>OJEO01000017.1_pt1 | contig 154414 bp, 153 predicted proteins | sample 1593621 | NCBI WGS metagenome assembly OJEO01 (sample SAMN05416875, study PRJEB24817) | seawater metagenome | isolation source: Sea water | place: Canada:Atlantic | collected 2013-11
AGGTTTAATGGGGGAAAGATGTCCACCCCTGACTTCGCTTGACCTGTTGTGAATTTCCAAATGGTGCGGCTGAGAAGACTCGAACTTCCACCCATGTTACTGGACAGCGACCTCAACGCTGCGCGTCTACCAATTCCGCCACAGCCGCACTTCGAGGAAGGCGCCGTATAGCGTTGCATCTCAGAAAAGAAAAGCCCTATCGACAGGCAAATTCAATTTTTCATTGATACGTTGTAGGCTGATTTTTAACCGCGCAAAACCATGCATTTTGTGCCATATGCCGTTAATGAACTCAAAAATTTACAGCCCCGACCCTGTCATTTGGCGCGTCAGCAATGGCCTTACGGCTTACCCTGATGCCCATGAGTATATGAAAAACACAGCGCTAGGCATCGCTACAAAAAACACGCAAGAAGAAGTTTGGCTATTGCAACATCCTCCGCTTTATACGGCCGGAACAAGCGCCAATCCTAATGACTTAGTGGACGCCAGTCGATTTGAAGTTTTTGAGACTGGCCGCGGAGGGCAATATACCTATCACGGACCGGGGCAGCGGGTGGCATATGTCATGTTAGATTTGCGCAAACGTGGCCGCGATGTCTCTCTCTTTGTCCGCACCCTAGAGCAGTGGATTATAGAAACGCTCGGGGAGTTTGGCATCAAGGCCGAACGGCGGTGTGGGAGGGTGGGCGTCTGGGTCGTTCAGGAAGACGGCCGGGAAGAAAAAATCGCGGCCATTGGGATTCGACTTAAAAAATGGGTGAGCTTTCACGGCATCTCTATTAACTTGAACCCAGATTTGTCCCATTTCGGCGGAATTGTGCCTTGCGGGATTAGCGAACATGGCGTCACGAGCGTCGAGAGGTTAACAAAATCTGTCACATTTGCCGATTTGGATGAGGCGCTTGAGAGATGTTTCACGAGCCTATTTAGTCCCGTTGAGAAAAAGACATAAAAAAACCGCCCAGATGAAAGGGCGGTTTAAAGTCTAATTTTCAACTAACTTACATTGCGGGCGTAGCCGGGCCGAATTGATTGTCGTGCGGATCACTTTTGATCATATTATTAAAGATGAACGCAACCAAATAAGCTACGACTGCATTTACTACAGACAGAATAAGTATCCCCATTTTAGAAACGCCGCCGCCTGACATGGCCGCCTCCATAATCGCACCAAAGTCACCGGAGGCCGCAGCTTCTTCAGTTCTAGCCGTAAATTCCGGATCTATAAACATCGGCTGCAAAACCATACTGATCACAATTGAAGCGATGATAAAGACAATAATCGGAACCAAACACATCCAACCGGATTTGCCGCCATCATGATAGCGTTTTATCCATAAGACGATCCAGCACCACCATAAAACAATGCTAATAATGCCAATAGCGGCCAGTGCAGGACTGAGTGCCGGCAAAATCGAAAGAATAAATCCGATCACGATCAAAATGGTTGCGCCGCGCATGAACTCAGATGGCCCAACGCGTCCAGATGGTGAAAACAATAAATTACCCATTAAAACTCTCCCTTTTGTTGTTTAACAATAAGAGATTGCCAGACTAAGGAAAATAATCAAGTCATTTTGGAATTTATTCGGAAATCATAGCGCCATATTTGTTTGCACTGGGTTCTGGTTTTGCAAGACCAAGCCAGAGTGAGAACATTGCCCATATCCCATATAAGGCGGGCTGCATGACCTGTCCGGCATTTGCTAATTTATCTTGATAACCCGTTTTGATTCTCTCGATTTCAGCGGGATCGATATCTTCCTTTCGGTCATATTGAGCAAATTCAGTGAAGTATTCTGCACCGCCAAAGGCCAGCATAACGGCTATCACAATTAAAATCGTAAGCGTAATCATGCCTGTCAGCGCCCAAAAGCTTCGCCCGACATCGTGGAGCCGTTTTCCATAAACGCTATAAAGAATCTGGAAGACGAGAACGATATAGATTAGAGAAAGAAAAAATTGAAAAAGCGTCGGCCCCATGAAACGCAAAATAGTTTTCATGACAACGACAAATACAATAAAGCCGATTACGCCAATCCAGAAATTGCGGCGCCCCATACGGCCAGCAGGAGAAAGAAATAATTTAATCATGTGCGTCTCCTGATGGGCGTAGCGTCATATTTCAAGCGCAAAACTGTCGCGGCTTACATGTCTTTTTCGATCTCATCTGTTTTGGCAGTATAAAGAGCGTCACCGGACAAGGTTTCTTTCAATAACTCCTGACCCCTTTTGGCCCTCGAAATTAAGGCATCAATATCTGCCCGGTGTTCGAAAGCTTCCATGGCCAATTTGAAGTCCATTTCCAAAAATTTATCCGACAGGGTCATGGCCTTCTCTTCGGAAAAGCCAAGATAGGTAAGAGCTTTACGTCCCATCGCCAAACTCGCGCGCGCTGTTTCACGTTCTGCGAAATCCACGTCTTCCGCGAGAAGATCAAACAGGTGCGTACGGTTTCTCGCCCGGGCAATAATTTTTGCATCGGGGAAATGCTCTTTGATCTCATAAACAGCTTTCGTTACTTTGTCGCGATCATCCATAGCCACCACAATGACCTTAGCCTCAGACGCGCCGGCGGTGCGGAGCAGATCAACATCAGAAGCGTCCCCGTAATAAACCCGATGACCAAACTGTTTTAAAAACTCAATATGATCGCCATCATTATCTATAATCGTCGTTCCGATATTTTGAGTCTGCAACAACCGTCCTGCGAGTTGACCGACTCGCCCAAATCCTAAAATCAGGACAGGGTTATGGTCGTTCTGAGGCGGTTCTCCGGTGAGGGATTGAGTTGCGAATTTTGGAGAGAGGATTTTATCATAAAATAGAATTATGAGCGGCGTCAAAGCCATGGTAATCGCGATGACAGCTGTCAGTATCTCTCCCATTTCCGACGAAAGCGCGCCTTCTTGGGCGGCGAACTGGAATAATACAAAGCCAAACTCTCCGGCCTGACAAAGAAGGGCTGCGAACAAGATCCGACTTGACTGGACTAACATGAAAACGGCTCCAATCAGATAAATAACAACAAATTTCAGACAAAGAAGCCCCACAACGATTGCTGCGATGATTATCGGTTGCTCCCCAAGCGTGATAAAATTTAGTGACATGCCAACTGAGATAAAGAACAGGCCAAGCAGTAAAGCTTTAAATGGCTCAATATCTCGTTCCAGTTGATGACGATATTCGGAATCCGCCAACACCACACCCGCGATAAAAGCGCCGAGGGCAGCAGACAGACCGAGCCATTCCATTAACAACGCCGCTCCAATAACAAGCAGGAGGGCCATCGCCGTAAAGGTTTCCCGAACTTTGCTTTTGGCAATAATTCGAAATATTGGGCGAAGAAAAAGCCGGCCTACTGCAATCATTCCCGCAAAAACGCTTATAATTGAAGCCGCAAGCCAAATGCCTTCCGGTTTGTAGGACTCACCGCCATGAGTCCCGACGGTTTCAGAACTAAGACCGCTCGAAAGAGCTAGAAACGGTAAAGCAGCAATCATCACAATGACGATCACGTCTTGAAACAAAAGCACAGAAAATCCGGATTGACCGACCGTCTCCCCCATCATTCGGCGGTCTTGCATGATCTGAAGTGAAATAGCAGTAGAAGACAGTGACAATGCCATCCCGATAACGATCGCTTCTCCAAGGGGGCGGCCCAAATAATAAGCGGCTCCTGTGACTAAAAGAGTTGTTAAAGCAACTTGTAAACCGCCCAGACCCATTAGCCGCATACGCATATTCCAAAGCTGTCGGGGCTTTAGCTCTAGCCCGATCAGAAAGAGCATCATAACAACGCCGAATTCGGAAAAATGAAGTATGGTTTCCGGATCATTTATTGCCCCTAAAACATGAGGACCAATAATCACTCCAGCGATAAGGTACCCGATAACGGAGCCTAATCCGGAAAGTTTTGAAATCGGCACCAAAATACAAGCTGCAGCGAGAAAAATGAATACGGAGAGGAGAAGATTGCCATCCATATTTACAATAATTCCAAAATTGATCCAAGACGACGGGTTTCATCTCTGAGGTCTTTGGCAATATGTGCTGCCTCTTCGTCTTCGCCCCAAAGTTCATTTTGATAATGAACATCAAGTCGAGACAGGTCAAAAGCGTCTTCGGCGCTAAGGGCTTTTTCTATTACCGCCATAGCTAAGATAACTGACCCAAAAATAGCCGTGAAATGCATGAAAAGTGTCAGGCGAATATCCTCTAAACTTTCTACATAGTCTGAAATAGTTTCATATGCGCTCTCCGGCTGGACGATTGCGATCAGGGACTGGGTTGAGACGAGGTCGACACCTCTAGATTTTGCCCAAGCAAGCCATTTATCCCACTCTTCTGATTGTCTTTCCCTCAATATGCGGGGCTCAGGTGCCCGGTAGCATAGCAAATCCGTGCTGGTATAGCGCCTTGCTTCGTCCAGCAAATCCGGACGCCGCGAGGGAGTTTGTTCCAATGCCACATTAAGCAAGCGCGTGAGAGGCATTTTTGAGGGCTCGATTTTCTCTCTTTGCGCATCCCATTCTTCTGCAACGGTTTTGGCAAGCGCCTCTGTCGGAAGGCTAAAGGCCATTTTTCCGGGCGTCTTTAATACTCGTTCATCAAGAAGCACATTATAGCGCCCCTCGCTGTGCCGCGTCGAAACGGATTTATAAAACCGCTTGGCCATTAGCTTAAAGCATCCCAATCGACATCATCATTATCCGTATTAAATCCGAGCATTTTAAACGCATCTTCCATGTGTTGAGGCAGGGGCGCTTGAAAGGTCAGATCGGATTTACCCTCACGCGGAAGTGTCAATGACCTTGCATGTAAGTGAAGGGTCATTTCTATTCCCCCGGGCAATGGTCTGTCCGTCATATATTTGGGATCGCCTGCTATAGGTGCACCGAGTAATTGCATATGGAGACGGAGTTGGTGTGTCCGCCCTGTGAGGGGCATCATGATCACCCAACCCGCTTTTTGCCCGGCCTGAGCTTTGACATCGTAAAGCGTTTTGGCGTGTTTGCCGCCCTCTGCCCCATGACGTACCGGGACCATCAATTCTTTGCCTTCGTGAATATTGCCAAACCGGTTGTCCAAACGGCCTTTGGCCATGTAGCCTTTAATTTCTCCGGATTTGGGTTGCGGAACACCATTGGTAATACCCCAATATATTTTTTGCGCCCTTCGGCTCTGAAAGGCACGCCCAGCCCATTTCGCGCTTTTAACAGATTTTGCAATTAGCAAGACGCCGGATGTATCGCGGTCTAGACGATGCACCAATCGGCACCCTTCGCCCAAAGCCGGCAACATGCCGTCAATATGACGGGTTGTTTTCGATCCGCCCTGTACGGCAAGACCTGTCGGTTTATTTAAGGCGATTAAATCGTCATCTTCGTAGATAACAAGACTGCGAATGAGCTTCGTATCGGAGTCATTGACGGGGGGCGTCTCGCTCATGTCGGAGGGATCAGGCAAAGGGGGAACGCGGATTGTCTGACCGGATTCGAGCCGCAAATTACCTTTAGCGCGTTTGGCGTCCACCCGGATCTGGCCTGTTCGCAGTAATTTCTCTACACGCCCGTGTGGAACATGTGGAAACTGCTTTTTAAACCAACGATCCAGGCGCGAGCCCTCATCGGTTTCGGGAACAGTTAAATTATGAACACCACTCATGACGAAAACACCATACGAGAAACCCAAAGTCCTAAAGCCAAAGCGGCAAGGGAAACAAAAAAAGAGGCCCCGATATAACCGAAAAAAGCTCCAAAAGCTTTCTTCTCGAGCATTAAATAAGATTCGAGAGAAAAAGCGCTGAAGGTTGTAAATCCGCCAAGCAGACCAACTCCTAAAAATAATCGGAGGCTTTGAGCATTTTCCGCTCCGCGAAAGGCCAACCATCCAACCAGAAGACCCATAGCGGCGCTACCGATGATATTGGCCGCCAAGGTACCCACTGGAAAGCCCGGTCCGAATTGGCGTAAGCTCAGCGCAGATAAACCGTATCGACCACTTGCGCCCAGCGCCCCGCCGAGCGCGACTAAGATTACATTATACATGATAAACCCTCATGGCTTTGACATAGACGCCTGAGGTCTGAATGGCAAAGAAAAGGAATTTTTGTTCTCAGCGAATTAGCTTAACTATTCTGATTTCATTTTTCGAATATCCTGCCATTTGGTCAGGCGGCTTTTAATCTCTTGCTCATCTCCGTCGCCCTTAGGCTTGTAAAGATTGATACGTGATATTTCATCGGGAAAATAATCTTGGCCAGAAAAACCTTCCGGTGTGTCAGGATCATATTGATATCCGTCGCCATATCCCAAATCTTTCATCAGCGACGTCGGCGCATTTAGTATATGAGCGGGCGGTGAAAGAGACCCCGTCTCATTGGCCAGTTTTTGCGCGGCCTTAAAAGCCGAATATACCGCATTGGATTTTGGCGCAGAGGCAAGGTGCACAACGGTTTGGGCTAAAGCCAACTCCCCTTCCGGCGTGCCGAGAAGTTGATAAGCGGACAGCGACGCCATCGCAGCGGGCAGCGCCGAGGCATCGGCCAGCCCAATATCCTCACTCGCCATTCTTACGAGGCGCCTGGCAATATAAATTGGGTCTTCCCCGCCGGAAAGCATTCGCGCCAACCAATAAAGCGCGGCATCTGGGTCAGATCCCCGTACGGATTTGTGCAGGGCTGAGATCAGGTTGTAATGTTGCTCTCCGCCTTTGTCATAATGGGCGCGGCGTTTTTGCAAAATTTGGGCAACACCTCTTCCATCAAATTCGGTTTGACCGGAGTAATCAAACAGGATTTCAGCAAGACTCAAGGCGTAGCGTCCATCTCCATCCGCCATATCCTTCAAAGCCTGTCGTCCGTCACCCGTTACGGGCAAGGGTTTGCCTAAATGCAATTCCGCCCGTTTCAACAAACCGTCAATCGCAAGTTCGTCAAGACGTTTAAGAACATAAACCTGCGCCCTGGAAAGCAAGGCGCTATTAAGTTCAAAACTCGGGTTTTCAGTCGTTGCGCCTATAAGTGTAATTGTACCGTTTTCCACGTAAGGCAGAAACCCATCCTGCTGGGCCTTATTAAAACGGTGAATTTCATCAACAAAGAGGAGCGTACCTCTCCCTGTGCTTCGGCGAGCTTTTGCCGCTTCAAATACTTTACGCAAATCCGCAACACCGGAAAAAACAGCAGAAAGCTGAACAAATTCCATATCGGCATGATCGGCAATAATGCGCGCCAGTGTTGTTTTACCGACCCCAGGCGGCCCCCATAATATAAGAGAGCTAAGCCGGCCGCTGGCCAGCATACGGGCGAGCGGCGCGTCTTTAGCTAACAGGTGATCTTGCCCTATGACTTCAGACAAAGTTGTCGGACGTAATTGATCCGCGAGCGGGCGAGGCGCTGCTTTTTCTAATCCTGCCGATGAAAATAAGTCGGAAATGACTTATTGCTCACGCGGAAGGTATCGCGTCGGAAGAACACCAATCCGGCCATTGCGATCAATGGAGAGTTTCCAGCCTTCGTCGGACTCTACCGTCTCCAGTAATGATTCGAGTTGGCGGGTGGAGGTAATATCCTCGTCATTCAATCCAATCAAAAAATCTCCGGGCCGCAATCGGTTATAATTAGCTGCACTGCCACGCTCGATCTTCAGAACCATAACGCCAGAGATAAAGGGATCAAAACCAAGTTCTTCCCCTAAGGCAGGGCTCATATTCACAAGGGTCGCTCCGTCAAATGGATTCATACCTTCAATTTTACGTTCGTCTCTTTCTGGCGTTTCCTGCGGAATATCAGTTTCGACATTCACCGTTCGCTCTTTACCTTCCCGGAAATACCGAATGGCGACCTCTTGGCCTTTACGCAATGTCGCAAGTTTAAAGCGAAGTCCGCTGTCATCGTTAATCGGGGTGCCGTCCACAGAAAGAATAACGTCGCCTTTTTCAAGTCCAACCTTATCAGCGGGCCCCTTTGGTAATATTTCGTTTATGACCGCCCCTTTGGATCGGTCCAACCCCAAAGCAGAGGCCATAGTCGCGTCCACAGCATTTGTTCGTGCGCCAATCCAAGGCCGCACAATTCGGCCTTCAGAAATTGCGCTATCTACAGCGCGGCTCACCAGTTCTGAAGGAATAGCGAATCCGATCCCATTGGACCCCCCTGAACGTGAGAAAATTGCCGTATTCACACCTATAAGCTCACCGGAAAGGTCAACCAAAGCCCCGCCTGAATTTCCCGGGTTTACCGCAGCGTCGGTTTGAATAAAGGAAGATAAGTCAGTTACATTTGTACGCCCTAAAGCCGAGACAATGCCGCTCGTTACAGTTTGCCCGACACCAAAGGGATTTCCGATGGCTAAAACAATATCTCCAATTTCAAGGTCATCACTTTGACTTTGAATAGCCAGGGCGGGAAGTCTCTCTCCATTCGTTTCAATTTTTAGAACAGCGACATCAATCTCTTCATCTTGCGCGACGATCTCGGCCGGAAACTCCCGACGGTCATTCAAAACAACTTTCAATTCGTCAGCGCCTTTGACCACATGAGCATTTGTGACGATAATCCCATTAGACCGTACAATTACGCCTGATCCGAGAGAGCTCTCAACTCTTTCCTGGGGCGCGCGCTGCATCCCAAACATCCGTTCAAAAAAATCAGCCCCGCTACGGGCTCTGACAGTCCGCGAAGTGTAAACATTAACAACAGCCGGTGCCGTTTGCTTGACCACAGGGGCGTAAGAAAGTTGCACCTGCATTTGTGAGTCCGGAACAATTCGTTCCGGCGGGCCGTCCAGGAACTGAGCCTGCGCCGCGCCGCTAAATAATCCGGGTGCTACGACGCAAGCACTTGCGAGAAGAGAGAGAAATGTTTTTTTCATGATCGTATAAATAGGACGGAACTCGGTAAGAACCAAGCCCCACCCTCAATAATGAGGAATTATTTAAGGTTCAGGTGCAGATTTCAGTTTATCTCTGACGCCCGAATTTCTACTTCACTCACTCGCGCTCTCTTTATTTTTTATCCGCAATTCAGCGTCTTCCAACGCTTTTCGAGCATTCGTAAGCTCTCTACGAGCTTGTTTTAGCTCTTGCTCTGACTCTTGTGTACCGTCGACATCTTTGAGCATAGACTCTATAGTTTCCAGCATAGTTCTAGCTGCGGCCAGTTTCGCTTCTGCCTTATGGCTCTCATGAAACATGACATAGCCATCCTTCTCTCCCATTTTAAAGCGAAGAGGGGTTTTGCCATAAAACTCTTTATCCTTGGAAACAACAAAATGTCGATCTGCCGAGACTTCGCCCTTTTCGTTCTTATATCCAGGCGGGAGGGGAGGCTCAGGTGGTTCTGTTATATCGCCTTTCCACACAAACACGTTTGAGAGCTCAGTCTCTAGGTTTTCGAGATCTTCTAGGCCCTCTACATTCTTAAGCGCATCTAGAACTTTGAGCCTTTCAATCTCTCCCAATCCTTCCAATTCAGAAAGTTTTTTTAGGTCTTCCAGATTTGAGAGCTCTTTCAATCTTTCCAATCGGTATCGCTTCTTCTCTCCGCTTTCGTCCACAAAGCGTAGCGTCCTGACCTTGCCCATTGTGTCCAAAGCAAGTTGTTCTCCAGAATCAAATTTCAGCTGATTATCTTCCCCGACGGAAAAAGCCCAAGACTTGGATTTTTTAGCTGTTTCAAGATTAAAGCCCTCGATCTCGGAGGTTTCGACCTTTCGCTTATTCCCCTCTTCGTCAAATTCGTAAGCTTCGAATTCGTCCCCGTCGATTTCGATTTCATAGTGTTTTTTGATTTCATTTCCATCATCATCAGTTTTATGAAGCTTAATCACGGATTTTTGGCTGCTGGTTGTGACCACTGTGTCTTTCAGTGCCCCCTCCGGATGACTTTCCGCAACGGTCATAGGAGCGGATAAGGTCGCAACGCCAAGGACAAAACTAGCTGTTGCGCCCTTCGCCCAAGTTTTATTGACCTTTGGGCTCGCCAAGATTTCTAATCGGTCCGCTAGCGGGTGGGCCATGCCCAACGCCAAGGGGTGGGACATGCCCAAATCAAACCATTTCGTCATTTTCGTCTCCTATTGAAAATTTCTCCGTCAGATTTGGCTCGCTCAAAGCTAAACCGAGGGGGGATTGATGACCGGACTGTAGTGAAGTTTTTGCCGCGTGGACGAGTGTCTGCGCGTAGGAATGCGCGATTTCGCCTCCGCCGGTTTTTGCGACAACAGCAGCGTCGCAGGCGGCCTCTTGATCGATGCGCATTTTATGGGCTGCGTAATGCACCAAAGGATTAGGCCAGAACAGCGCCCGAAAGCCGAGCATGGCGAGAGCTACCCAGAGATCCCCGCGTTTTATGTGAGACATTTCATGCACCAGAGCAAAAATTTGTTGTTCTCGATTAAACCGGACGTCAAAGTCCTGCGGGAGCAATATTAGAGGACAGGCCAAGCCTGTCACCATCGGGCTGGTAACGGCATGGCTTAACCGAATAGTCGGAACGGGGCGCAGGCCTGTAATCTTTCGAGCTCTATCAATGCTCGGTAAGAGAGGATCGGAAACAGGCGTCGAAGTGGCCTTCATTCGCGCCATAAAAGCACCTTGCCGGACGAGCTGAAATCCAAACCAAAACATGGCGATACTTAGCCAGATAAGAGCAATACTCGCCCAGATCGCAGGCATAGAAATGTAAGACGATGTCTCGGCGAAAGCGTTCGGATCTACCGTGAAACTCTGCAAATTTTCAATCGGTAAATTAGATATTATCGGGTCTAATTTAGAGCTTTGCGACTCTAAACTTTCCGGCGCGGGGCGGCGCAAAAAAGGAACAGTAAGAGTCGGCATAAAGAGGCGCAGGGCGGGCAATAGCCAGAGAGCATAGGCTGCCCCCGCCCCAAAATAGCGCGCAAACGGACGCCGGATAATCAGCACCAGTCCGATCAAGAAACTGACCATCAGCCCCGTCTGCAACCCCCAATCTGCCGCCTCTACCAAGGTCATTTCTTTAACCTCGCCAGAAGGGCTTCAAGCTCTTCAATATCCGTTTCACTTAGGCCCTCCCCTTTGGCCAAATGTGCCACGAGCGGCGCGGCGCGGCCTCCAAATAAACGTTCCGATAGGCTTTTGGCGGCGTGGGAGGCGTATGTGTCTTTGGCGATGAGCGGCGTATATAAATAACGGCGACCATCGGCTTCGGTGGACAGAGCGCCTTTCTCTACCAATCGCGAAAGGAGCGTTTTGACCGTCCGGCTGCTCCAGTCTTTGTTATTATCGAGCCGCTCCACAACCTCACTGGCGGCCATTGGGCTTTTTTCCCAAAGGACGTTCATGATGTCGAGTTCAGATTGTGAAATGCGCTGAGCCATGTCTTCCCTATCAATTACATCTGTAATCTATAAGATTGATTACAGATGTAGTCAATAGAAAATTTGCCGCCTTAGATTAATTTCCAGACAGGGTTTTGGATTCAGTTTTCAAAACGGCCGCGTAGGGAAGCCCAAGAAAAATCGGATCAAGATATTTATCCCGCCCGGCCGTTTCCCAGTTGGAGACGTTTTTAATACAAAACCTTGTGATCGCCGGGGGCTTAGCTTGCGCTTTTCGCTTGGCTTCAATTTCTTGGAACTCTTTGATTTCAGTCAAAGTCGCCGCCGCGCCGCTCTGGCAAGCCGAGATGACTTCTGGGGGCGTTTCATCCTTAATTTGCGCAAATTCTGATCTTGTATAAGCTTTATAAGCCACACTCACCTGCGGCCCCGAAAGATATTTTACCAAAATCATGCGGCGGTAATCGGGGTTATCCGAGGGAAGAGACTCTATGAGCAAGACAGGGCTGCTATTAGGAGACTGCGCCGCCGCCTCGCCCGCACCAAACAGAGCAGCGCTGATAAAGGCAGATAAGAAAATAGCTTTCATCTTGATCACGCCTCCTTGTTCCTTTCCGCGATAATAGCAAAAGCCCGGCCCATTCCTAGACACTCAATACAGTTGGGCACGTGAAGGGGTTTCACTCTATTCCTGCCATTTCGTACCTGCCAAGCGAAGAGGCGTGCGCTCTGCAGCCTGTCCGGCCTTGTGCGGACTGACAGGACAAATTCAAATTGTGCATCACCCACACCTTTCGTCCAACTCGCCATCAAGTGCTGAGCCTTTCTCACGGATTCCAAAATAAAATGGACAGCCCGCGGGGTCGGCCTCCTCACCGGAAACCGAAAAATATTAAATTGTTTCGTAAGGCGGCAAACCCCACGGCAGCGATTTTATACTATGGCGGCCTCTTGTTTTTCCGACAGTCGCGCTCACCGGGTTTATTTCAGCCCGACACTGCACGGTACGGCAGGCAAACACACCATAACAGGCCCGGCACAGTCGGATGTGTCAACACCCGATGCTCAACCTCGCTGTCTCTTGAACCAGAACCTGACGCGTTCCTGTCCGTGCCCAAGAGAACGAGCTTAGAATATCATGGGTTTTGAAGGCGGGGACGGAGTTTTTAATTTGAGTTATGAAACAGAGGGATAGCAAGAAATAAACATGGAGGGTTTTCACCTCCGATTTCCACTCCCGTCATTACAAGACTTGACCGGCAAATCCATGCGATGATGATTCCACACGTTTGAGTTCGCCGGTTTTATGTTTCAGCTTCGCATTGGAAAACGTTAATATGTTTTAGGTGGCTAAACCTACCAAATGTATTCCCCGGCCCCGCCGGGGAATGACGAAAATGTAGTTTACCGCTTATCAAACAACGCAACAGCGGCGGCGTCTCTTGGCGTAATCTCGCCTTCGCCTTGGAAATATTTCCAGCTGCGTTCGCATTTTTTATAGCCTTCAGCCTCTTTCAGGTCGGAAACAGACAGACTGCCTTCGTCTTGACTTGCGCTAAGCTCGCAATGGCTGACAATTAAATAGTCCGCCAAGCAATCTCGTGGGTCGCTTGGATTTGCATATAAATTATCACCCGTAATTCCGAGCGCTTTCATTGGGCCTGAAAGGCTGGCTTCAGTTGCCTTTACGGAGGCGTCGAGTGAGGACTTGATAACGCCCTCTCGCCGCAATGGCTCAATCGCTTCTTGCGCCTTCACCCTGAAATTGCGAACAGCTTGAATATTCGACGCCAAATCCTCATTCTTCCACTCATCCGGACAGCTTCGGAACAACTCCAAATGCACAGAGCCGTCTTCGGACGGATGCCTTGCCTGCCAAACCTCTTCCATGGTGAAGCTCATGATCGGCGCAAGCCAGGTGGTCAGGCGTTGGAAAATCTCGTTCATGACCGTGCGGCATGCGCGGCGGCGTGTGCTGTCCAGAGGATCGCAATAAAGCGCGTCCTTCCGGATATCGAAATAAAAGGCTGATAAATCCACTGTGCAGAAATTAAATAAAGTGCTGAAGATTTTTTTGTGATCGTGATTACGAACCCAGCCTTCATGCTCTTCTGTGATTTCAGACAGGCGGTGCAGCACCCATTTTTCCAGCGCCGGCATGTCCGCATATTCCACTGTTTCAGAGCCGTCAAATCCGTCCAGCGCGCCAATCATGTAACGCAAAGTATTTCGAAGTTTGCGGTAAGCATCCGCGCTTGTCTGGATAATTTCCTTGCCAATTTTCAGATCATTTGCCCAATCGGAACTGGCCGTCCAGATGCGCATGATTTCCGCACCATATTGTTTGGAAATATCTTCCGGGCTCATCGTATTGCCGAGGGATTTCGACATTTTTAGGCCTTTTTCATCCACGACAAAGCCGTGGGTCAGAACGCCTTTATAAGGAGCTTCGCCGTAGATGGCGCAGCTTTCCATCAGAGAGCTCTGGAACCAGCCGCGATGTTGGTCTGACCCTTCGAGATAAAGATCGGCGCGGTCAGGCAAGTCGTCGCGGCGTTTCAGACAAAACGCGTGAGTGGATCCGGAATCAAACCAGACATCCAGGATGTCCGTGACCTTTTCCCAGCCGTCATTGCCTTCCGGCATAAACTCTTCAACCGGCGTATCGAACCAGCCATCCACGCCCTGATCTTCGACCTTGGCCAGAATACGGGAATTGATTTCGTCGGCATCATCCCGTTCTGTATGAAGCTTTCCATCTTTATCGACAATGAGCGTAATCGGAACGCCCCAGTTTCTCTGTCGGGAAATCAGCCAGTCCGGACGGTCAGCAACCATGGTGCCAATACGGTTGCGTCCGCGATCCGGCCAAAAGGCCGTATCGTCAATCGCCTTCAATGCCTTGTCGCGCAGGCCATCTTTGGACATGGAGATAAACCATTGCGGCGTGGCGCGGCGGATTACGGGGGCTTTAGAGCGCCAGCTATGGGCGTCGCGGAGCATCATGATACCTCGCGCCATGATATTGCCCGTCTCCATCAGCGCCTTGATGACTTCTGCGTTCGCCTTGCCGTCTTGGCCGCGTTTCTTGCCGGAGGTGCGGATAACGTCGAGGCCTTGCAGACGGGCCGGCATAACATCGGTGTAGCAGCCGGCATCGTCCAAAGTCATTGGAACGATAGGATCGACACCTAATCCTTCGAGCATTTTTTGATTCGAGATCCAGATACCGTAATCGTCTTCACCATGGCTCGGGGCTGTATGGACAAAACCCGTACCAGCATCAGCGGTTACATGAGAGCCTTCGAGAAGTGGCACAGGATAATCAAACTTTCCTTCCGCGCCATCCATATTTTTTAAAGGGTGGTCAAGAACCAAAGTGGAGGCATCCACATCTTCCAAGCGATTGGCCGATTTAATTAAACCCGCTTTCGCAACGGAAGGCCACAAATCATCGGCAACAGCAAGCCTGTCACCGGGTTTTGACCAAGGTTTAAATTCGCTCTCTTCCATCTCCGTAACTTCATAAAGGCCATATTTGATCGCGCCGGAATAACTTACCGCGCGGTTTGCCGGAATTGTCCAAGGTGTAGTTGTCCAGATAACGACTGAGGCGTTTTCCAAACCTTCTTGCACAGGAAACTTCACATAAATCTGTGTCGCCTTCTTATCCTGATATTCGACCTCGGCTTCGGCCAGCGCGGTTTGTTCCACGGGCGACCACATGATCGGTTTGGAACCGCGATAAAGCTGACCTGTTCCCGCGATTTTCAAAAGCTCTCCGCAGATGACGGACTCGCTGTCAAAATTCATCGTCTTATAGGGGTTGTCCCAATCGCCAATGACGCCGAGACGTTTAAATTCTTCGCGTTGGACGTCGAGCCATTCGGCCGCGTATTCGCGGCAGCGCGTGCGGAATTCTGATCCCGGGACGTCTTCCTTGGGGCGGCCTTTACCGCGAAATTCTTCTTCGACTTTCCACTCAATCGGCAGGCCGTGGCAATCCCAGCCCGGAACATAATTCGCATCATGGCCGAGCATTTGGTGAGAGCGGTTGACGATATCTTTGAGGATTTTGTTAAGCGCCGTGCCCATATGGATATGACCATTGGCATAGGGCGGGCCATCATGGAGCGTATAGGGCCCCTTGGCATTTTCCGCCTTGCGTTGCTTTTCATAGAGTCCAATTTCGTTCCAGCGCGCTATCCAATCGGGTTCGCGTTTGGGCAGGCTCGCCCGCATTGGAAAATCGGTTTTTGGCAGGAATAACGTCTCGCGGTAATCGCGGGTCGTCTCAGATGAATCAGTCATGGATGTCTCGGATAAAATAGGACGTTAAAAAGCGGGTAGAAATTCCCGGCACGCCTTTAGCGTACCGGGCTAATAATTCGTATTGTTATGGCCCGTCTAAACATGGTTTTCGCGTATCACACCGGAGTTCAACCGTCTAGGTGAGACTTAACTCCTCCATGTTTTCCAACCCAAAATAAATACCGCGTTTAGCAGCATGTAAATCAATGAGGCGGCGAATGTCCCGCGCCTAGCTAAAATGTGCCAGCGCAAATGAAGTCAAGCGCGGGGACATGCTTTCAACCGAGCCGTTTAGACTTTTTCTTTTGCTCTTCCAGCATGAGTTCGCGTTTGATACGGGCCAAAGTAAACCCGAGATTGCGGCGTTTGATTTGCCCGCGCGGGATATATCCGAGTTTTTCGGCGTAGCCTTCGGGGTATTTCTTGAGCAGTTCGGCATGCAGGCTACGGATCATTAAAAGATGCCCGCCTCGGACAAAAACAAAATATAGAGAGAAAAAGCCGACGATGAGGGCGTTTTGATTCAGATCTGCCGGATTATCTGTCAGCCCCCGAAACAGGAGCAATATCCCAACCAGAATGGAAGCACTCGGTAGCACGCAGCGCGTCAACCAAAAGCGCAGCGACAGCCAATCTCGCAGGAGAAGCTCTGGGGTCATAGGCAGAGTATAGCTTAAATTAGGCGTTCGTGCGACGGGGCATTACAGCCCGGGCGTTTAGTCTATTTAAATGCCGCCATCAATAATGCGGAGAAATTCCATACGTTGTTCAGATTGATGGAATTTACCGGACAAAGCCGTGCTGATCATCCGATGCGGTGTCTTGATTCCGCGCATCGTCATGCAGAGATGTTCGCCCTTGGCCATGACGGCAACATTTTCAGTTTCCAAAATCTCTTTCAATTCATTGGCGACGTCCGAGACTAACTGCTCTTGAAGGGTGAGTTTGTGCGCATGTTTATGCGCAATACGAGCAAATTTTGATAGACCCAAAACTTTCTCCTCTGCAATATAGGCAATGGAGAGATCGCACCAAAATGGCAGCATATGGTGTTCGCACATGGACCAAACTTTGACACCGGTCACGGCCACCATTTGGTTGTGTTTGACGGCAGAAAATGTGGTGTCCAGTTTTCCAGCGTCATATTCGATAAATTCACGCCAGAAATTTGCTATACGTCGCGGCGTTTCTATCAGCCCTTCACGGGTCGGGTCTTCGCCGATGGCTTCCAACAACTCGGTCACCAACGCTTTCACTCGTGCGTGGTCAATTTTTTTTACTTGGTCAGAATCGGACATGAATATTCCTTTGTGCGCTTATGGCGCAATGTATATGGGCATCGCCCGTTTTTTTAAAGCGCGGCTCTAATGGCGGCAACCCGCTTTCTGTTTGCGCCGCGATCTGAGTATCCAACACGGGACGCTGACCGAATGTGACAGACCGCCCCATCGGTTCGTACTTCAACATCGTCGACAAATTTAAATACTGAACTCATATAAGTTGCCGAAAGATAATCATCTCTGTGTGATGTAATCACTCCGCCAGTCTTTTTTATGGCGGCCATGACCTCTTCCAGTCCGGCCTGAAGCGGTTTCACCACCTTTTCGGGCTGTGTACCAGGTTCGGAGCTTACGGCATTGGGCGAGTCCGGACATTCGGCCAAACGGCCATTCACAAGACCCTTGGGTTTTCCTTTTTGCGACCACAGGCCTAAAAGAAAGAACAAAATCGACCCTCCAAACGTTAAAAGAAGAGCGAGCTTTATAATCATACCAAACATGAGAGCTGATTTAAGGGGTTCATCCCCAAAGCGCAATCAGAATAGGAGACGAAGAGAATGCCGATGAATATAAAATTAAAAACCTCCCTCCTGCTTTTCTCAAGCGTTCTGGTTTCCTGCGGGGACGGAGGCTCTTCGACATCTACTCCAACGCCCCCTCCTCCGCCGCAGAACGCCGCCCCGAATTTCACAAGTGACATCGACATTACGATTGAAGAAAATAATGACTTAACCTACTCGCCCGAAGCCACTGACCCCGATAATGATACGGTCACAATCACTTTGCTTGACCAAACAGATGCGGGGCTTTTCACCTTTGACGCCAATGCCAGCGGAAGTGATCAGCTAAACTTTAATACTCCCCCAAATTTTGAAACCCCTCAGGACGACAATCAGGATAATGTCTATGAGCTGACTTTCCGTCTCGATGATGGACAGGGCAACACGGTCGATCAGGATGTGACGATAACCGTCACTGACATCGCGGAACCGTTTTCAGCAAAAGTTTTATCTTCCAACTTTACTCAGCCCGTTTATTTCACAAACTTACCGGGGGTTGAGGACCGATCCATAGTCCTTGAAAAAGGCGGACGAGCCAGATTGGTTCGTTCGGACGGTATCATTGACTCCACAGATTTTCTGGATGTTTCCGGCTCAATTTCTACAAATGGCGAGCGCGGACTTTTGGGTATTGCTTTTGCACCCGATTTTGAAACCAGCGGCGAATTTTATATCAATGTGAGCAATCCTGCTGGCGATACGGAAATCCGCCGATATTCAACTGTTTCAAATCAACTTAGCCAAGGGGATGCAATGACGGCAGATGTTATTTTAACTATTGAACAACCTGCCAGTAATCACAATGCGGGCTGGATTGGTTTTGATGAGAACGGGTTCCTGCTTATCCCCACAGGGGACGGCGGTGGCGCAGGAGATCCTAATGATCTGGCGCAAGACACATCTTCTCTCTTAGGGAAAGTACTCCGCGTGGATGTCACTTCTGATGATTTTCCAGCAGATGATAAGCGCGATTACGCCATTCCGCCTGGCAACAGGTTTGCAGGCGATCCGTCGAGTGGCCGCGAAGAAATATTTGCTATTGGCCTTCGCAATCCTTACCGCGCGACCTTTGATCCTGACAATGGCGATTTAATTATTGCCGATGTAGGACAATCTTCCCGCGAGGAAGTTAACCGGCTCCCTGTCCACGACTCGATGCGAAATTTCGGCTGGAATCTCGTGGAAGGCACATTAGATTATGACGGCACCTCTAATGCCAGCCTTACCCCGCCTGTGACAGAGTATTCACACGGAAGCGGTCCCCAGCAAGGCGGCTCTATTACGGGGGGCGTTGTTTATACAGGCCCGATCGACAGTCTTTCAAAGCAGTATGTTTTCGGAGACTTTGTGTCCGGAAACCTCTGGTCTGTCCCAACCGATTTGCTCATCGACGGGGAAACGCTGAAATCTGACGCCTTTGAGCGTCTTAATGACGATTTTGGATTGGAAGGCAGCGGGTTTGGACAAATTACCAGTTTTGGCATCAGAGTGGACGACCAAGCCCTGATAATGACGACCATTAGCGGTAATCTTTATGAGGTCACTCCGGACTGAAACGGCGATTAAGAGTCGCCGCCGAAAACCATTTCGCTGATATAATCATCATACCAGGTCGGCCCCATTAGGCTCTGAAAAAATCCATTATGACCGCCGTGGTCGTGAATGATGCGGCGGGCATTTTTATTCAGAACGAGCTTTTCAATATCTTCTTCCGGGATCATGCCGTCATCGGCCGCTGTAATAATAGAAATTGGTAGCGGACAATATTCAAGATCATGCGGGTCAACGCGGTAAGCATTGAAATAGCTCTCCATATCCGGGTAATCAGAATAAGCCGGGAGCAATTTCTGAGTAATATCCAAAACCCGATTTTCTGATAAAATAGTGCTAAAGTCATAGATGTGCGGATATAGCTCTTGTTTTTTACGAAGTGACTTGGTCCATTTTTTCATAAAATACCGGCGATAAAGCCAGTTTTGATCCACCAGAGGGGACGCGCCCCAAGGATCAACAACCGGGCTGATCGCGACGATATGTTTAAGATTGCGAATGGTCAAATCACGGAGGGAACGCGCAATACGTAGCGCGAAATTTCCGCCCAAAGAGAAACCGACGACATAGACGGGCGCGCCGTCAGCAAGTAAAGCCGCTTGTTTTACAGCGTCAAATACCTCGTTAAACAAGGTCGAATAAAACACACCTTCATTTAAATGATGGCTATTTCCGTGATCGCGGTAATTGAGACGGAAAACGGACGCGCCCTGTTCATACATATGACGCCCGCTAGAGACGACGTATGTGGATTCCTGTGACCCTTCCCATCCGTGAAGGAAAATGACGAGCGCTTTGTTTTCCGGATTAGGCGAAAAACTTCCTAAAAGGCGGACGCCGTCATCACATTCTAAGATACGTTCTTCTGCCGCATCCAGCATAGGGTTTGGTCCGCGTTTACGAAATTTCATACTGGCAATGGCCGTTTGCACAAAAGAGCTGCGCATCCACGCAGGCGGATCGAAAGACGTAATTTCAGGGAATAAGTCGGGTTTTGCCTGCGGGTTTTCCGCTTGTAAGATTTCGGACTGGGGCTGTTGAACAGTAGCTGACATAGTCATGACTCAATAAGTGCACACCGTGCGACCTGCAAGTTTCATACCATGCCTAAACACAGTTCGTATCGAAACACTTAAGACGGATGCATGTATATGGATAAGGACGAGCCAATAAAAAAGCCCGCTGGAAAAGCGGGCTCTCTATATATTGGAATTAGCCGCTAAACTAAAGGCTTTGAGACCGGAATTGGGTCAAAAAAGCACCGTAATTCTGGTTTGCCCGGGGTTTAAAACCAAAGCGATTTAAAGCCGCTAAGACTTTGTCGGACGATTCAGAAGAAACCGCGATTGTTGTGAAGTCTTTGTCTTCCAACGTCATAGTGGACACTTCGACGCGTAGTTCATCGCTTTCAAAAATGCGGCGATTTAACTCGGTCCGGTAAAACTTACTCTTTTTGGATAAAGCGTCTGTCAGGCTCTCGGCATCTGCCACTGAGGAACAACATCCCCGGAAACGGGGAATATAAGTGCCGATCATGGAAGACGTGGTGCGTTTTAGCGGAAAAGCCGTTTTAATAGACCGCTCCCACTGCTCTAACGGGCCGTCCGTGCTTATCATGGAGCGGATTTCGAGCATGTCTGAATCTGTCATACGCGTGATCATATTGCTTCGGCCCGGAACGATAAAATATTTATCGTGACGTGTGTCTTCGCTTTGAAGATCAAATTCTTCTTCGATGAGATCTAGAGCATCCGGGCGGTCTTCAAAGAAATTCCGCCATTGGTAAAACCGGTCAGGACGGTTGGCATAGCGGTGGGCAGCCGTATTGGAAGAAATCGGGCGGGAGTTATGATAAAGCATGGGAACCTTTTATATTTTTTTAGGGGCGGGTCACAATAGGCGCAAAACTCAACCGGGTCAGGGCGGGGTCAGATTTTGCAAATAAAGAGGTGTTAAAAAACGATGGCGCGATATGGGGTGAGCGTCGAACGTGTTTTCAGATTTAACATAACCCCTTACATATCACAGCGTTAAGAAAATTGCAAGTTTTCTCCACCTTCAGGCGCGTCAAAGTTAAGGAATCGTCAAATCTGGGTGATTTCTAAAAAATATATTTAAATAGTTTAAACCGCTGACCCCCTTTTGGGGAGTAAATACTCAAATGAGGCCAGACCGATATTGCGCCACACCGGGCAGGCTTTGCCTGCGCTGATGTGGCGATAAAAGCTTACTCGACTTCAAATTCCATAATCACTTCGTCCACGGCAAGATTATCGCCGGGGGCGGCATTGATTTTGAGGATTTTCGTCTTTTTCTCGGCGCGGAGTGTATTTTCCATTTTCATGGCTTCGACCACAGCGAGGGCCTGTCCGTCCTGAACTTCCTGTCCCTCTTCCACGAGGATAGAGACGATAACGCCCGGCATAGGACAGAGGAGCAAGTTGGATGTGTCCGTCTCTTCTTTAACCGGCATGACGGCGGACAGTTCAGCGGCGCGTGGCGTACGAACAGCAACTTTAAACTCGACTCCGCGATGACGCACGCGATAGCCTTCGGGAATGGGGTCCGCCTTGAAATTAAACGGCTTATTATCAACGAGCGCAATCACAAGCGGCTGTCCCGGTGTCCATCCGGTCAGGACTTCCATTTCTATGGAGGCCTTTTCGCCGTCACCAACCACGATCGTGCGAAGTCCTTTTTCGCCGTTAATATCGGCCGTATAATTCAGATCGCCGACCTGCACCGCCCATTCATCCGGAATATGGCGGCGATGGTTTGGCAGACTACCGGAGATACTAGCGGCGCGGTGCTCGGTGATGTCATGCATCAAGGCGCAAATGGCGCCAATTTTGCGGGCATGACCCGGATTGACATTTCCGCCTTCAAATCCATCCGGATATTCATCGGCGATAAACGCCGTTGAAATATCGCCGCGTTCGAACCGGTCATGGTCGTAAACAGCCTGAAGAAAGGGGATATTATGGCCAATGCCTTCGAGCTCGAATAGATCCAGCGCGTGTTGCATCGCATTTAGCGCGACACCGCGATCCTCGCCCCAGGTGCAGAGCTTGGCGATCATCGGATCGTAATACATAGAGATTTCGCCGCCTTCAAAGACGCCGGTGTCATTACGAAGGATAGCGCCGTCGTCCTTTTTGCCTTCAAATGGCGGACGATAGCGGGTTAAGCGGCCAATAGAGGGTAGGAAATTGCGGAACGGGTCTTCGGCATAAATCCGGGACTCAATCGCCCAGCCCTTCAGCTTCACATCATCCTGCGTCATGTTGAGTTCTTCGCCCTGCGCCGAGCGGATCATTTGCTCCACCAGATCAACGCCGGTAATTAATTCCGTGACGGGATGTTCCACCTGCAAGCGCGTGTTCATTTCGAGGAAGTAGAAGTTCTTGTCCTTATCCACGATAAATTCGACTGTGCCGGCGGAATCGTAATCCACCGCTTTGGCCAGCGCGACAGACTCGGCGCCCATGGCGGCGCGGGTTTTTTCGTCCAGAAAGGGCGACGGCGCTTCTTCGATAACTTTCTGGTTGCGGCGCTGAATAGAGCATTCGCGTTCACCGAGATAAATGACATTGCCGTGTTTATCGCCCAGCACCTGAATTTCGATATGGCGGGGCTGTTCAACAAATTTTTCGATAAAGATACGGTCATCGCCAAAGCTGCTTGCGGCTTCGTTCTTGGAGGACTGGAATCCTTCGCGCGCTTCTTCGTCATTATAGGCGATGCGCATACCTTTCCCGCCGCCGCCGGCCGACGCCTTGATCATGACAGGATAGCCAACCTTTTGCGAGATTTTGACGGCTTCTTCGGCGTCCTCAATCAAACCCATATGGCCTGGTACGCAAGAGACGCCCGCCTCTTTCGCCAGTTTCTTGGAGGTAATTTTGTCGCCCATTGACACAATAGCGTGCGGGTTCGGCCCGATAAAGGTAATCTTTTTCTTGGCCAGTAATTTGGCAAATTCAGGATTTTCCGACAAGAAGCCATAGCCCGGATGGACAGCATCCGCGCCGCTCTCCTCAATCGCGGCAATGATCTTATCCATGACCAGATAGGACTGATTGGCCTGCGGCGGACCGATATGAATGGCTTCATCCGCCATCGACACATGCAGGCCGTTTTTATCAGCATCAGAATAAACCGCCACCGTTTTAATGCCGAGCTTCTTGGCTGTTTTGATAACCCGGCAAGCAATCTCGCCCCGGTTCGCTATAAGTATTTTTTTGATCATAATGGCAAATTCCCGTGCTTCTTCCACGGATTTTCGAGCTTTTTATCCTTGAGCAGTGCTAACCCTCTCGCGACGCGTTTTCTAGTGCTGCGTGGCTGGATGACTTCGTCAATATAGCCGCGTTCGGCGGCGCGGAACGGCGAGAGAAACATTTCTTCGTAATCGCCTGTATGTTTGGCGATTTTCATATCATCGCCGAGGTCTTTGCGGTGGAGGATTTCAACAGCGCCTTTCGCGCCCATAACTGCGATTTGCGCCGTTGGCCACGCATAGTTCAGATCGCCGCGCAAATGTTTCGGGGCCATGACGCAGTAAGCGCCGCCATAGGCTTTACGCGTAATAACGGTGACTTTTGGTACAGTCGCTTCGCCATAAGCGTAAAGCAATTTGGCGCCGTGTTTGATAACGCCGCCAAATTCCTGGCTCGTGCCCGGGAGGAAGCCCGGCACATCAACAAGCGTCAGGATCGGGATTTCAAAACAATCGCAGAAACGGATAAAGCGCGCGGCTTTGCGCGACGCGTCCGAATCAAGACATCCCGCCAGAACCATAGGTTGGTTGGCCACCACGCCGACCGTTTGGCCTTCGATGCGGATGAACCCACAGAGAATGTTTTTCGCGAAGTCACGCTGAATTTCGTAGAAATCGCCTTCATCCGCCACTTTGCGCACCAGCTCATGCATATCATAAGGCAGGTTTGGATTAGCCGGAATGAGCGTATCCAGGCTCTCGTCAATGCGGTCATGCTTATCAAAGAAAGGCCGCACCGGAGAACGATCCTGATTATTGAGCGGAAGGAAGTCGAACAGGCGGCGAATTTCTGCCAGCGCCTCCATATCATTATCAAACGCGCCGTCCGCCACTGAGGATTTAGTCGTGTGGGTTTTCGCGCCGCCAAGTTCTTCGGAGGTGACAACTTCATTGGTCACGGTTTTCAAAACGTCTGGCCCAGTCAGGAACATATAAGAGCTATCGCGCACCATGAAAATAAAATCTGTCAACGCTGGAGAGTAAACCGCCCCGCCCGCGCTAGGCCCCATAATAACAGAAATTTGCGGAACAACGCCGCTGGCAAGAATATTGTTTTGGAAAACATTCGTATAGCCCGTCAGCGCGGCAACACCTTCTTGGATACGCGCGCCGCCGGAATCTTGTAGCCCGATAATCGGGGCGCCCTGCTTCATCGCCATTTCCTGCACTTTGCAGATTTTCTGAGCGTGGGTTTCGGACAGAGAGCCGCCGAAAACGGTAAAATCCTGAGCAAAGACGAAGACCTTTCGGCCATTGATTGTGCCCCATCCGGTGACGACACCGTCGCCCGGAATGTGCTTTTTCTCCATGCCGAAATCAATGGAGCGGTGTTTGACGAACATGTCAAACTCTTCAAAACTTTCAGGGTCTAATAAAAGCTCCAGCCGCTCTCTCGCGGTCAGCTTGCCTTTGGCGTGCTGCGCGTCAATGCGGGCCTGTCCCCCGCCCATTTTGGCTTCAGCGCGTCTCGCCGTCAGCTGTTGTAGAATATCGCTCAAACCTATAACCCCCGGTCAGTCAAAATTTCTAGAACAGTTACGTTACTAAGGAGGACAGCAAAGGCAAGCCTGTTTTGTCGTAAAAATGAAAAGATATTGCGTCAAATTGAAACACATGCAAGTTCGTTCCCTACCCTTGCAAATATATCGTTAGAAAACGATATTTTTATGTCCTATGCAACGCCGCATAGGAACAGGCCAAACTGCCACACCCTTAAAGGCGAAAACAGAGTCATGAAGTTTAACAAATCATTTCTTATCGCCGGTGTCCTGTTGGGCTTAATCATCATTTGGTTTATCGTAAACAACCTCAATGAAGGACCGCCGGCCGTCGGCAAAACTCAAGCTGAAATCCAGAACGAAGCCCAGACAAAAATTCCGTCCGTACAAATAAAGTTTGTTCGGGCCGAAACACATGAAAACGTGCTAAAGCTTTATGGACAAACCGAGAGCGCGCGGGAAGTTACCGTCAAAGCACAGACGTCGGGCCTCGTTGTTTCTGTACCTGCCGCAGAAGGCCGCATCGTCAATAAAGGCGCGCTCGTCTGTCGTCAGGATGTTGATGCCCGCTCGGCCATGGTCGATCAGGCTCGGGCAAATATGAAATCAATTGAAAATGATTTGCGCGGAGCGCGTGTGCTTGCGGAAAAAGGATTTCAATCTGAAACGCGGGTCATTGGATTTGAGGCTCAAATGGACGGGGCGCGAGCCACACTTAAACAAGCTGAAATTGAGCTGGATAATGTTAATATCCGTGCGCCGTTCCGAGGCGTTTGGGAAGAGCAATTGGCGCAAGTCGGAGACTATTTATCTCCCGGGCAAGCCTGCGGACTAATTGTTGATTTATCACCGCTCAAAGTGATCGCGCAACTCACGGAAAAACAGGTTGGTTTGGTTGCAGCCGGCGAGTCGGCCCTTATCGAGTTGGCCACAGGAGAATCGGTGGAAGGAAAAATTGATTTTATCGAAGCCAAATCTGATACGTCGACACGCACATTTCGCGCTGAAATTCTGGTTCCGAATGAAGATTATAAACTCAAAGCGGGCGTTACGGCGACAGTACACATAACCGCCGGGAAAACATCCGCGCAACATATCCCGTCCAATATTCTGACGCTGAACGATTCGGGCGCTGTCGGGGTGCGCTATCTTGACCGCAATGACATTGTCCGTTTTGCTCAGGTAAATGTAATTGATGAAACGCCTGACGGATCTTGGGTGACGGGCCTGCCCGATGAGACACGCGTTATTATCGAAGGACAAGATTATGTAGCGGTCGGTCAAACGGTTGAGCCCACCGCGAATTATAATCAGGCGGCCTCGCAATGAGCGATCCTGACGATCTTGGCCCTGTCGAGCGGGCTGACGGCATGTCTCCCAACGCTAAAGGGTTTCCCGGCATTGTAGGATTTTCCATTCGCAACTGGCGCATGACGATTGGCATAATGCTATTTGCCATATTTGGCGGGTTTTTCGCCATGAATAATCTGCCGAAAGAAGCCGAGCCGGACATTCCGGTTCCTTTTATCAATGTGCAAGTCGTTCTGCCAGGTATTTCACCAGAGGACGCTGAGCGTCTCCTTATCCGGCCAATGGAGACCGAACTAAAATCTATTGACGGGTTAAAAGAAATGAACGGTATCGCGGCGACCAATGTCGCCTATGTCGTCATGGAATTTGAAGCCAGTTTTGATCAAGATCAGGCGATGTCTGATGTCTTGGAAAAAGTGGACCGAGCCCGCGCAGAGTTTCCGCAAGAAGCGCAAGAGCCCATTGTGGAAGAAGTGAGCACATCTTCCTTACCGATTATTACGGTGAACCTTTGGGGGAACGCCCCGGAGCGCGAGCTTCAAAAACGTGCAAAAGATTTACAAAGGCGGCTTGAAAGCCTGCCTTCCGTTCTGGAAGCTAAAATTTCCGGTGAAAGAATAGATGTTTTGGAGGCCGTTCTGGATCCGCCCCGTATTGAAAGCCTTGGAATTACCTATGACGAAATTTCTGCCGCCGTCGGCCGCAATAATGCTCTTGTTCCGGCCGGGGCTTTGGAAACCGAAAGCGGTAAATTCAATGTCAAAGTTCCGGGACTGATCGAAAACCCGAAAGATATGAGCGAATTGGTGATACGGCGCAGCGAGGGCGGCGCCATTGTCAAACTGGGCGATATCGCCGAAGTTCGCCGCAGATATAAGGATGTCTCGACCTTCGCCCGCTTTAATGGCCGGACGTCCGTGTCTTTGGAAGTCTCAAAACGGCAAGGCGAAAATATTCTGGATACGTCTGATCGCGTTCAAGACTTGGTCGATGACGTGATCAGCGCCCCCGAATGGCCCAAAACAATTAACGTATCCTACAGTCAGTCTCGCTCGACCTATATAAATGATATGATGAGCGAACTTTCCGCCTCTATTATAAATGCGGTCATTTTAGTCTTTATCGTGTGCATAGCGGCCTTAGGTTGGCGCTCGGCCATCTTCGTCGGTTGGGCTATTCCCGCCAGTTTTTTGATTTCCTTTGCCCTGTTCTATATTCAAGGCGAGACGATCAATATGATGATCCTCTTTGGCCTCATTCTTTCTGTCGGTGTTTTGGTTGATAGTGCTATTGTTATTGTCGAATTTGCAGATCGAAAAATGGATGAAGGAGTGGAGAGACTCGAAGCCTTTAAAATGGCGGGGGAGAGAATGTTCTGGCCGATTATGTCCTCCACCGCGACGACCTTGGCGGCATTTCTCCCGCTAATGTTCTGGGATACGCTTACCGGTAAATTCATGGCCTATTTCCCGCGCACCATGATTTACGTTCTATCCGCCTCTACGCTGATGGCGCTAATATTTCTGCCGACTCTAGGCGCTAAAATCGGCTTCAGGGGGAAAAAGAAAAAAAATGACAATGCCGCGCTTTTGGCGGCAGACCAAGGCGATCCGGGCAAACTGAGTGGGATCACAGGCATTTATGTTCGTCTCATCCAAAGACTTATTCGTGTGCCGCTTTTGGTTATAGCGGGCATGGGCGCGACAATGGCTATCATCGTTTTCGCCTTCGGGGCCAATTTAAAAGGTCCGCCGCCCAAGCCCGTCGAATTTTTCACTCAAACACCTTCTGACCAGCTTTTTGTTTTGGCGCGGGCACGGGGAAATACCACACCTCAGCAAGTGCTGACCATTGGGAAGGATATTGAAAGCCGCATTAAAGACATTCCCGGGATTGAATCTGTATACACTGTGGCCGGGGACGGCGCGATAGGACAAGGGGGCGGCAGCGCTATGACAGGGCCTGCCAATGTGCCATCGGACACGGTCGTGAAAGTCTATACCGAATTATTACCTTTCGCAGAACGCCGTAGCGTCTCAGACATTGTCACCGACTTGGAACTTGCAACCCGCGGAATTCCAGGCGTCATCACCGAAGTGACGGGCATTGATCAGGGCCCCCCCATCGGAAAGGATATCGGAATACAAATTTCAACTGAAGATAAAGAATCCTTGGTGAAAGTTACAAAACAAGTTCGCGAAAAATTAGAAACTTTAGATGGAGTTATTGATATTGAGGACACGCTTCCCCTACCTGGGGTGGACTGGGAGATAGTCGTAGATCGAGCTGAGGCCGGGCGTCTCGGTCTGGATATAGGGCGGATTGGGGCTGCCGTGCAATTTGTCACAGAAGGGGCTCTAGTGGGTCAGTACCGCCCACTCGACGCAGAGGAAGAAGTCGATATTCGCGTGCGCTACCCAGCTTCTGCCAGAGACTTGGCGGCACTCGACAGTCTGAGAATTCAAACCCCGTCTGGCGCCCTTCCCCTTTCCGCTGTTGTGACCCGTATCGCCAAGCCGAGGCAGGATCAAATTGAGCGTCGGGATCTTCTCCCCTTTTATGTTGTTCAGGGAAACACGCAAAAAGGCTATGCAACAAATATTCAAGTGGATGAACTGACACGTTGGTTCAATGAAGACGCCGACATACCTTCCAATGTGAAATGGAAATTCCTCGGCCAACAGGAAGAAAATGCAGAGGCAGGGCAATTTGCGGTGACCGCCATGCTGGCTATTCTTTTTATGATGAGTGTGATTTTGCTTTTACAGTTTAACAGTTTTTATCATGTTTTTTTGACTTTAATGGCCGTTATCTTGTCTGTCTTTGGAGTGATTTTAGGTCTGATATTCTACCCCTATATTTCGATGATCCTCACCCTGACAGGGGTAATTGCTCTGGCCGGAATTGTGGTGAATAATAATATCGTTTTGATCGATGCTTATCAGCGCTTTCGCGAACATGGCTACGAGCCGATGGATGCCGCTGTCCGTACGGCCGCCCAGCGTCTGCGCCCCGTTTTCCTCACGACGCTGACGACTGTAGTCGGATTAATGCCACTCATCTTGGGGTGGGGCGCAAATATTTTTACCGGAGAACTCGACACGCGCGGGACGAGCACCTCTGAAATCTGGGCGCCGATCTCTTTCGTTGTCGCCAGCGGGCTTGGTTTTGCGACCATTTTGACGCTAATTGTCACCCCTGTTCTATTGGCAGCTCCCACGGTTCTGGGCGAAAGGGCCAAGCGGTTCTATGAGCATTTCAACACCGGAAACATCAAGAAACGCCGGGGTAAACCGGTAGAGTAGATAAATCCTCAGCCTTTTGGCGGAATAAGGGCATCGGCGTCCCGGGGCGCAAATATCACTGTATTCTGGGCGCCTCCGCCTAGCAAAGCCCGGCGGACTTGCCACCGATAAGGCTCAAACTGAACGGTTGGAATATTAGCTTCTAAAGATCCGACCGGGGGAAGTCGTTCAAACGGGACTGTAACTTGTACACGTTCTGCATCCGACCTAATCAGCTCAGCCCTGACTTCATACTCCCCCATGGGCAGCATACGGCCTGCAATAAAATTCCACCTACCACCCGCGCCGACCCGGGTTTCGCCAATGGCGGCTTCGCCGGCATAGAGACGCACCCGGCCTTCTGCGCTGGTAGTGCCAGAAAAAATCACGCCTCCCGCATCATCATATTCAATCGGCCCCATAGTAAGCGGGCCTTCGGTAGGGCTGCCGCCAAAAGGGGATCTAACAATGCGGGTTGGCCCTCCGGGAACGCTGACCATGATGAGGGTTGGTCTGTTGTCAGGCAGAGACACAGGCAAAAAATCGGTCTCCCCCGTTATATCTGGAGTAATATCTTGCGGCGCAATCTCTTGGGCCGTTCCCGGCAAAACTATCCGGTAGACAGTTTCATCGCCGCGAATAGTAACGCCGCTTTCGGTAAAAAGAACGGCTTCAATAACCATGGGCTGCTCATCGCTGGCGTCAATCGAGACGACCCAATTGCCGTTAGAGTCCGATTTAATTTGTCGTACTCTTTGTCCGCGATTTGAAATTATGACGACTGTGTCCGGTTGAGCCGTACCAGAAAGACGCAGTTTTTTGATATTATTTTCCTGATATTCAATGACGTCCTGAAACAGAGTAGGGGCCAGACCGATCGGATCGGCAGTCTCCGCGATAACAGGAGGGGGACTTTGTGTTTCCGAGCTGTCCAACCGGGATAGAACATCCAGCATTTGCAGAACCACGATAAGAGCAACCGCCAAAAACAGCCCTCCGATAATGATCCATATGATGCGGGCCCTGAACATTTTGAGGCTTCCTTCTTCACAGACGCTTGATTGCCGTCGCCATCAAGGCATAAGGGTCGATGATGACAAATAAAACTGAAAAATCCGATAGCCCCCAGAAAACAAGCGGGATGACCCTTTGTGTGTTCTGCGGCGCTAGCCCCGGCAAAGATCCAAAACATATGGCTTTAGCCGAAAAATTAGGGATAGGAATTGCGCTGGGCGGACACAAACTTGTTTATGGCGGCGGTGGCCTCGGCTTGATGGGCGCGGTTGCCAGATCTGCCCATAAAGGCGGAGCGCATGTCACAGGCGTCATGCCAAATTTCTTGAGGGAAGCCGAGAAAACGGTCGCGGGCATTGAGCACGAATTTGTCGAGACCATGCACGAACGTAAAATTTCTATGTTCGATAGAGCGGATGCTTTTATTGTCCTGCCCGGCGGAATTGGCACTTTGGAAGAAGCTGTGGAAATTCTCTCATGGTTACGCCTTAACCTACATGTGAAGCCCGTCATTTTCTTAAGCGATACAGGATACTGGGAAACGCTTTTGGCGACGTTTCATCATGTGGTCGATTCCGGCTTTGCCGCTAAATCAACGCGGGATGACCTCCTCTCAGCTTCCAGCGTAGAGGAAGCTTTTGCTATCGCGCAAAGTGAGATTGCGCAGCCACGCAAACGCGAACCCCTCAAGCTGAAGGACGATAAAGAGGAGTTGAAAAAGCGCGTCTAAATAGGCTTTACGCGTGCAAAATAGCCGCAATCGCTTCGAGACCTTTCTGATCTTCGGTGTCGAAGGAGTTTAGAGAGATGCTGTCTACATCTAATACGGCCATAAGCTCTCCTTGCGCATTTACCACGGGCACGACGATTTCAGAATTTGTCTGACTGTCACAGGCGATATGTCCGGGAAAGGCATGAACATCGTCTACGATGAGGGTCTTTTTCTGCGTTGCACAGGCTCCGCAAACGCCGCGTGAAAATGGAATACGAAGACAGCCAAGCGTACCCTGATAGGGCCCGACAACAAGCTCGTTCTCCTTGAGCGGATCCACCTCATAAAACCCGGTCCAAAAGAAATAATCGAACTTCTGCGCCAAAAGACACGATGCCGTGGCGTAACGGGCCGTTATCGAAGTTTCCCCCTTAATCACAGCTTGAATTTCTTCGAGTGTCTCTTGGTATTTTTTGGTTTTGGTCATGGGAGGCAAGTAAGGCGGAGGTGTCTTTCTGGCAAGGTAGGACTTACGCGTTTTGAAGGATATAGTCAGCGACGGCAAAGCCTGACATCGCGGCCCCTTCAACCCGACCGCCTTGGCACCAGTCACCGATTGCAAATAGATTTTGCTCCGGATCGCAAAGAAAAGGTGTCTCAGGAGAGTTTTCAACACTCGCGTAAAGCCAACGGTGCAAGGTGACATGTTCTGGCTGGGTTAAGTCAAGTCGTGTCAAAGCCGCCGTAACCTCCATCATGATGGATTGCACTTCATTGCTATCTTTTTCTAAATTGGCATTAGACCACTCCGGCGCGGCGTGAACTACCAATGTTCCCAAATTATTGACCCGGCCCGGCTTGGCACTATTGACCGCCAGCCAGGAGACGGGCAAATCATTTATCCGCAAGCTCTCCCATCCGGGGTCAATTAGGCTCTTCAATCCTACCATCAAAGCGAAACAGGCATTCATTTTGGCCGATTTCAAATAATCTCTCTGTTTAAAGTCGTCGGGCAGGATATTTATGGCTTGTTCAGGTGGAGCGGTACAGATCACGATGTCGAAACCACTCCGATCCTGATCTGCTCCGCCCTCTGAACATTCGAAACCAATTGTCCATAGCCCGTCTTGACCTCGGCGGAGGGAAGACACTTTATGCTCTTTAATGATGTCGAGTCCGTCAGCCACATATTTTGCAAAGCTATTCATTCTCGGCGTTCCGACCCATCGATCCCGTCCCTTATCTGTCGTCAATAATCCTTTTTTTAAGAATAAGAATCGCCCTTCCCACCGGGCAGCAGCACCCTTACTTTCTGCCTTTAAGACCAAGCTGCGAAATCTGTTTTCTGTCACCGTGAAATATTGCGCGCCGTGATCATACTCGTATGGCCCAGCATACCGGCTCGACAAACGACCCCCAACCCCGCGAGATTTTTCGAATACTGTAACACTATGCCCGGCCTCTCTAAGCTCTTTGGCAGCACACAGGCCTGAAACACCGGCTCCAATTATTGCAATTCTCATCCTTATCCCTCTTCTGCCTATTATTTCAGGTCAGATTTTGTTGTTTTCTGGCTCTTCTGACGAAAGCAGCGCCCTGTTCAGGGCAATATCAAGAAATATCCATCCAAGTCTCTATTATGCGCTTCCCTGAACTTTTCCAAAGCCTCTGTAATGAGTCTATCCTTGACTTAAATGGCTTCATATAGTGGAAGTTAATGAGGTCACGATCATGAATTAATGCATGTAATGACAGCGATGTCATGACGTTTTATTGCATGTAATGTTAAACTAGAAAAGTTTATACGACTTAGGACCTATAAAGGATAATTGTATGACCACTCGCCTCGCCATTAACGGATTTGGACGCATTGGCCGCAATGTGCTGCGCGCCCTGTATGAGCAAGGCCGGGACGATCTTCAAGTCGTCGCGATTAACGATTTATGGTCGACAGATAATTTGGCGCATCTGCTGAAATATGATTCCGTTCATGGACGGTTCCCCGGTACGATTAAAGCCACGGAAAACAGTCTGGATATCGGCCAAGGCCTAATACAAGTCACCTCCGTACGGAATCTGGAAGACCAGAATTGGGCGGACAATCAAGTTGATATTGTCTTGGAATGTACAGGCATCTTTACGGCTCGTGAGGCGGCAGCAAAGCATCTCGACGCCGGCGCGAAACGTGTTCTAATTTCTGCGCCCGGAGACAATGCAGATAAAACTATTGTTTATGGCGTAAATCATGACAAATTGACCAAAGATGACCACGTTGTATCAAACGGTTCCTGCACAACAAATGCCCTCGCCCCTCTGGCAAAAGTTTTAAATGATGCGTTTGGAATTGACTCAGGATTTATGACGACCGTTCATTCCTATACAGGCGACCAGCCCACGCTAGATACAATCCACCGCAAGGATTTCAACCGAGGAAGGGCCGCCGCGCTTTCTATGATTCCGACATCTACTGGTGCTGCCAAAGCCATCGGTCTGGTGATGCCGGAACTAGAAGGAAAGCTCGACGGGAAAGCTATCCGCGTTCCGACTCCTAATGTTTCGGTTGTTGATTTAGTCGTAAATACAAAAAACGCCGCCACACTCGAAAATGTCAACGCCGCCTTTGCCAAGGCCGCAAACGGGGAGCTGAAAGGTGTTTTGCAAATTATCGAAGATAAAACCGTCTCTATCGACTTAAATCACGACCCACACTCCTCAAGCTTTATGACAGGAGAAACCGTTATCATAAATAACAAGATGATTCGTGTCCTCAGCTGGTATGATAATGAATGGGGCTTCTCGAACCGTATGCTGGACACAGCTGCTGAAATAGCAAAATTTTTATAAGGTATTAAGAACATTACACGCCCAATTAAATCTGACGAACTTCTGACGCGGCTGCAAGCCCGGCTTGCTGAGCACAAAAAAGACATGAATGAGGATCCGCAAGCTAACGCTGTAAAAGTCCTCGCTTACGACATTTCCAAAGATGTGGAAGAGCGTAAAATCGCTTTTCGGCATATCGAAGAACTTGTCAAACAGCTCTCAGACAGAGGCGCAATAGAACGTATCCGGCGCCTGCGCCGCCGTTCAGGCCTGGATCAAATAGAAACCTTGGAAGCGCGCATCACGGATATTGCCAAAGCGCAAGCGGCCAAAGGATGGGACAGTTACAAGGTTTGGGCAGAAAAGCCGGGCTTGGGAATCGTTCTGACAGCTCATCCTACCTTCTCGCTTTCCCGCGATATACGCAATTGTCTTGGGGCTCTCGCCTCGAAGAAAGATGGTGAGTTTGAAGATGAGATCGAAGCCTTAAAATCTTACCCTTATCTTCCAAAGCGGGCTCCAACGCTGATTGAAGAACATGAAGACACCCAAACCACTCTGGAGCGCATTCAAAGATCATTGAACCGGATCAATCGAAAAGTCCTTGATATCGCCCGAGAAAACTTCCCCGAAAGCTGGTCATATCTGACCCCTCATTTGGCGGACGCTTATAGCTGGGTCGGATATGATATTGATGGCCGCACAGATATTTCGTGGGGGGATGCCCTTCGTTTAAGGCTGTCAGAAAAGCATACACAGCTAGGTCGTTATTTGAAAACAGCGCAAGACCTTCAATCCAAAGGCAAACTCGAAGCCAAAAGTGAAGCCGCGCTGGATACCCTCATCGACAAATTATCAGATGCCCAGACGAGCGCAAAACGTGATCTGGCACTTTTTGAGAAAGATATTACTCAACCCGAAAATCTGGTTGCAGCGGCGAATAACCTTACTCGCAGCTCGACCCGGCGGTTTACCAATCTTGATCTGGCGATTGAACTAATCGACAAAGCCATTTCCGGTGCAAATGAAGAATTGGCCTCCAGCCTAATCATTTTACGTTCCCAAATGGTTGCTTTTGGTTTGGGAACGGCCCGGATTCATTTCCGACTGAATGCGCGTCACGTTATTTCGGCGATCCGCCCCATTTTCGGAATGGATCAGCAATCCTCCGACAATCGGACTTTGCTGAATAAAGCCACAAAACTAACAAAATCTGTTAAAGCGCAACCCGTTAATTTCGCCTCTCTTGCCCTTGAGAAAAGTACTGCACATGAGAAAATGATCCTCTCTGCGCAAATGCATAAATATATCGATGACAAGACGCCTATCCGGTTATTGATTGCGGAAACCGAAGACAGCCTTGTGCCATTGGGCGTTTTATATCTGGCGCGTCTTTACGGCTTGGAAAACCATTTAGACATTTCTCCACTGTTTGAGACAGCGGACGCCCTCAATAATGGCGGACGTATCATTGGCAAAATGCTGAATAATCCGGTGTACAAGGATTACGTTAAATCCCGCGGGGTCTTTGCCATTCAAACCGGTTTTTCGGATGCCGGGCGGTTCATGGGGCAAATTCCGGCCACCCTCGCGATTGAGCGGCTTCACTCTCATTTTGCGCATCAAATGGCCAAGAATGAAATGAAGGACGTTACCGCACTTGTCTTTAACACCCACGGCGAAGGTCTGGGACGGGGCGGACATCCCGGCAAAATTCACGAGCGCGTCGACTACGCCATGAGCCCTTGGGCAATACGTCAGTTTGAAAAACGTGACGTCCATCTTTGCCATGAAGTGAGTTTTCAAGGCGGGGACGGATTTCTCTGGTTTCAAACCCCAACACTTTCTGACGCCACAGCGCAGTCTCTTCTGGCCGCGCGATACGCTGATCGAAGCGCCGCCGAAGAGGATAGCTTCTATACGGAAAATGATTTTTCTTGGGACGTATTCCGAACTATCGGGTCAGAACAGGATAGTCTGTATCGGGATCCGAATTACATAACGATTCTCGGTGGGTTTGGGCAGAACCTCCTTATCCCAACAGGCTCACGGGCGGTGAAAAGGGCAGCCCCGGGCAGCGGGGCAGATATGTTTAATCCGCGCCAGTTGCGAGCTATTCCGCATAACGCCATTTTGCAGCAATTCGGAGCCCCCGCAAATATCATCTTTGGGATTGGCCGAGCCGCCGCAATTGATAGCGAAAAATTTGAAAGCCTGTTGGAAACCTCTGCGAGAGCGAGGTCTATTTTCGGGCTTGCAGCGATTTCTATGAGCCGGACGCAGCTCTCCGCTCTAACAGCTTATGGCCGTTTGTTTGATCCGGGATTTTGGATTAGCCGCGCGCTCTCTGGAAATGAACCCATCTTGGCCGAACGCTCATTGATCGTAGCCGAAACGCTGAGCCAGTCTGCCTGGCGCTCACAGATTATGGATTTGGCCAACCGCCTTCGTATGGATCAATTTAATGCCCTCGCCGCATTCAATAAAAGCGATTTGGCCTGTACCGATTGTGACCCTGAAACGCTTAAAATCCTCCACGCACTCCGGCTTGCCGTGGTAATGAAGATGATGATTATCGCGACAGATCTGCCGGCCATCGGGGATGAAAATACATCACAGATGAACGTCTTGCAAAGGCTCCAGACCTTTCAAATCAACTCGATTCTGGAAGACCTTCGTCAACGCTATCCTGAAAAACGTGATGCCTTGAGCTGGACCGAAGATTTGGTCGAAAAATCAGGTGTTAAATTGGGCGGCTCTGGTGGATACCCACATATCTCGGAAACAATTATTCGCCCACTTGAAAGGGCGTCAGAACTGGTGCGGCAAATCACCATTGCCATTACGCACCATTATGACGCTTATGGATAGTCCCTTTAAAAGGTAGGTTATTCTAAAATTGGTCTTTCCGAGCGTTTGATTTGCTTGCAAAGGCGTGGCAGATATTTACGTGTCCTAAATTAAGTAAAGGCCTTATATGTCTGTTTCCCGCCGAACCGTCCTCCAAACGTCTGCGGCGGCAGCCGCAACCTCCGCTCTCGCCTTTAACGGGTGCGCTACGCAATCCGTTGGAACAGGGCCGCAGTCCAATATGGATTTGATGAGTCAGGCAACAGACCTCCTCCTCAATGCCTATCCTGAAAGCGCCTCGAGCGCCGGAATTGACACAGGCAAATACCGTCACCTTAAATCTCAATTGACCGATAGATCACCTACCGGACAAATGGCGATCGAAAACGATGTGCGGGCAATGCTCGCTAAATTAAATCAGGTCGATACCTCAGCCCTCCAGGAGGAGGAAGCACTGACATTTGATGTCGTTCAGTCTGTTTTTGAAACAACTGTCGAGGGGTTTGACCTGCCCTATGGCGATGTAGCCTTGCTCAATTCTAATTGGTCTTACCGAAACAGCCCCTATGTTGTGGCGCAAAACACCGGAGCCTTTGTTGAGATTCCGAGCTTTCTCGACTCGTCTCACACTATAGAAGAGCACTCTGATGCCGACAGCTATCTTTTGCGGATGGAAGCATATGCCCAGCAACTTGACGGCGAAACAGAGCGCGTGCGGAAGAACGGCGATAGAGGCGTTATCCTACCTGACTTCCTGATGGAGAAAACACTTGGTCAGTTGAGAGGCGCCGACTCTAAACCGGCCGAAGAGTGGGGTATTGTGAAAACCCTCGCGGCGAAGACCGCAGAATTTGGCACTCCTTTTGGGGAAAGAGCGGCCCTCTTGGCAGAAGAAAAAATCCGGCCTGCTATTAAACGCCAAATCACAGCGCTGGAAACTTTTGCGCCCCGCGCTACGCCGAATGCCGGCGTTTGGGCTCTTCCGGAGGGGGGCGCCTATTATGATTGGGCTTTAAAAGCTGGAACGACGACAAATATGTCTCCGGATGAAGTGCATCAAATGGGACTGGACGAACTTGCAAGCCTTCACGCACAAATGGATCCAATTCTTCGTTCTGCCGGATATACGACAGGGACGGTTGGCGACCGGATGACGGCTCTGTCAAAAGACCCGCGCTATCAATTTTCCAAAGGCGATAAAGGGCGCGCCGAAATTATGGCTTTTATTGAGGAGACCTTGGTCGATATTCGTGGCCGCCTTCCCCAAGCATTTGAAACTATGGTTCCGGGTTTCATGGAAGTCACTCGGATTGCGCCGGAAGTCGAGGCCGGCGCCCCGGGCGCATATGGCGGAGCTGGATCGATTGATGGCAAAAGCCCTGGCCATTTCTGGATAAACCTGCGCACGACCGATCTGCACAGCAAATTCAGCCTGCCTGATTTGACGTATCACGAAGCCATTCCCGGTCATGTCTGGCAAGGCGAATATACGTTCAAACAACCCCTCATCCGCTCTCTTTTGGCGTTTAATGCCTATTCCGAAGGCTGGGCTCTCTATGCTGAACAAATCGCGGATGAACTCGGCGTCTATGAAGACTTTCCAATAGGGCGACTAGGGTATCTCCAGTCATTGGCCTTCCGTGCTTGCCGTCTGGTCGTTGATACGGGGCTACATGCCAAACGCTGGACGCGAGAAGAGGCGATTGATTGGTTTGTTACGAATAACGGATCAAATCCGGAGGAAGTCCGTAGCGAAGTTGACCGTTACTGCGCCTGGCCGGGCCAAGCCTGCGGTTATAAAGTCGGCCATAGCGCGATTGTCGGGCTCCGGGAAAAAGCTAAAGCCGAATTAGGCAATAAATTTGATTATAGAGGATTCAATGATGCCGTCGTGCTGGGGGGCAGTGTCCCAATGACCGTCCTTGGTGAAGTCATTGATAAATATATTGAGCGGGAAATGCGCGCTTAATTATAGGAGTTAAATTCCGACGATCCTTTGCACGATCTTGGGTATCCAACTTTTCATCAATAAAGGGCCTTGCGTCATCACCAGACAGATACAGTCCTCGCCTTTATCAATATGAGGGGCATGAGTGACTGTATCATCTTCAATGTGGAGATCACCGCGGCGGTAAGTTGTCTCGCCGACCCTGTAACTACCGGTCAGGATCAAAGACCATTCTTCACCTTTATGGGAATGATCCGGCATTTTCATGCCACCCTTTGCTTTTAAAAGATAAAGCCTTTCGCCCTCTTCATATCGGCGATTGCCCAAAACGTCATGCACAGCCACACCTGGAACCATAGACCGCCATTTCAAATCTTTAAGTCCATGCCCCAAGACAGAGCGAAGTGTTTTAGGCGCCAAGCCCCGGCCAAAGGCCTGTGTCTCTTCATCGCTGTCACCTTCTGGCAGTTTCGCTAGCACCTCCTCTAGAAAATCAGGGGATAATGAAACAGATTGTGTTTCGCCCAAAAAGCTTGTCGCGATCTCTTCTTGAAAAGAAATCTCTTCGGCCACCGTGTCGGAAATCTCACTTTGGCAGGCCATTATGAAATGTTTAGCCGGGCTAAGATTGCCCAAGGCGTAATCCATTATGGACGTCTCTGAGGTCACGACATTATTTTTTGAGAGCAAGCTCATCGTATATTCTCTATTTCTCGAGCCATGTTCGATTTTAAAACCTGAATAGCGCTTCGAATACGCGTTTTAACAGTGCCAAGCGGAACACCAACTTCAGAGGCAATTTCCTTATGTGTCTTAAATTCCATATAGGCCAAACGAATGGCCGTTTGTTGCGGCGCGGATAATCGTGCAATTTGTTTTTTTAAAATGTCTGAATTTTCCTGCGACATGAAGTTATGTTCCGCCGAGGGGACTTCGTCATCTGCGATGACCTTCATCAGTTCAGGGTCACGAACATCCATGCGACCATGTTTGCGTTTATAATCTATCCACCGGTTCCGGGTCATACGGTAAACCCAAGTGGCAAAGCTGGCTTTGGACGGATCGAATTTATGGGCCTTCGTCCATACCTTTATCATTATGTCCTGAACTATGTCTTCTGCTGTGTCCGCGCCCACACCTCTTGCCATAAGCCAGCCTTTTAGCTTGGGGCCATAAATTTCGAACAAATCTGAAAGAGCTTTCGCGTCTTTTCTCTCAGCAATATTATGCAGCCACTGTGCATCCCGGCGCGCCGCACCCACACTCTTTTTAGACGCTGTCCGGCCAAAATTCTGGCCGGGTTTAGGGCTGGGCATGCTTTTCCCTTCTGCCTGCGGTGACTTTGAAATCTTATCTTCCACAATCGACAAAGTCATGACAAATCCAAGCTGAAAAAATAAAACACTCGATTTGACTACGTTTCTCTTTGACTGTTGGATTTACTTCCCCCTTTTTTAAATCTTATGATTTTAAGCTACATATAGCGACCTTGCCAAACTCCTCATGATAGCCATATTGGAGCCATGGCGAATGTCACCCAGCTTCATCCGGAACAGAACCTGTCCATGTGGCAGCCTCACCGTCCTGACAGACCGCATAAATCCGAAGGTGGGAAACGGTTTCGGCTTGTTTCGGAATATGAGCCTAAGGGCGATCAGCCGAAAGCGATTGAAGAGCTTTGCGACGGCTTAAATTCAATTGAGCGGGATCAGGTTCTGCTAGGTGTCACAGGGTCGGGCAAAACCTTCACTATGGCGAAAATTATCGAAGCGACCCAACGCCCTGCCCTGATAATGGCCCCGAATAAAACCCTCGCCGCGCAGCTTTATTCAGAATTTAAAAGCTTTTTCCCGGATAATGCGGTCGAGTATTTTGTTTCATATTATGATTACTACCAGCCCGAAGCATACGTCCCGCGAACAGACACATTTATTGAGAAAGACAGTTCCGTAAACGAACAGATTGACCGGATGCGCCATGCGGCAACACGGGCCATTCTAGAGCGGGATGACTGTATAATTGTCGCCTCGGTTTCCTGTATCTACGGTATTGGGTCGGTCGAAACCTATACGGCGATGACGGTGGATTTGAAAAAGGGGGATGAAATGGATCCCCGCTCCCTCATGGCGCAATTTGTCGAACTTCAATATCAGCGCAATGATCTGGCGTTTCAGCGCGGTTCGTTCCGCGTTCGGGGCGATACGATTGAACTCTTCCCGGCTCATTATGATGATACAGCCTGGCGGTTTGATTTCTTTGGAGACGAGATAGATTCGATCACCGAATTTGACCCTTTGACGGGGAAAACCAAGCGCGACATTAATAATGTTCGCGTTTATGCCAACTCGCATTATGTGACGCCCCGCCCGACCGTGCAAAGCGCGATGAAGGGTATCAAAAAAGAACTCGGCGAGACGCTTACGAGGTTTGAAGCCGAGGGAAAATTACTCGAAGCTCAACGCATTGCCCAGCGCACCGAATTTGATCTGGAGATGATGGCGGCCAGCGGGTTTTGCAACGGCATCGAAAACTACTCCCGTTATCTCACGGGCCGCGCGCCAGGGGAGCCGCCGCCTACCTTGTTTGAATATCTCCCGGAAGACGCCCTCCTGTTTATGGATGAGAGCCATGTTTCAGTGCCGCAGATCGGCGCGATGAGTAAGGGCGACTTTAGCCGGAAATCCACCTTGGCCGAGCACGGTTTCCGTCTGCCGAGCTGTATTGATAACCGTCCGCTGAAATTCGAAGAATGGGACGCAATGCGCCCTCAGACCGTGCATGTATCTGCGACTCCAAGCGATTGGGAAATGGAACGGACTGGCGGGGTGTTTGTCGAGCAGGTTATTCGCCCGACCGGATTGATTGACCCGCCCGTCGAAATTCGCCCCGTCGCCAAAGATGGCGCCAATCAGGTCGATGACGTTATTGACGAAGTCCAGAAGGTTGCCGCCCGCGGCTATCGCTCTTTGGTCACGACCCTGACGAAGAAAATGGCAGAGGACCTGACCGAATATATGAACGATCAGGGCATCCGCGTCCGCTATATGCATAGCGATGTCGATACGCTAGAGCGGATTGAGATTATCCGCGATCTACGTCTCGGCAAGTTTGATGTACTCATCGGGATTAACCTCCTCCGCGAAGGGCTCGACATTCCCGAATGCGCCTTTGTCGGGATTTTGGATGCGGATAAAGAAGGCTTCCTTCGGTCTGAGACGGCTCTCATCCAGACAATCGGACGGGCCGCGCGTAATAGTGAAGCCAAAGTCGTTCTCTACGCGGATAGGATAACGGGCTCCATGGAGCGCGCGATGAATGAAACGGATCGCCGCCGAGAGATTCAAATTGCTCATAATGAAAAACACGGCATTGTTCCGCAAACCGTTCTGCGCGGGGTTGCCGATATGGTGGGCGATAGTCAGGCGGCTGGAAAAATCAAAGACGATGCTAATAAATACACGCCAAGCGGTCAGATTAAAAAGAAATACCTTGAAGCGGCCGAAGGCGAGCAAGAGGCCTATATGGGCGGCAACATGACGGCCGTCATGGCCGATCTTGAAAAGCGCATGTTCGAAGCTGCCGAGAATTTGGAATTTGAAGAAGCCGCTAGACTGCGAGATGAAATGGCACAATTAAAAAAAGCTGTGGACGCCGCGGAATAATGTTCAGATTCATAACGTCAATACTCTTTGGGTTCTTCCTGTCTTCTTTTTCTGACTTCGCGGTCACAGAAGAGAAAGAAAATAAAGCGCTTCACAAAGCTCATATATCAGTCGTGAAAGATCACCGTACCGTCCGTCATATTGGCGTAGAGTCGGCTAGAAAATTAGCTTCAAATGACACTTTGTTTTTTGATGTCCGGGATAAAAAAGAATTTGATATCAGCCATATCGGCAATAGCGAACACGTTGATCCTGACTTAACGGCATCGGATTTCATGGCGCAATTTGATCGGGATTGGACAGGTAAAACACTAATTTTCTATTGCTCTGTAGGTCGCCGCTCCTCCATCTTGGCGGAAAAGGTTCAGGCTGAACTGAAAGCGGCTGGCGCGAAAGAAGTTTATAATCTGAAAGAAGGAATCTTCGCTTGGCATAATAAAGGTTTACCCTTGGAAAATTCCGTCGGGCCAACGGAATATGTGCACCCTTATAATGCTTTTTGGAGACGTATGGTGAACCGTAAGCATTTGATAGCTTACAAAGCAATAGGCTAAACCAACCCCTTATCCGTCCCGCAAACCTTATCCCAAAAGCGGAAATAGAGGCCGTAATTCCCTTTGAATTTCGTATGGTGCAGATTGTGATGGCTGGCCGTAATTATGTGACGGCCCCACCAGCCCTTGACCCATTTATCAGGATAGACTTCCCATCCCGCGTGATTAAACACGGCGTTGATAGTCATCACCATGAGCAGCGCAAGCGCAACACCTATATGGAGCGGGATGAACAGCGCCATGACCGGGAGGAGCCAAGCCGCGCTGACCGCCTCTATCGGGTCGAAAGAAAAGCTCGCCCAAGGCGTTGGCTGAACCGAGCGGTGGTGCCCTTCATGAGTATATTTAAATAATTTCCGATGATGCATGAGGCGGTGCGTGAAATAAAACCATGTGTCTTGCGCGAAGAGGTAAATCGCGGCGGAGAGAAAGAAATAGCTCCATCCCCAAACACTATCGGGCATAGCGCTATAGAGCGCGGTGCCGCCGGCTTTCCACATCTCAAGAACGATTGCGGCTGGGAGCGCATAGATGAAGGCGCTGATTATAGAGAGCCGAATTTCATTGCGGATCGTCGCGCGGGTTGGCTCTTGTTTTGATAGGCGGCGTGCCTTTCTCGGCGCGCGTTTCCAGAGCGCCCAGTGGATTGGTCCGACAATGATGAAATACCGCGCAATAATAATCGCCGTGAACGCCAAATAGGTCACGAGCGTTTGCCCCAAAGGTATCGACCAGCCATCCATAAACAAGATATAGACTATGAACGGTCTCAAGCCAGCGGGAAAGTTAGGTGATTGACGGCGCTGTGCTTGGCCTTAGATTGATAATATGAGCACAGTTATTCTTTCTATTGACCAAGGCACCACATCTTCCCGGACACTGGTCTTTTCTCCCCGCGGGCGCATCCTGTTCACTGCGCAAGAGGAATTTCCGCAAATCTACCCGCAAGACGGATGGGTGGAACATGACCCTGAGACGATTTGGAAAACGGTTTTAAAAACGCTTAAACAAGCTTGGAACTTTGCGGAAGAAAACGATCATGACGTGGCGGGCATCGGGATTACAAATCAGCGTGAAACGACGCTGGTCTGGAATAGAGAAACCGGAAAATGTCTTTACAAAGCGATCGTCTGGCAGGACCGACGGACGGCGCAGGCCTGCCGGGAAATGGCGAAGAAAATGCCGGTTGAGGAACTCAACGCCAAATCCGGCCTCATTCATGACCCTTATTTCAGTGGCAGTAAAATCGCTTGGATTTTAGATAATATTGACGGGGCGCGCGACCTTGCAGAACAAGATAAACTCGCCTTCGGGACAGTGGATTGCTTCCTTATCTGGCGTCTGACCGAAGGGAGGATCCACGCCACGGACGCCACCAATGCGAGCCGCACCAATCTTTTTAATATCCATACACAAGAGTGGGATGAAGAGCTTTTGAATCTGTTTGACGTTCCCCTTTCTGGTCTGCCGAAGGTTAAAGATTGTGTTGATGACTTCGGGACATGTTGCCTCTTGGGCAAAGACATCCCCATTTTAGGAGTCGCGGGCGACCAACAGGCCGCCGCAATTGGGCAAGCTTGTTTCCAAGAAGGCGATATAAAATCCACTTACGGAACCGGGTGTTTTGTGATCCTAAATACGGGAGAAAAATGTATCGCCTCAGAAAATCGATTATTGTCTACTATTTGCTACCGTTTGGACGGGAAAACGACTTATGCGTTGGAAGGATCCATTTTCATTGCCGGAGCCGCGGTGCAATGGCTTCGTGATGAAGTGAAAATTATTGATCACGCCAAAGACACAGAAAGCCTCTGCAAGAGTTTGGACAGCAATAAAGGGGTTTACCTTGTGCCAGCCTTTACCGGGTTGGGCGCGCCGTATTGGGACCCCGAGGCGCGCGGAGGTCTGTTTGGCCTGACGCGAGATACGGGCCGCGCAGAAATCGTGCGCGCCACTATCGAGAGCGTTTGCTACCAGACTTACGATTTATTCTCTGCAATGGCGCAGGACGGCGTAGAGCCAAAAATGCTCCGTGTCGATGGCGGTATGGTCGCCAATGACTGGATGGTGCAATATCTCGCGGGCGTTTTAGACATTCCGGTAGAACGGCCAAAAGTCCTTGAAACCACGGCTTTCGGCGCTGCCGCCTTGGCCGCTGTGGGGGCGGGGTTATTCCCCTCTTTGGAAGCTATTAAAGATGTTTGGACACTGGATAAAAACTTTGACCCGCAAATGGACGCGGATACACGTCAATCTGTCTTGGCCGGATGGAAATCTTCCGTGCAAAAAGTCCTGACAGATTGAGCAAAGAGGGTTTGCAGGACGGCTCTTGAGCGTTATAGAACCGTGCACCCAGAGATGGGGGGATAGCTCAGTTGGTTAGAGCCACCCGCTCATAACGGGTTGGTCGGGGGTTCAAGTCCCTCTCCCCCTACCATTTCTTACTCAATTCGTTTCGTGATGTTCAATTCCCAGTTATAGTCGTAATCTTCGATCTGCTTGGCATTTTGCAGCGCGGTCTTTTTTTCATTTTCTGCAAATTTGACGAGATAGGATATAACGTCTGCTTCGCTGGCCCCAAAGTCTTCCTTATACCATTTAAAAATACTCGAAGCGGTGATATTACCGTTCTTGTCAATCCGAACACCTCGGGGACTAGAGATGAAAGCCTTCGCGGCTTCGGTCAGATCAGCATCCAACGTGGCCGCTTCCCAAGCTGTTTTTTTGAGGTTTGGACACCCAATAGACGCACAATTAAAAGCGAAATGGACCCGTGGTTCGTCATATAGTTCCCGTACGGTATCATGCTCGATATTATTGAGGCTTATCTTCTGCCCACGGACGGTCAATATTTTGTTATCCCAAGGACCCGTTAAAAAGCCGATTTTTTTTATAGATTTCACCGGATATTTATCCAGTATCAGCTCGACCGTTTTGGCGTTATAAAGATTAAACCAATACGCCATTGCCTGTTCGTCTGAATATGACGAAATATCGATGCCTGAGAGGCTCTCTATGTAGCGTTCCAGTCCCCTCTCATCAGCGTCTGTCACCTTATCATAGGCGACAAGGTTTAACCCGTTTTCCGATGTAACATATTTAGCGAGAAACGCATTATAGGGTTGATTGATATCTGAACCTGTCTCGGTTTGTGTCACGTCCTGTGCTGTGGTCGTTAAAGGCCCCAAAAGCCCGCCCATGAGAAGAAGCGTGAGTTTGGTAAACTTCGTCACAGTTGGCCCCTAATTTGAAATTCAATCTAAACACAGCTTACAGAAAACAGTCGAAGACAGGCTCAAATTTTAGACACGAAAGAGTGAACGTCAATATGCAGAAAATCCCTCTGCCAAAAGCGGGATTTTCCTTACCTTATTTCGCGATATTAAGGGACCAATCATATTCATAATCCTTAATTTCGTTTGCATTTTGCATGGCGGTCTTTTTCGCGCCCTCCGCAAACTGAGACAGATAAGTCAGGACGTCTTCTTCAGTCTCCCCAAAGTCTTCTTTGTACCAATCGAAAATTTTTGAAGCTCTTATATCTTCATTATTGACCATTATCCCGCGGGGGCTGGAAACATAGTCCTTTGCTGCTTGTTGTAAGTCTGCCTCCAGCGTTTCGGCCTCCCAAGCGGTTGTTTTTAAGTTTGGGCATCCTATCGACGCGCAATTCACCGCAAAATGTATTCGGGGCTCGTCATAATTTTCGCGTAATGTGTCATGCTCGATTTCATCTAAAGTCATAGTCGCGCCCCTGACATTGACGAGCTTTTGACTCCATGGGTCACTAATATCTTTAATGGAATCGACCGGATAATTATCAAGAATTAAATCCAAAGTGACAGCGTTATAGAGATTGAACCAATAAGCCATCATTTCAGTGTCGGAAAAATCTGAAACCTCCATATTCGCAAGATTTTCGATATAGCTTTCCAAGGCGGCGGCATCCGTGTCCGTAACATCCTGATACGCCAAAAGGTTTATACCCTCAGTAGGTTTTACATAGGTTTTGAGGAAGGCATTATAGGGCGCGTTCACTTCGGAAAGTTTGACTGTCTGAGAGGTGTTGTCACGCGTTTCAGTCCTTCGTGTGTCGGCGACGACCTTCACCGTCTCGCTCATCTCTACGCTCTTCTCATTAGAAGCCTCAGGGGTAGGCTGAAGCTTGTCCTGTCCGCCGCAGGCGGAGAGAGATAAAGTTACCGTTGCGGTCAATAAAACCATTTTCAACGCTTTTGTCATGGAGGGTCCTTCGGGCATATCGTTTATTATATATAATTCATAAACGGAAACGTCGCCTCATTCGTTCCCTTTCTGGAAAGCGCACTCTCTTTTTCTGAGTTGAATTAAATATTGTTCCGCCAACAAAAAACCCGCCTCAAAGGCGGGTTCTTCGTATAAATTTTTTCTGAGATTCTTTATGCGTTCTCAACCTCGGCCATACGCTCTCGGTCGCCTTTACCTTTCGCATCAACATCGCGATCTACAAATTCAATAACAGCCATAGGCGCATTATCACCATAGCGGAAACCGGCTTTCATCACGCGAATATAACCGCCTTGGCGATCTGCATAACGAGGACCGATAACGTCAAAGAGCTTTTTAGACTGCTCTTTGTTCCGTGTGCGGGCAATCGCGATGCGACGGCTGTTCAGATCACCTTTTTTAGCAAGCGTTACAAGCTTCTCAACGAAAGGACGAAGTTCTTTCGCTTTCGGAAGCGTTGTCACGATTTGCTCATGCTCAATGAGACTGGATGACATATTAGCGAACATAGCTTTGCGATGGCTCGCAGTGCGGTTCAGTTTACGATGGGCCATTTTATGACGCATGGCTTAATCCTCTTAATGTTCAGGGCGACCTAAATGTGGTCGTCGTATTTCTTTGCGAGATCTTCAATATTTTCCGGTGGCCAATTAGGGGCGTCCATACCGAGGTGTAGACCCATTGCGGCCAGAACTTCTTTAATCTCGTTCAGCGACTTGCGACCAAAGTTAGGAGTGCGAAGCATTTCAGCCTCGGACTTCTGAATTAGATCACCGATATATACAATATTATCGTTCTTCAGGCAGTTTGCAGACCGGACTGATAATTCTAACTCGTCCACTTTACGAAGCAGAGCCGGGTTGAAATCGAGTTCGGGTTTCTCTTCACCGCGCGACATATCTTCCGGATCGTCAAAGTTCACGAAGACTTGGAATTGGTCCTGAAGGATACGCGCCGCAACAGCAACAGCATCTTCGGGCGTAACAGCCGCGTTGGTTTCGATATCTATAATCAACTTATCATAATCAAGAACTTGGCCTTCGCGCGTATCTTCGACGCGGTAGGCAACGCGTTTTACCGGAGAGTAAAGGGCGTCAATTGAAATCAAACCAATTGGGGCATCTTCAGGACGACTGTCAGCAGCAGGGACATACCCCTTACCAGTCGTGACTGTTAGCTCCATACGGATATCTGCGCCTTCGTCGGCTGTACAAATAATGTGATCTTTGTTCAGAACTTCAACGTCGGCGGTTTCTTCAATGTCAGCACCAGTCACAGGTCCTGCGCCCGTTTTACGAAGCAAAAGCTTTTTGGGGCCTTCGACATGCATACGAACGGCCAAACCTTTAAGGTTCAGGACAACATTTGTCACATCTTCGCGGACACCGGGAATAGAGGTGAATTCATGAACGATACCATCGATTTGAACTGCCGAAACAGCAGCGCCTTGCAGTGAAGACAGCAAAACACGACGTAGCGCGTTTCCGAGTGTCATACCAAAACCGCGCTCTAGCGGTTCAGCGGTGACGATTGCTTTACGCTCAGGATCACGACCGGGTTCAATCTCTGGATTGATCGGGCGGATGAGTTCTTGCCAGTTTTTCTCAATCACAATCTTTGCCTTTTCTTATCAGTGTCGGCGCGTCGGTGTCTGCTCTGAATGAGCGGACGTCGTGCCGGAAATAGCCTGCCTTTTGTAAAGGCAGGCCGGCTTGGTCTACTAACTAAACGCGGCGACGTTTAGGTGGACGGCAGCCATTATGCGGAATAGGGGTCACGTCACGAATAGTCGTGATCGTAAAACCAGCGGCTTGCAAAGCGCGGACAGCACTTTCACGACCAGAGCCGGGCCCGTTTACATTAACTTCCAATGTTGTCATGCCGTGATCGGCGGCTTTACGGCCAGCTTCTTCCGCAGCGACCTGAGCCGCGTAAGGAGTGGATTTACGTGAGCCTTTAAAGCCCATGCCACCCGCAGAACACCATGCCACGGTATTGCCTTGGGCATCCGTGATGGTAATCATTGTATTGTTAAAAGTCGAATTCACATGCGCAACGCCGGAAGTAATATTTTTCCGGGCGGCACGGCGAATACGTGTGGGTTCTTTAGCCATCTGAGCTTACCTACTTCTTCTTGCCGGCAATGGCCTTTGCAGGGCCTTTGCGTGTACGAGCATTAGTGTGTGTGCGCTGACCGCGAACCGGCAGACCACGACGGTGACGGAGGCCGCGATAATTACCCATATCCATCAAGCGCTTAATATTCTGAGAGCGCTCACGACGCAAATCACCTTCAACCTGATAGGTTGAGTCAATTGTTTCACGAATTTGCAGGATCTCTTGATCCGTCAAATCGTGCACGCGACGGTCGTGCGCAATGCCGACTTTTTCGCAGATCTCAGCCGCCGTAGAGGGACCGATACCATGAATATAACGCAGAGCAATTTCTACGCGCTTATTAGTCGGGATGTTTACCCCAGCAATACGAGCCACTTTTGGCCTCCTAATCAATCCTGCTTGCGGTCGGTCCTGAACGCTTAGCTCACCCCATAGCAAAAGGGGCGAGCGATAATCGAACCGTCCGCGAAAGCGGGTTACTTAGTCTTAACCCCTCCTGCCGTCAAGCAGGAGCAGCCATAGATTCATGAGATTCTTCAGCCTTTTCTCTTTAAGAGAAGAGACGCGCGAAAAATCCTTTCTTTTTTGGGGCTTTTGCCCCGTCATCCGCGACTAAAACGCGGTTAACATTTGACGACACAGTTTCAATGTCTGCCATTCCGTCCACTTCGCTCAATTTTCCTTGAGCCGCATAATAAGGGAGCAGCGGAGCCGTCTGTTTATTATAATTTTCTAAGCGAATCGCAAATGTCTCCGGATTATCATCCTTACGACCTTCCTCTTCGAATCGCTTTGTGATTCTTTTCATCAAGGCGTCATCATCAACACGAAGACGAACAACCCGATCAACAGTCTGTCCACGCTTTTCAAGGGCGGCGTCCAAGGCTTTGGCCTGAGCAACTGTTCTTGGAAAGCCGTCAAAAATAAATCCGTTAGAATTGGGGTGTGTGTCCAACTGTTCTTCGATTAAGGCGATGACAATCTCATCAGAGACCAAATCACCGCGATCCATAATACCCGCGACAGTCTTACCTAGCTCTGTTCCCGACGCCCGTGCAGCACGAAGCATATCACCAGTCGAAAGCTGTATCAAACCACGCTCTTGAACAAGCCGTTTCGCCTGTGTGCCTTTGCCAGCAGCGGGGGGACCAAAGAGAATAAGATTCATCATAGTTAACTGCCTATCGGTTCCTTCGGCGCATCCGGGATTTCTTGATCAATCCCTCATATTGGTGAGCCACCAGATGTGATTGGATTTGCGCCACTGTATCAAGTGTTACAGACACGATAATCAAAAGGCTCATCCCGCCGATTAACATCGCAACAGACGGAGGGATAGCTCCACCTTGGCGCGCAATGATCAATTCGGGAAGAACGCAGACAAAAGCCACATATACTGCGCCTATAAAAGTCAGACGAGAAAGAACATAGGACAAGTAGTCCGCTGTCCGTTTTCCGGGCCGGATACCGGGAAGGAAGCCACCATTCTTGCGAAGGTTGTCGGCTACATCGTCGGGTTTGAAAACATATGGGACATAGAAATAACAGAAGAAAATAATCAGTATGGCATAAAGCGTTAAATAAAGCGGCGAACCATAAGAAATAAAGGCCAAAATTGTTCCAACAATACCGGTACCTTCTTCGGCACTGTTATTCATTAGAATTGGGCCAAGTGTTGCCGGCAAGAGCAATAGAGAACTTGCGAAAATTGGGGGAATAACACCAGCCGTATTCAGTTTTAACGGCATGAAAGAGCTTTCGCCGCCAAAGGTTTTTCCCCCTGCCATCTGCCGTTTAGGATATTGCACCAGTAATCGTCGCTGGGCCCTTTCCACATAGACAATCAACATTGAGAGTCCGACAAACAGGACAATCAGAAAGAGGAGTAACAATTCAGAGACGGTGCCTTGCTGATTCAATTCAAAGGCTTGAAAAATCGCTTTTGGTAATTCCGCAACAATCCCGGCGAAAATGATCAAAGAAACCCCGTTGCCCACACCTCGCGCCGTTACTTGTTCCCCCATCCACATGAGGAACATAGTGCCTCCAACCAGAGTAATAACTGTGGAAGCTTGGAAGAATAAACCCGGGTTGATAACTGCACCAGGTGTACCTTGTAGAGCTCGGGCAATCCCGAAGGCTTGGAAGGCCGCCAAAAAAACAGTCAGGTAACGTGTATATTGATTGATTTGCTTTCGGCCCTGTTCGCCGTCCTTGTCCAATTCCTTGAGAGACGGAATCGAGCCTTTCATCAAGGTCATAATGATCGAGGCTGAAATATAAGGCATGACGTTTAATGCGAAAATCGCCATACGCTCAACAGCGCCGCCGGCAAACATATTCAAACGTGTCAGAAGGCCGCCTCCCCCAGAGGAAAATGCGGTCTGGAATGCCGCCATGTCCATGCCTGGAATCGGAACAAATGTCCCGAGACGGTAAATAATTAGAATTCCGAGGGTGAAGAGAAGTCTGTGCTGCAACTCTTTCGCCTTGGCAAAAACGCCAAGGTTCATATTTGCTGCTAATTGTTCTGACGCTGATGCCATTAAACGTCTCCCGCCTTCTTAAGAAAGTTAAACCCTATCCGATAAAGATAGGGTCTTGATGAAGGCGTTTAAAGGTCGCCGAGCTTGCCTTCGTTTTTGGCCAGCAAGTAATAGAAAGTTACACGGTTTTTCATGCGTGTCGGCTTCATTGTTTCGCAAACGGCTTTGACTTTTTCCATTGCCGCGTCTTTGTCGTCAACGCCGAGCTTCTTCTTCATGAAGCCTTTGACAATTGTATCAAGCTCAGTTTCGTCGGAACAAGATACATATTTGCTGTCACGGTTTGATAAAGAAGCCCCAAGATATTTTTCAATCTTGGTCACAATAGCGTTGTCTGCCTTGGCGTCATATTCTTGCGTTGGCTCTAAATAATCAGAAACGTCTTCGGATTTTTCAGCTTTCTTCGCAGGCGCTTTTTTAGCCGCGGCTTTTTTAGCCGGTTTTTTCTCTTCTTTCGCCGGAGCAGCAGAAGCTTTAGCAGCTTTTTTATCCGCTTTAGAGACTTTATTAGTCCTGTCAGCTTTTACGCCTTTTTCGCGGCGCTCCATCTTGTCTTCTACGACGGTGACAGTGCCTTTGGCGTCTTCGACTGCTTTCGTCGCGGCGGGTGTAGCCCCGGAAACGGTCAATTTGACAGCTTTTGACAGCTTGCCGTTACCGATCAGACGCACGCCGTCGAATGAGCGGCGAAGAACGCCGGCTTCCACGAGTGCGGCAGCATCCACATCGGATTTACCGTCAATTTTACCGGACTCAATGGCGCGGTTAAGATTGGCAATAGACAATTCAGCGAAACGCTTACGATTTGGCTTGTTAAAGCCACGTTTTGGCAGGCGCATGTGAATTGGCATCTGGCCACCTTCAAAGCCCTTAATCGCCACACCGGAGCGTGACTTTTGACCTTTGACACCACGGCCGCCTGTTTTGCCGGTACCAGAACCGATACCACGGCCAACCCGCTTACGCTCTTTAGTGGCGCCGGGATTATCTGAGAGTTCGTTCAAACGCATTTGTTTTCTCCAAGAGGTTTCATCTACCCATTTAGGCAGAAGACTACTCTTCTACAATTTTCACCATGTGAGCGACTTTGGCAATCATGCCGCGAACGCTAGGTGTATCTTCCAATGTACGGCTTTTGCCGATACGGCCGAGGCCGAGACCGACAAGGGTCGCACGCTGATCCGGCTTACGGCGTGTGGCCGAACCGGTCTGACGGACAGTCAATGTTGTTTTCTTCGCCATGATCTTTGTCCTTAAGCTTCAAGCGCTTCAGGTGCAGAGGCACCGTCTTTGCGACGCTCGACAATTTCGGCGACTTTTTTGCCGCGCTTATTGGCGATTGTCCGCGGGCTTTCCATCCGTTTCAGCGCATCAAAAGTCGCACGCACCATATTATATGGATTAGACGTGCCAACAGATTTACCAACAACGTCCTGAACGCCAAGACATTCCAAGACAGCCCGCATGGGACCACCAGCAATCACACCGGTTCCGGGAGGGGCCGAGCGCATAACGATCTTGCCGGCGCCATGGCGACCACGAACGTCATGATGCAAAGTACGGCCTTCACGAAGAGGAACGCGGATCATAGTTTTTTTAGCCTCTTCGGACGCTTTGCGGATTGCTTCAGGAACCTCACGGGCTTTACCTTTACCAAATCCAACACGGCCTTTTTCATCGCCAACAATGACGAGAGCGGCGAATGACATGTTACGGCCACCTTTTACGGTTTTAGCAACACGGTTAATGTGAACCAAGCGGTCGACGAATTCATTGTCCTGATCGTCATCGCGGCCACGGCGATTATCGTTATTACGTGCCATCATCGACCCCTTAGAATTTCAGTCCGGCTTCGCGAGCCGCATCTGCCAGAGCTTTCACCCGGCCATGGTAAAGATATGCACCCCGGTCGAAAACAACTTCACCAACTTTGGCTTTTTCAGCCCGTTCAGCGATTAGCTTTCCGATGCGGCCTGCGGCCTCAACATTAGAGCCTTTTTTCGACTTGTCTTCGAGTGTGGAAGCAGAGGCGAGAGTTGTGCCTGTCACATCGTCAATAATCTGAACAGAGATGTTCTTGTCAGACCGGAAAACAGACAGACGCGGACGCCCTTGAGCGTGTTTTTTGAGGCGGCGACGAACACGTTCGGCGCGGCGTATCATGGATTTGCGAGCAGATTTCATGGCTACTTCTTCTTACCTTCCTTGCTGCGTACAAATTCGCCCAGATAACGAACACCCTTGCCTTTGTAAGGCTCCGGGGTCCGGAATGAGCGGATCTTTGCGGCAACTTGACCGACTTGCTGCTTATCGATGCCAGACACAATAACCTGTGTCGGCTTCGGCGCTTCGATTTTGATACCTTCAGGCGGTGTAAAATCAACGTCATGAGAGAAACCGAGCTGCATAGACAAATCATTGCCTTTCATCGACGCTCTGTAACCCACGCCGCGAAGCTCAAGCTCTTTCGTGAAACCGTTCGTAACACCTTGAATCATATTTTCAACCATAGTGCGGCTCATGCCCCACATGGCACTGGCGTTTTTCGCGCCTTCAATAGGTGTAAGTGTGAACTCACCGTCCTTCAAAGAGCCTTTAACAGCCTCTGGAAGTGTGAAACTCAACTCACCTTTTGGTCCTTTGACGGAAACGAGCTGACCGGTAGAGGTCAGCGTAACACCGTCAGTAACAGGAACTGGTCTTTTACCAATACGTGACATCAAACTCTCCTATGACACCTGGCAAAGAACTTCGCCGCCGACATTGTTTTCACGTGCCGCCGCGTCGCTCATGACGCCTTTAGGGGTGGACAGGATGGCAATCCCAAGACCGTTACGGACTTGAGGAAGTGTTTTCACGGAAGAATAAACGCGACGTCCGGGCTTGGAGATACGTTTGATTTCCCGAATAACAGCTTCGCCTTCGAAATATTTTAATTCAACATTAAACGCCCGAAAACCGGCTTCATCTTTTGTTTCTTCGTAACCACGGATAAAACCTTCATCCGCAAGAACATCGAGAACACGACCCCGGAGGTTTGACGCAGGCGTCATGACCGAGGAACGATTCCGGAGAATAGCGTTACGGATACGTGTGAGCATATCCCCAAGAGGATCTGAAAATGACATGATGTCTCCTCCCTACCAGCTTGATTTCACGAGGCCAGGAATAAGGCCCATGGATCCCAATTCGCGCAAAGCGATACGGGACATTTTCATTTTGCGATAATAACCACGCGGGCGACCGGTGACTTGGCAACGGTTACGAATACGGGTTTCAGCAGAATTACGGGGAAGAGCCGCAAGTTTCAGTTGCGCTTGAAAGCGCTCCTCAACTGGCAGATCCTTATCGCGAGCAATATCTTTCAGCAGAGCGCGCTTAGCGGCATATTTTGCCACTAGACGCTGACGCTTTAGATTACGCTCGACTGAGCTTACTTTAGCCATTTACTTGTCTCCTGTTTGCAAGACCGTCAGCTTGATTGCCATCCGATCCGCTTAGCTTGTTGCGTTCGCTCTAATACCTGTCAGATTAATTTCTGAACGGGAATGAGAACGCGGCCAACAATGCCTTGGCTTCTTCATCTGTTGGGGCACTGGTTTGCACCACAATGTCCATACCGCGAACGGAATCGACTTTATCATAATCAATTTCAGGGAAAACGATGTGTTCTTTAAGGCCCATAGCGTAATTACCATGGCCGTCAAAGCTTTTACCGCTTAAACCCCGGAAGTCACGAACGCGAGGCAACGCAATGTTGACCAGACGATCAAGAAATTCATACATTTTATCACGGCGTAAAGTCACCTTGGTGCCGATAACCATACCGTCTCGAAGCTTAAAGCTGGCGATAGATTTTTTTGCAATACAAGGCACAGGCTTTTGACCCGCAATTAACTCAAGCTCTTCCATAGCGGCCTGAACTTTTTTCTTGTCGCCGACACCTTCACCGATGCCCATGTTCAACACGATCTTTTCGATACGCGGAACCTGCATCTCGGACGTATAGCCGAATTGTTCTTTCATCTTCGCACGGACTTCATCACGATAGACCGCCGCGAGGCGTGGTTCATACGGTTTAGCCATCTATGACTTCCCCTGATTTTTTGGCGACGCGAACTTTTTTGCCGTCTTTCAACGTTTTAAAGCCCACGCGCGTGGGTGTATTTTCTTTTGGATCAAGATGCGCCACGTTGGAAACGTGAATAGGCGCTTCAAATTCCTTAATGCCGCCATCCGGATCCATTTGGCTTGGGCGCACATGACGCTTGACCATACGGACGCCTTTGACAACGACGCGCTCTTCTTTTGGTGACACTTTCAGGACTTCGCCCTTACGGCCTTTATCCTTACCGGAGATAATAACGACATAGTCGCCTTTTTTAATCTTCGCAGCCATGGTTAGAGTACCTCTGGAGCCAGAGAGACGATCTTCATGTGGTTTTTAGCACGGAGCTCACGAGGAACTGGGCCAAAAATCCGTGTGCCGATCGGCTCACCATTATTATTGATGATAACGGCCGCATTGCCGTCAAAGCGGATAACTGATCCGTCGCGGCGCTGTATATCTTTCCGCACACGAACAACAATAGCTTTCCGCACATCGCCTTTTTTTACTTTGCCGCGCGGGATGGCTTCTTTGACTGAAACCACGATTGTATCCCCGACATGGGCATAACGACGCTTGGACCCGCCAAGCACTTTGATGCACTGCACGCGGCGGGCGCCGGAATTATCGGCCACTTCTAGGTTTGTCTGCATTTGAATCATGAGACGTCTCCTTGTTTATATGAGAAGGTTCAACGAAAGGCGAAATGCCTTACGCTGAGACTACTTCCCACCGCTTTAATTTTGACTTTGGCGCACATTCGCTAATACGAACAATATCGCCAACCTTATGGGCACTCTTTTCGTCATGCGCATGATAGCGCTTTGAACGACGAATCGTCTTTTTTAACAAAGGATGCAGATAGGCGCGCTCAACTCTGACCACAACCGTCTTTTCACCTTTATCTGACACGACTGTGCCCTGAAGTATGCGTTTTGGCATCTCGACCTACCTTAAGCCTTCTTAGCGGGTTTATTTTCCGCCATGATTGTTTTGACACGCGCAATATCGCGACGCACCTGGCGTACGCGGGCGGTCTTTTCTAACTGGCCGGTCGCATCCTGAAAACGCAGATTGAACTGCTCTTTCTTCAGCTTCAGCAACTCGTCATTGAGTTGATCGGCACTCATGGCTCTGACGTCAGTAGCTTTCATCATCGCCTCCTATTGCTCGCCTGGGCGTGTGACGATTTTCGTCTTCACAGGCAATTTGGCAGCTCCAAGACGAAGCGCTTCACGCGCAACATCATCCGGCACACCATCAATTTCAAACATGATCCGACCTGGACGCACTTTCGCAGCCCAGAATTCCACGGAACCTTTACCCTTACCCATCCGAACTTCGGTTGGTTTTTTCGTAACAGGTACATCCGGGAAGATGCGGATCCATACACGACCGGCCCGTTTCATGTGACGGGTAATCGCCCGGCGAGTCGCCTCGATCTGACGCGCGGTTACGCGCTCTGGTTCCATGGCTTTCAGTCCGTAAGACCCGAAATTCAAAGCCGAACCACCTTTGGCAAGACCTTTAATCCGGCCCTTATGGGCTTTCCGGAATTTTGTACGTTTTGGCTGTAACATTGTGTTTCGCCTCTATCTTAATTGGCGCGTGCCGGACGACGTCCGCCACGATCACCACGATCATTACCGCCGCGTGAGCGTGTATCGCCCTGCTGCGTCATGCGCTTTTCATGTGCATATGGGTCATGCTCCATGATCTCGCCTTTGTTGATCCAAACTTTAATACCGATAATACCCATAGCCGTCATCGCACGCGCAACACCGTAATCGATGTCAGCCCGCATTGTATGAAGCGGAACGGAACCTTCTTGGTACTGTTCAACCCGGGCAATCTCGGCTCCGCCAAGACGACCGCCTACTTTAATCTTACAGCCTTCAGCGCCCATGCGCATTGCAGACTGCATAGACCGTTTCATGGCGCGGCGGAATGAAACGCGGCGCTCAAGCTGTTGGGCGATCCCGTCAGCTACGAGGTTTGCGTCGACCTCCGGCTTGCGGACTTCAACCAAGTTGATGAAGACTTCGCCGTCGACCATTGAGGCAACTTTCTTACGAAGCACTTCAATGTCGGCGCCTTTTTTACCAATCACAACACCCGGACGCGCCGTGTAAATTGTGATGCGGCAAGTTTTGTGCGGACGCTCAATAACAACGCGGGAGACAGAAGCGTTTTTCAGCTCTGATGCCAAGAAAGCACGAATAGAGAGATCTTGATGTAAAAGATCACCATATTCAGCGGTGTTCGCGTACCAACGTGATGACCAAGTCCGGTTAATACCAAGACGAAGGCCAATTGGATTAATCTTCTGACCCATTACGCAGCCTTCTCTTTTTTCTTCTCGGCCTTTTTCGGCGCGTCTTTCTTCTCAGCTTTCTTTGCAGACTTCTCTGGAGCTGGAGCGACGTCTTCGTCTTGCTCGCGCACAACGATTGTCAACTCGGAAAACGGCTTCAAGATACGAGCGCCGCGACCGCGAGCCCGAGCCCGGAAACGCTTCATAACAAAGTTTTTCCCGACATAAGCTTCAGACACGATCAAGGAGTCGATATCAAGACCGTGATTGTTTTCAGCATTGGCAATGGCGCTTTCGAGAACCTTTTTCACTTCACCGGAAATCCGCTTATGCGAAAATTCCAGATCGGCGAGCGCTTTCTCGACCTTTTTACCGCGAATAAGCTGAGCCACTAGATTCAGCTTAATTGGGCTGATCCGGATCATGCGCAGCTTGGCGCGTGCCTCTTTGTCGCCAACGCGACGTGGATTTTTTTCTTTTGCCATGGCTATCTACTTCCGTTTGGCTTTTTTGTCGGCCGCATGACCGTAATAAGTGCGTGTCGGCGCAAATTCGCCGAGTTTGTGGCCCACCATGTCCTCGTCAACAAGAACAGGAATAAACTTTTGGCCGTTGTGAACCTGAAAGGTCAAACCCACAAAGTTCGGCATAATCGTAGACCGACGCGACCAAGTTTTGATCGGCTTGTGACGACCCTCAGCACGAGTGGCTTCGGCTTTTTTGAGCAGATACCCGTCAACAAACGGGCCTTTCCAGACTGAACGTGGCATACTCCGCGCTCCCTAACGTTTTTTCTTCGCGTGGCGCGAACGAATGATGAATTTGTCAGTCGCTTTATTAGAGCGTGTGCGGGCACCTTTAGTTGGCTTACCCCAAGGTGTCACTGGGTGACGACCACCAGAGGTCCGGCCTTCACCACCACCATGCGGGTGATCTACAGGGTTCATGGCAACGCCGCGAACCGAAGGGCGCTTACCAAGCCAACGCTTACGGCCGGCTTTACCAAGATTTATGTTCATGTGATCCGGATTAGAAACCGCGCCAACAGTTGCCATGCAAGACTGATGAACCATACGCATTTCACCGGATTTCAAACGAACCTGAGCATAACCTTCGGAGCGACCTACGAGCTGAGCATAAGCTCCGGCTGAACGAGCCATTTGACCGCCTTTGCCAGGCTTCAATTCCACATTGTGAATAATTGTGCCGATAGGCATAGCGCGCAGAGGCATTGCATTGCCAGGTTTTACGTCACCTTTAGCGGAGGATAAAACTTTATCGCCCTCTGACAAACGCTGCGGCGCCAGGATGTAAGCTTTTTCACCGTCTTTATATTCGATCAAAGCAATAAAAGCTGTCCGGTTTGGATCATACTCCATACGAAGGACAGTCGCCTCCATATCCATCTTGTTCCGTTTAAAATCGATAACACGATAGAGACGTTTATGACCACCGCCTTGACGACGGGATGTGATACGACCGGTATTGTTACGACCACCTGTTTTTGTCAGACCTTCGGTCAGTGACTTTTCAGGGCGACCTTTATGCAATTCGTCGCGATCAACCTGTACAAGGTGACGGCGCGAAGGGCTGGTCGGATTAAATGTCTTTAAAGCCATTTTCTTTTCCTACAGTCCGGTTGCGATGTCGATGCTGTCGCCGTCTTTCAACGTCACAACAGCTTTCTTGACATCATTGCGTCGACCAGGACGACCCCGGAAGCGCTTGGTTTTACCTTTGACGCGAAGCGTGTTTACAGCCGTAACAGAAACCTTGAACAATTGCTCAATAGCCTCTTTGATTTCCGGCTTGGATGCGCTCAACGGCACTTCGAAAACAACTTGGTTGTTCTCGGAAATGATTGTCGTCTTTTCCGTGATGATCGGAGAGACCACCGTATCATAATGGCGGGCAGCTACACTCATTTTAGACGAGCCTCCAAATCTGCGACAGCCTGTTTTGTCAAGATAAGTTTGTGACGTTTCAGAATGTCATATACGTTTGCACCTTGGCTTGGCAGAACATCCAAATTCGGGATGTTTTTCGCCGCCTTGGCAAAATTTTCTTCAACAGCGTTCCCGCTAACGATTAAGCCGTTTGTTATACCCAACCCAGCCAATTGCTTGCGGAGCTCAGCCGTCTTAGCGGATTTCAAAACAGCATCATCAATGATGATAAGCTCTTTCGCACCGGCTTTTGCAGACAAAGCATGACGTAAAGCTAAAGCCCGTAATTTCTTAGGCAAGCCGTGGGCATGAGAGCGAACACGTGGTCCGTGCGCTTTAGCACCACCGCGAAACTGAGAAACAGATCCGTTACCGTGACGCGCTGTACCGCCGCCTTTTTGCTTCCCAATACGCTTTTTTCGTTTGGAAACGTCGCCGCGCTCTTGAACTTCGTGAGTTCCAGCCTGACGGCGCGCTAATTGATAACGCACCATACGGTGTAAAATGTCTTTTCGGGGCTCATTGGCAAAAATGGCGTCGTCGAGATCGACGGAACCGGAAGCCTTACCCGCAAGTGTTTGGACGTCGAGTTTCATTTTAGCCTTCTCCGCCATCTTCATCTGTTGTGGCTGCCATAGCTGCCGCTTGCTCTTCTGCAACGCGCTTGGCTTCGGCTTCCGCTTCGGCGAGCGCCGCAGCTTCAGCCTCATCCGCTGCTTTCAGAGCCTCTTTACGATCTGTCATTGTCGCGGCTGGGAAGATAAGACCTTCTGGCTGCGGCTTTTTCACAGCATCGCGAACCTCAAGCCAAGTCCCTTTTGCACCCGGCGTTGCGCCCTTAATAAGGAGCAAACCATCCTCGATTTCGATACGCGCTATTTCCAAGTTCTGGTTTGTCCGGCGAACGGCGCCCATGTGACCCGCCATTTTCTTGCCTTTGAAAACCTTACCCGGATCTTGACATTGACCGGTAGAGCCGTGCGACCGGTGAGAGATAGATACACCATGTGTTGCGCGGAGACCGCCAAAGTTATGGCGCTTCATCGCACCCGCGAACCCTTTACCGACCGTAATGCCGGAGACGTCAACAAGCTGACCAGGCAAGAAATGCCCAGCAATCAATTCTTCGCCAACTGCCACAAGGTTTTCTTCGTCTACACGAAACTCAACGAGCTTTTTCTTCGGCGTAACTGACGCTTTGGCAAAACGCTCGCGCTCAGCCTTAGAGACGCGCTTTGGTTTGGCTTCACCAGACCCCAGTTGAACTGCTGTATAGCCGTCCCGCTCTTGTGTTTTTTGAGCCACGACCTGACAGCCCTCTAATGCGAGAACCGTGACAGGCACATGATTTCCCAATTCGTCATAGACGCGGGTCATGCCCAGTTTTTTTGCTAATAGACCTGTACGTAACATGTCTATGCTCCCAATTTGATTTCGACGTCAACGCCGGCAGCGAGGTCGAGCTTCATAAGCGCGTCCACGGTTTGCGGTGTTGGGTCCACGATATCGAGCATACGCTTATGCGTACGGATCTCGAATTGCTCGCGAGATTTCTTATTAACATGTGGTGAGCGGTTTACAGTAAAACGCTCAATCCGAGTTGGCAGCGGAATGGGCCCGCGCACGGTTGCACCAGTGCGCTTAGCCGTAGAGACGATCTCCTTGGTAGAAGTATCGAGAATACGGTGGTCGAAGGCTTTCAACCGGATGCGAATATTTTGACGATCCATAACAGGGCCTAATCTTTACGCTTCAAACAACGACCCGACGCCGCCTATGTGGCGCCGGACAAATGAGTTACTTAAACTGACTTAGTCAGTAATTTTTGACACAACACCGGCGCCGACCGTACGTCCACCTTCACGGATAGCGAAGCGAAGCTTCTCTTCCATGGCGATTGGCACGATAAGCTCGACATCAATGTTCACATTGTCGCCCGGCATAACCATTTCTGTACCAGACTTCAAAGTCACAACACCCGTCACATCCGTTGTCCGGAAGTAAAATTGCGGGCGGTAATTATCAAAGAACGGCGTATGACGGCCACCCTCTTCCTTGGTCAGGATATAAGCTTCCGCTTCGAACTTCTTATGCGGCGTAACAGAACCCGGCTTACAAAGAACCTGGCCACGCTCAACACCCTCGCGGTCAACACCCCGAAGAAGCGCGCCGATATTGTCGCCGGCCTCGCCTCGGTCAAGAAGCTTACGGAACATTTCAACACCGGTACAAGTCGTTTTCTTTGTATCTTTAATACCAACGATTTCAATCTCGTCGCCAACATTGACCGCACCGCGCTCAACACGGCCCGTGACAACAGTCCCCCGGCCAGAGATAGAGAACACGTCCTCAATAGGCATCAAGAAAGGCTGATCAATCGCGCGCTCAGGCTGCGGAATGTAGGAATCAACCGCTTCCATCAACTTCTTGATAGACTCTTCACCGATCTCAGGAGATTCGCCGTTCATCGCGGCCAGAGCAGAGCCTGCAATCACAGGAATGTCATCGCCCGGGAAGTCATAAGAGCTGAGAAGCTCACGGATTTCCATTTCAACAAGCTCAAGAAGCTCTTCGTCGTCAACCTGGTCAACTTTGTTCATGTAAACAACCAGAGCCGGAACACCGACCTGACGCGCAAGCAGGATGTGCTCACGTGTTTGCGGCATCGGGCCGTCTGCTGCGTTCACAACCAAAATGCCGCCATCCATTTGAGCCGCACCCGTGATCATGTTCTTAACATAGTCAGCATGGCCCGGGCAGTCGACGTGGGCATAGTGACGGTTTTCTGTCTCATACTCAACGTGAGCTGTAGAAATGGTGATACCACGCGCTTTTTCTTCAGGCGCGCCGTCAATCTGATCATACGCACGGAAGTCACCGAAATACTTCGTGATCGCCGCCGTTAGCGTCGTCTTGCCGTGGTCAACGTGACCAATCGTGCCAATATTGGCATGCGGCTTATTACGCTCGAATTTCTCTTTTGCCATGTTTACTCTCACATGTTGTGGGACCAGATGATTACCTGAACCCGGTTTGAATGCCTGCCCCCTAAGTGGGGCCACGTTACCCCGTTTCAAGGGCCCCTGCTCTAGGGATTATTTGGAGCGGGCGGCGGGAATCGAACCCGCGTCATCAGCTTGGAAGGCTGAGGTCTTACCACTACACAACGCCCGCGGTAAAATATTTTACCTTCTTGCTGAAGGTGGTGGAGAGGGTTGGATTCGAACCAACGTACACATAGTGATCAGATTTACAGTCTGACGCCTTTAACCACTCGGCCACCTCTCCTACCGAAGATTTTGTTCTGGCCGTAGAACAAAATCGAAGTTTCGTTGCCTCCAACAAAAAAATACTCTGTCAGTTGGGCGGTAAGCATGTTAGCCGCTTCGTGCACAGAGACCTGTTTAATATCAGCGGACGTATAAAGACCATGACATCATCACGCAATAGCGGATTTCAAAGAAAAACAGGCAAGAAAACACGTCAGGGTCCGGATTCATCTGACTCAGACGGCGGGCCCCGCAAAAAAGCTTACGGGATGCGCTCTCATGGAGCCACTTCCAAGCCGCGATCCCCGAAATCCAGAAGGAAAGATGACTCATCGCGGTCGGATCATAAGCCGCGTCGGTCCGGATCGGGACGTGAAGGCGGCGCCGGATGGATTTGGGGCACTCATGCGGCCCTAGCGGCCCTGTCCAACCCCAGCCGAACAATTCACGAAGTTCTGATTACAGAAGGCGCCCAAGGCCGCATCCGACTCCCGCAAGGTTCCCCCCCGCCAAAAGTGGTGATTCCCTCCGCGCTAAGCAAAATTCTTGGATCAGAAACTGCACATCAAGGAATCGCCGTGAAAGCTGCGCCTTTGGAATGGCCAAGTTTGGAAATGCTAGCGGAAAGCGACTTTGAAGAGACTGGTGGAAACGGCCTGATTCTTGTTCTCGATCAGATAACTGATCCTCACAATGTCGGAGCAATGTTGCGTTTAGCGTCTGCCTTTGGGGTTACGGCGCTTGTCATGCAAACCCGTAAGTCCCCGCCTTTGTCAGGCGCTCTGGCAAAAGTGGCGGTCGGATGCCTTGAAACCGTCCCGGTCTGTCAAGAAACAAATATCAGCAGCGCCCTACAATCCCTACAACGAATCGGTTGGATCGTAACGGGTCTGACCGGGGAAACGGACCTTACCTTATCTCAGGCACTTTCAGGCGGCGGGCGGCAAGTGATTGTCATGGGGGCGGAAGGACCGGGCCTTCGAGATCGTGTTAAAAAGAACTGCGATCAGCTCGCCAAAATTCCCATGATGAGCGAAGACATTCCAGGCCAAGCCGAGAGCTTGAATGTCGCTACCGCCGCCGGGATTGCTTTATACGAAGCGCGAAGAGGCAAGCCTTAGTCAAATGTGTCCGAAAAGGGAGGCTCTTTTGGATTTTCTCCAAACCGGTTTACTCCAGCCCCTCCATCTCGGACAAAATAAAACAATATCCAAATCAGATAAATGCACATTAAAACCGCGAGCAATCTTTCAGCTCCGCCCTTTTCAAACCCGTCAAAAATGAACCCTTCATAGCCCGGCACATATTCAATATATAATATGAAGGCCGGCAATTGTGCCCACCCTGTCAAACCGACATCGTGCAAACGCCGCGCCGTCAGGGAGGTAAGAGGAATCAAAAAGGCGATTTCAACCAGTAATATAGCAGGGGTCGCAATTTGCGTTTCAGGGTAGCCAAGAATGGCCGTATCAATATTGGCCGCAACGAGGCCAACTAAGAAATACACAAGCTGCACCCACCAAAACTCTGATCGGCGGGCGCGAGACTCAAAATCAAAACGCTTTCGAAAGAAAGCCTGTATCGCTTGCGCCGGAGTGATCGGTTGAGTTGAAACCATTCTCTTATAACGACTTAAACAAAGCAGTCCGTCAAGATCGAACCAAGCAATAAAAAACCCGCCTCAAGGGCGGGTCAATCCTGAAAAAATCAGTTTTGAATTAAGCGGCTTCGATTTCAGCGCGGCTTTTCAGAACAGCTTTTTTAATTCGCTTCGCTTTTTCAGTCAGCTTGTGGTTTTTTGTACCGATAAGGAAGGCATCAAGACCGCCCTTTGTATCGACAGTGCGAAGCGTTTTAGCCGCAATACGCACTTTAAACTTTTGGCCGAGAGAGTCAGACAAAAGTGTAACATTACATAGATTGACTTCAAAACGGCGACGCGTGTGAATCTTTGAGTGAGACACGGTGTTTCCGGACATAGGGCCGGTATCTAACAAATCGCAACGACGGGACATAGTGCACCTAAAAACAATAAAGGCCCGCGCAACCACGAAATTATCGTGCAGCGGGCGGAATTGGAGGCGAATTAGAGCCATGTTCGCACAAGGTCAACCCCCCATTCGCCAAGATATATGCAATATGTATCAGTTATCCAGTCCTCTTAACATAAAGTGTGACTGAATTGTCACGCAGATGAACTGAATACACGCTATCTTGCTCAGCTTATAGCTAAGCGGAATATGTCATGGCAATAGCGAACGGACGAACGGAGAACCTGACATGCCTGCGATAAGATTTGCGAAATTTGTTTTGACGAGTCTGTTAGCTAGCGCCGCTCTTTCTTTTTCTGCGGGCGCCGTTAATCTCATGGATCAGGAACGTAATATTGAAGGCTTAAATGATGGAAATATCAATGATACTTTCTATCAAGTGCCTAGTCCGGGTCGAGACGCCACACAATTTAGATTTGAGCTAAAGGGCTACATCTTTGGGCTGCGGATGATCCGCTCCAACTATTCAGGCTGGTACAATCAAACAGATTACGCTGTCTATTCCGACATTAAAACTTCAGGCTTGGGCGCCTTATTGAAAAAGCTCGAAATATGGGCCGTTTCAAAAGGCACTCATAATTCGGAGGGCTTACGTCCAGATTATCATGTTCAACAAAACCTTGATAAGAAAAGCCGCCGTGTCGAGATGATATATAATGACGAGGCGCAACAGGTCGATGTAAGCATAGAGCCGCCTTTGGGAAGTCAGGGCGTCCCACCGGCAACCCCAGATGAGCGCTATTCAGCCGACGACACGCTTTCCGCTATTTTAAATATGATGATGCGCGGTTGGGCAGATAAAGGAGAGGTTTGCCAAGGGACAGTTCGCGTTTTCGATTCCAAACAGCATTATGGCCTAAGAATGGAACGCGACGGCACACGGCGCCTCAAATTTGATGATTACAAGTCCGAGACGATAAGTTGTGACGTGTATTACGAGCCAATCTCAGGGTTTGATCCTGAAGACCTTCCGGAAGACGAGGAAAGTAGCGAGCCCGTCAATGTCTATTTCAAACATTATCCAGAGCTTGGTCTCTACATCCCAATTCGCTTCACTTATAAAATCAGTGCGATTACCGCCGTCCTTAAAGTGGATGAAATGGAATATGTTCTGCCGGATGATGACACTATATATTACGCGAGTGAGTAATATATTACGCGAGTGAGTAACTTTACTTTAATTTAGCCTTGCCTGTGTCAGCCTCAGGCGTTGTCATTTCTTTTTGAATGAGTCAGACAAAGACTATGGCCTCCCCTCTAAATCCTGCAACCGTCACAGCGGTGCTTGGCCCGACTAATACGGGTAAAACTCACTACGCTGTAGAACGAATGCTTGGACGCTCGAGCGGCGTTATTGGATTACCCCTCCGTCTTTTAGCCCGGGAAATATATGACCGCGTTATTGCCCAGAAAGGCGCGGCTCAGGTTGCCTTACTCACTGGCGAAGAAAAGATTGTGCCACCCCGGGCGCGCTTTTTCATCTGTACGGTTGAAGCCATGCCCGTTGACCGTCGGTTTGCCTTTTTAGCCGTCGATGAAGTGCAGTTAATTGCCAATCACGAAAGAGGGCATATTTTTACTGACCGTGTCCTCAACGCGAGAGGTCAGGAAGAAACGCTATTTCTGGGGGCTGAAACGGCGCGACCGGTTTTAAAAACACTTGTCCCGAAAATCAGATTTGAACACCGCGAGCGGTTCTCGACATTGCACTATGACGGGGCAAAAAAATTGACGCGTTTGCCAAAACGATCAGTCATTGTCGCCTTCTCTGCTGCGGAAGTTTACGCAATTGCCGAATTGATCCGCCGCTATCGCGGCGGTGCGGCGGTTGTAATGGGCGGCCTGTCTCCCCGAACCAGAAATGCTCAGGCCGAGATGTTCCAAAATGGAGATGTGGACTTTCTTGTTGCCACCGACGCGGTTGGCATGGGCCTAAATCTGGATACGGATCATGTCGCCTTTGCCGGACTCACAAAGTATGATGGACGGCGCAGACGTTACTTGACCCCGATGGAAGCCGGACAAATTGCTGGTCGCGCAGGCCGTTTTCGAAATGATGGGACTTTCGGCACGACAGGGGACTGCCCGGTAATGGAAGATGATCTCGTCAAACGAATAGAGGATCACAACTTTGAACCGCTTGACTACGCAGAGTGGAGAAATTCTAATCTCGATTTTTCTTCATTGGGCTCATTGGTAGAGACTCTGCACGCTCCCCGTCCAACCAAGCGTCTTCGCCGAATCAAAGGCGCAGAGGATGAAGCGGCGCTTGAGCGGCTTATGGCCATAGATGAAATTTCTCAGCGAATAAAAGTCCCCGCGCAAGTTAGACAGCTCTGGGAGATATGCCAGATTCCGGATTTTAGGAATCTTACAATCGACGCACATGTCCGCCTTCTCCAAGATATTTACAGAATACTTATTAAAGGAGGAGGAAAGCTGTCCTCAGACTTTATGATTCAAAGAATAGACCGCTTGGACGATATATCAGGGGGCGTTCATGAACTCTCTGCCCGTCTTGCGAATATCCGAACATGGGCATATTGTGCGTCAAAACCTAACTGGATGCCAAAAAATAACCTTGATTACGGAAAAACATTAGCAAATCACGCTCGCGAGGTTGAAGACCGCCTATCGGATGCGCTACATGCGAGCTTGATTGCGCGATTTGTAGATAAGCGTACTAGCAAGCTGTTAAAAGGCATAGGAGCCGACGCCTATATGAGCGCAACAATTAAAGATAACGGGGATGTGTTCGTAGATGACCACCTCATTGGTCAATTATATGGGCTAACGTTCAAACCGGACGTCAGTGGATCCGGCCTTGAAGCAAAAGCTTTAGACGCCGCCGCCGCCAAAGCTGTTGCGCCTGAAATCGATAGGCGCCTGACAAGCCTCTGTGGCGGCGCCCACAACATTTTCACACTTTCAGAAAGCGGAGAAATTCTTTGGGGCGGCATGATCGTGGGACGTATCGCTCCTAGTGGGTCTGTTTTTACCCCGGATGCGGAAGTCATTGCGAGCGATTTCGCCAATTCCAATCTCCGAAATTTGGCCTCGGACCGGATGCGGGAATATTTGCGCGCAGAAGTCACGGCGCATTTAGGCCCCTTGAAAGCACTTCGGGATTTCAAGGATCAAGAAGGCGCTCTGGCAGAAGCCAAAGGCTTTGCTTACACCCTTCTGGAAAATAATGGCTCGGTTGAACGCCGCGATCACCTTAAAACCATTCAAAACCTCAATCAGGATGCGCGGCGTCAGCTACGCGAATTAGGGGTCCAGTTTGGATTCTATAATGTGTATATGCCGGAGATGCTAAAGCCTAAACCGGCTCGCCTGCTAAGCCTCCTTAACGCCTATGGTGCAGGCGGCGATAAAACACCTTTCATTCCTTTTGCTGGAGTTACCTCGATTCCAAATGAAGGCGACCTCCAAAGTGACAAGTTTAGCGAAAACGCCTTGGCTTTAGCGGGCTATCGCGCCGTTGGCTCCCGTATTGTCCGACTAGACATTCTCAACCGCCTCAGTCTCATGATCCGCCAAGCACAAGATCAATTTGGAAAAATTCCTGGGACAGATACGAAAGGTCGCCCATTTCAGATCATGCAGGAAATGCTTTCACTTCTTGGCGGAACTTACGAAGACACCCAAAAAATATTGGTTGCCTTAGGTTATCAATCCGAAATTCGGGAAAGTCTTCCGGATTTGCAGACGACCGAGGAAACAGCCCCCGAAGAAAAGACACCTCATACGGAAGCTGACGCTCAAACGACTGATAGTCCAAAAGAGACTGCCACAGAGAGCCGTTCCGAAGACGAGAAAACGGCAGGGACGCCGCCTACTAAATCGCCTAAGCCTACCCCGAAGAAAAGTTCAGGGCGGAATGATCTGAACCTTTATAACAACCGTGTTCATGCAGAAGATGGCTCAACAACAGAAATTGCCAATAAAGAAGTCTGGTTGACCGCAGCCCGAGGGCCAAAAGGGGGCAAGCCAAAGGGCGCCCCTCAACATGGGAAGACGCGTTATCAAAAAGGTTCCAAAGGGAAACCGAAACCTAATTATCGGAGCGGACGAAGTGGCGGTTCTGAGCATAAAGGTAAAGCCTCTCTCAAAAACTCTCCTTTTGCAGCTTTAGCTGCACTGAATATCAACGATAGCTCTGAAAAGGAAAAAAAATCGTCCGAAAAAAAATCAGAAAAGAAGAAGGACGATAAAAAAAGTTGAGCTGTCTGAAGGACGACCGATCCATGGCTTTATGCCCAACAGAGACTGCCTGTCGTCTTGATATTTGGTTATTTAGAACCCGACTGCTAAAAACTCGCAGTCTCGCAGCCCGTATGATAATAGGCCGCAAGATTAGAGTCTTAAAAAACGGTGAAACGAAAAAAGCGGAAAAGCCTCATACTCTTATTCGGCCGGGTGATCATGTCACCTTCATGCGGGGGAAAGAGCTTGTTTCAGTCGAAATGCTGGCTGCAGGCACGCGTCGCGGCCCTGCCCAAGAGGCTCAAGGACTTTACAAACGTCTTAGTGAGGCCCAAATCTCATCCTAGACATTAGTCGATATTGACAAATCGGCCTCGCATCGGCATTGGCCTGTCAAACCTTAAACGGAGAGCTCTCGCGTGACTTATATCGTCAAAGACGAATGCGTAAAATGTAAATTTATGGACTGCGTCGAAGTCTGTCCCGTCGACTGCTTCTACGAAGGTGAAAACATGCTCGTCATTCACCCGGATGAGTGTATTGATTGCGGCGTCTGTGAACCTGAATGTCCTGTCGACGCTATCGTACCTGATACAGAAGACGACCCAGACGGGAAGTGGCTCGAGATTAATTCGAAATATGCAGAGCTTTGGCCTGTCATCACCGTCAAAAAAGAGCCTCCGGCAGACCGCGAGACTTACGAATCGGAAACAGGAAAATTTGAGAAATATTTCTCCGAAAAGCCCGGAACCGGCGACGAATAAGCTTCTTCTGCGCTTTTGAGCGTTAATTCTGGCTTGGCTAGTAGTTTTTCTGATAAAATTGTGTTATAGTTTTTTTACATAAGCGGTGCGGCTTTGAGAAAAGCCGCACCGTTTGTTTGTATTTCAAAAGGGTCTTCGCATGAGTGGGGTGCGACACCCATAAAAAAAGGCTCAGCATTCATGGCTACTGAGAAAAAATCGACCGGCAAGAAATCCGGGGCGAAAAAGTCGACTAAAAAGAAGTCCAAATCATCTTTCCGCGTTGGTCAACACGTGGTCTACCCGGCACATGGCGTCGGCGAGGTTACAGGCATTGAACAGGAAGTCATCGCCGGTTTTGACATAGAAGTGTATGTTGTAAAATTTGAGCAAGACAAGATGACCCTGCGCGTCCCCACAGACAAAGCGGCTAACTCCGGTATGCGCGCGCTCTCAAATGAGTTGATATTGAAAGACGCCTTCACAACGCTGAAAGGCCGCGCTCGTATTAAGCGCACAATGTGGTCTCGTCGCGCTCAGGAATATGAAGCCAAGATCAATTCGGGTGATCTTATCCTTGTCTCTGAGGTTGTGCGTGACCTTCACCGCACAGATGAGCAACCCGAGCAAAGTTATTCTGAGCGTCAGCTTTATGAATCCGCCATTGATCGGATGGTTCGCGAAGTCGCTGCCATTAACAAAACTTCCCGCGATGTCGCCCTTAGCGACGTCTTGGAAACATTAACCACAGCTCGAAACCGTCAAGCCGCAAAAGCAGCGAAAGAGGCAGAAGCCAAAGCCGCTGAAGAAGGTGAAGAAGACGAAGCCGCTTAACCTACGTTAGAAGGGTGTGTTTCGAGGGTCAAACCTTCTCGGTTTGGCCCATTTTTATGTATAATTTCCTGGCTTCTATGTTAAAGTGACTTGCAACCTTCGCGTTTCATTCTGATATTATTTTTAATAATAATTAAGGGTGAAACGTTCCATGCACACAAAAATATTCCTCATTTCAATGGTCAGCGCTTCAGCACTTGCGCTCGCCTCCTGCGGAGGTGGTGGAGGCGGCGGTGGAAATGTCGTCGTAACGCCTCCCCCTCCCCCGCCAACGCCCGAAAGTACAGGGCCGACATATATGGCCGGAACATTCGAGGATTCGAGCGCATTTAAAAATCAATGCGAAGTTGTCCGTACCGGAACGGATTCCGACGGGAACCCCTTCCCTGATCAATCAGGCTCTACATTGGAAGAAAATTTTTGGCTTCGGTCCTGGTCAAATGAAACTTATCTTTGGAACCGTGAGATTGAAGATCAAGACCCGGGCAATTTCAATTCCCCCGTAAGCTATTTTCCTGAGCTGAAAACATTTGAAAGAACAGCGTCTGGAGAGTTCAAAGATGATTTTCATTTTAGCCAGCCCACATCAGAGTTTTTAGAACAACGTAACAATGCCCCAAGCTCAGGGTATGGCGCTCGGTTTATTGCTGTAAACGGACAAAACACGCCGCCCCGAGACTTCCGTGTTTTATACACTGAAAGCGACTCTCCCGCTTCGGACATCGTAAACGGCCAAGTGAATTTACCCCGCGGTACAAAAATTATCGAAATTGATGGCGTGAGTGTCGTTAACAGTAATGATGTCGACGCTCTTAATAACGGGCTGTTTCCAAACACAGCCGGTGAAACGCATACATTTGTGGTTCAAGATGTCGGCTCGACCTCCACTCGTACAATAATGCTGACCTCAGAAGATATCGCCCCTGAACCGGTCAATCGAACAAAAGTTCTAAACCTGCAAAATGGCGACAAAGTCGGTTACATATTGTTTAATACTTTCAGCCCGCTCGCCTCTGAAAAGTCATTGGCAGATGCCTTTACGAATTTGAGTACACAAGGCATTGATGATCTGATCCTTGATATGCGGTATAATGGCGGAGGGCTTCTCGCCGTTGCATCGCAGCTTAGCTATATGGTTGCCGGCGACGCTCGAACGGACGGTAAGACCTTTGAACTTCTTCAATACAATGATGATGCCATGGGGACGAATCCCACAAATGAAAGTAACAATCAGGTCGAACCTATTCCTTTTATTGATGAAGGGGTCGGATTCTCTTTGCCCGAAGGCCAAAAACTTAGCACAGTAAACCTGCCTCGTATATTCATCTTGTCTACAGGAAACACATGTTCGGCGAGTGAAGCGGTCATTAACGGTCTTCGCGGCATTGATGTCGAAATTATCCTGATTGGCGACATAACTTGCGGCAAACCTTATGGCTTCCTGCCGACCGACAATTGCGGTGAAACTTATTACACGATCCAGTTCCGCGGAGTTAATGATAAAGGTTTCGGAGATTATTCGGACGGATTTGTTCCGGAAGATAATAATTTCAATTTCGGGGAACGCGTCAAAGGCTGCACCATTGGAGATGATATCGAAAATGAGTTGGGCAACCAAAATGAGGCCTTATTGAATGCGGCGCTCTTTTATCGTGAAAATAATAATTGCCCGACAACCTCCGGCGCAAAGATTTCTCAAACGATAAGTTCAAAGGCGCAATACAATTCAGAATTTGCCCTCATACCGCCGCAGGAGAGGCCCGAACGAAGCGTTCTGCTTAATAATCGGGATTTAACCTTGCCAGAAGGATATGTATTTAAAGAATAAATTTCAGGGGGCTTAGGCCCCTTTTTCTTACCCAAACTCAACTTAAGTCACGGTGGGTAAACTCCAAAGCTTGTGGATGATCTAGCCACATAACCGGGCCGTTATAAAGCTCCACCCACCCCCTAACGCGTATGCGGCGCCCTTCCATATCCTCAAGGTCAATTTCGGCTTTTTCAAATTTTCGGCGATCCCGCCTTGCAATAGAGACAGTAAAATCGGTTTTATAGTCAGACCCGAAATTTAGAAAGGTCATATCTCTCACCTGCGCCGCAGATATAATCAATCCTTCTACTATTTGAAAGCTATCGACATATTGCGCGAGCGGATTGGGGGCCGGCGCTCTGACCTTAAAATCATTGCTCTGCCAAAGTCCGCGGCCGGCCTGTCGCGCCACATCTTCGCTTTCTAAAAGAGTCTCTATTTGCCAAGCTGTGTCGGCGTAAGACCTGACCCGGCCATATCCTAACCTTATCATTTCCAATTGAACCCATTGATCTGGTGAACCATCGGGCTTTAAAGTATAAACCTGCGCTAAGGCCCGCCCATAACGATCTCGTTTCGGGCCTGTATAACTCAATCCGATATGTCGCCCTTCAAGCAGTGCCGCGAGAGCCAAGGTCGCGGCCTTTGCATAATCCTGTTCTTTTTCGGGAGCGAAAATATTGGCTAAACGCACTTTGAGGCCAGAGCCGAGGACGAAACTATCTCCATCGATAATCCGGGCTAATTTCCCAAAGTCTTCTAATTCCACAGTAGGCGTAGCCAGTACGCGGCCCGCCAAACAAAAAGAACCACTGCCCAGAAGGACAGCTCGACGGTTAAACAAATTTGGTACTTGCGCCAACACCGGAGAAATAAAGCGTATTTTCTTAGAAGAGTCGACTCTGCCATTGGCGAGTCTAAATGATATTGGTATGAACCGCTGTGCAGTCCCCGTAGCTCAGTCGGATAGAGCGCAGGATTCCTAATCCTGAGGCCACTGGTTCGAATCCAGTCGGGGACGCACGCAACCGACTAAACTTATTGTAGAACACGTGTACCGAAGCGAGTAAGGTCGCAAGAGAACACAGAAAGGCTAGCCCCTTTTTTTTACCCAAGGCATCATTCGGACGAACACATTATCTTTATTCACAAAATGATGTTTCATCGCTGCTCCAAAATGAAGCAAAATAAGCCCGATAGTCAGCTTGCCGATATTGCCGTGCAGAAACTCAAATGTTTCTTCCAGGTCTTTACTCTCGGGAATAAAAGGCAAATCCGGCCAAGCTATGGTCCAGAAAAGCTCGGTCGGAATTGGCAAAGGCGAAGCGCTCACCATAGCCCAGCCCAGCAACGGCATCCCGATCATAATCACGTAAAACGCGATATGCGTAAACTTAGCCGCTAAGATTTCCCACTTTTCCATATCCTTTGGCAAAGCTGGCGGCCTATGGAGCAATCGCCAAACAAGCCGAAAGATCGACAATAAAAGCACCATAATTCCAAAACTTTTATGAAGCTGATAAAGGACGAAGCGGTTTGGCGTATTCGGGTTGGTCATCAACAACCCGAAAATAATCAAACCTATAATTAAAACCGCAATCGTCCAGTGAAGAACAATTGCGATTTTGGAGTAGCGGGTTTGGGCCGCCATGGTTTTTATTGCTCGGAATCGGTTTCTGTTTGAGTATCTGTCTCTGCATCAGCTTCCATCTCTGCTGAGCCTTCTTTCGCAAATTCCATCTCAATCATGATTTTGACGTCATCGCCAACATTTGGCGTATAAGCATCCACACCGAAATCGGATCGTTTAATGTATCCTGAAGCGGAGATACCGAACATATCTACCCCTGATTGGAAATTCTGACCAACCTTGGTGACTTTCCCTTTAAATGTCACCGGTTTGGTAACGCCTTTAATCGTCAAATCACCAGTTACGGATCCAGATCCCATGAGGGCCTGTTCCACATCAGTACTGATGAATGTAATTGTTGGAAAAGTTTCAGCTTCAAAGAAATCCGCGCTTAGTAAATGCTCGTCAAACTTTTCGACGCCGCTATCGATTGAATTAACAGGAATTGTCACATTCAAAGTCGACGCTTCCGGATTTTCATTGTCGAAGACAATTGTCGCGTCGGTTTCGCCCCATCGCAGAATAGGATTAGAGTAACCTTGGTGGGAATAGCTAAAGGCAATATAGGCATGACCTTGATCTTCCGTATAGGTGCCTGATGGGAGTTCGGACAAATCCGCTCCAGGCTTATCCATCTTACCTTTAACGTCAGAAACAACTTTATCTGTCGCATTTTTTGTCTTCTCAGTCGCGGATGCAACAGCCGTTTTAGATTCTTGGGCCGCCGCCGCAGTTGATTCCTTAACTTGATCAGCAGTCGAATTGGCGTCTGCACATCCGGTAAAAGCTGTCGCTGCGATTAACGCCGTCGTCGTATAAAAATATTTCATAGTCGTCATAATGTCTCTCCTGATTGACTTGTTGGCGGCTAAACTGCTCTATCCGATTAAACTCATTTGTTTCCTAAAATGATGCCCGTTTAAAGCTCTTCAACTTACCCTCCAATAAACTCCAATCGTCATGCGTTGCAATTGGTTCCCATAATTCTCCGATTTCTTCGTAAATAAGGGTAGCCGGCGCTTCTCCTTTCGGGCGCTCTGACACAGTTTCGTATTGGCTATACTCCGCCCGCCAATTGCTAAAGGCCGCGCCGTAAACTTCTTTTTCCGAGGCGCCTCCCTGCCAATCATGCCAGAAATGCGGCCAGTTTACTTGGCTTTCTTCCAAGAGACGAAAAGTTGAGAGAACGAACTCTGTATCCACCTCCAAATTCTTAGGTTGAAGTGCCAAGCGGCGAAAAACATGATCTCGAAGGGCTGTTTGGTAGGCGGGGGCAAAGCTTTCAAGAGATTTCAAAAGAGTCTGATCCTCTGTTACCAATGACAAGCTTTGCGCCAATTGCGCTAAATTCCAATACATGGTCTCAGGCTGCCGGGAAAAGGCGTAGAGCCCATTATGATCGAAATAGGCTGCCGTCATACCTGATTTCAACGTGGGTAGAAAACGGTAGGGACCGTAATCAAAACTTTCTCCCGTAATATTCATATTGTCGGTGTTCATAACGCCGTGAACAAAGCCGGCGGCCATCCACCCCGCCACCATATCTGCACTGCTTAGGCAAACCTGTTCCAGCAGCTCTGCCGCGTCATTGGCGTCTGGATAGAAATGTTTAAGGCAGTATTGAACGAGGCTCTCTATCGCCTCTCGGTCGGTGAAAAAGGCATGACGCTGAAACGTGCCAAATCGAATATGGCTGTGATTACACCGTACTAAAACCGCAGATCGTGTCGGAGAGGGTTCATCCCCTCGGATAAGGTCTTCGCCTGTTTCTATCAGGCTCAGACTGCGAGACGTATTGACCCCTAAATGCTCAAGGTAACGGGTGGCGAGCACTTCGCGAACGCCCCCCAAAAGCGTGAGCCTTCCATCACCGCGGCGGGAATAAGGAGTCTGGCCGGACCCTTTCGTCCCAAGGTCCAAAAGCCTCCCCTGCGAATCATAAAGTTGCGCATATAAAAAGCCCCGCCCGTCTCCGAGATCGGAATTATAATGCCGGAATTGATGGCCATGATACCGCATCGCCAAGGGCTTGTTCAAATTTCCGGGCAAAGGCTCAAATCGTCCGAAATGAGCAATCCAGTCTGCCTCTTTCTTCGGCAGTCCGAGGCTTGTCGCTAAATCAGTATCTGCGTAGCGCAACAGGGTTTTTGGAAACTCGGCAGGCTCTACGGGGTCGTAAAACTCCCCCCCTAATTCATAAATCGCTTTGGCAGGTCGATAGGCTATACGGCTTCTCCTGCCATTTCAGTGATAGATTTTACAGGTTCATCAAGGGCGTAAGTCCGAATAAACTCGGCCACATCCAGAGGAATTGTTCGGCCCTTCGGAAAGACGCGGGAAAAGTTCAAAAATCCATGGGGCATTGCCTTCTCATGGTGATATTTAACCTTTACCCCGTGACAGGACATATTGTCGGCATACAGCTTACCCTCATCCCGCAGCGGGTCGAGCCCGCAAGTCAGCACATAAGCCGGAGGAAGGCCGCGCAAGTTTTTCTCGAACAGCGGAGACAACCGTGTCTCGTTCGCATTGGCTCCGGCGACATAATGTTCATTGATGAATTTCAGCGCCATAAATCCGAATTGCAGCCAATCCTGCGGGCCGGGCTTAGGCGGCTTAAAGTTCGTCAGTTGCATCAGAGGATATAGCAGAATCTGGGCATGAATATCATTGCGGTATTTCTGCGCGAGATAAGCGCTCATGTTTCCGCCCGCACTATCGCCGCCAATCGAAAGGGACGATGGATCAATACCGTAGGCATCTTTCCCCTCGCCGGATAAAGCCCATTTCAGAACAGTTTCACAATCAATCGGTCCGGCCGGATAGGGATATTCAGGGGCAAGACGGTAATCCACCGATAACACCCGCATATTTGCGCCATTGGCTATCCGCAGAGTGATCGCTTCATGACTTTCAATAGAACAGGTCACAAACCCGCCGCCGTGGAAATAAATTAGGGTTGGCCCCGCCACGTCGTCTGCGCCAAACGGGATATATAGCCGAACAGGAACATCGCAGCTCTCCCCCGGCACGTTAAAATCCAGAACATCCTGCATTTTCGGACCGGGATGGTCGAATTGATTGGTTAACCGGCGGATATTATTGTGAATAGAATATATCTTATCAGGATCGAATTTTAAGCGTTCGAACCTCTCGCGGAAGTTATCAGCAAATTCTCTGGGACTGAACATAGGCTAGTTATACCGAAGGGAAGACGAGAGGCCTAGCGGCGTTTCGCATAGATTGTGAAATTGTAAGAGATCACAATTTGGCGCGTTTTTGTCAGTCATCAAGGTGAGTATCCGCCGTTGTCCAAAAATTGTTTCTCTTCGGCTGTGTTTTCCCGTTTCAAAATGGAATTCCGGTGCGGAAAACGGCCGAACCGCTCTATAAGTTTGCGGTGCTCTTTCGCATGATGCAGCGTATTCCCATCCTCCAAACGAGAGTCACATAGCTCAACGCATTTATTTTGGGCTATTATATCCTCAGCATGCATGAAGGGCATATAAATAAAGGCACGGCGAGTTTGATCAATTTTCAAATCCCATCCCTTTTCGACGACGCGGGCAGAAATCCCTAAGGCGAAACCGTCCCAAGCAAACGCCCCTGGCGTGTCACGATACATATTGCGAGGGAACTGATCGAGGGCGATAATGAGGGCAAGGGTGCTATCAACATCGTTCTCCCAATCATGTGTATTCTGCTTAGAAAAGGAGGCCGCCAAATTTGTCGCCGTGGTTTCAAATCGCTGCCGAATTTCTGAATCAAAGGCAGATGTTGCCTGAAACCAATATTTTTTTGGGGTCTCTTCAAACCAAAAAGAAAGAATATTTGCCGGTGTCTTCATGACCTAAAGACGTATATCGCCGGAATTAATTTTCTTGAAAGCGGCCTTGTCCAGTTTTTTAAACTGCCCGCTGCTTGAATCCGCATAATATAGGGGCTCAGAAATATTAGCCGGGTTATATCCAGCTTTCACCAGATTGGTTTTCTTGAATTTAAACGTGCTTGTCGTATCGGATTCTTTGGACAGACGCAGAAAAACCGGCTGTGCAAAAGCAGGAAGTTCCGCCTTCAGAAGCTCCATAAGCTTTTTCAAATCAGGTTCTTTCTCCGAAACAATCGCCGCCATACCGGCGCGGCCGTCATAGCCCGGCACTTCGACGCCATATACATTTGCTTGGGTAACGCCCTCATATTTCGACAGGATAGACGCCACTTCGCCGGTCGCCACATTCTCCGCTTTCCAGCGATAGGTGTCACCAACGCGGTCCATGAAGTAATAATAGCCGAGCTTATCACGTTTCATCAGGTCGCCCGTTCGGAACCAAGCATCATCTTTTTTAAAGACATTGCGCAAAATCTTTTTCTTGGTCGCGCTTTCATTCTGATATCCGTCGAAACGGAAACGGGGATCATCGTTTCTTATTTCGCCAATCACCTCTCCGATTTCCTCGTCATCGGCACGAATACAAAACCCGTCTGCGCCGCGAGGGTTCTCCTCTGTGTCCACGTCAAAACGAATTATATCGACATTGAATTTGAATTTCAGATAATCCGGAACACGTCCGACCGCGCCGGGCGGTCCGTCCACATTTATCAGGCTGACATTCCCTTCGGTTGCGCCGTAAAACTCGATAATGTGAGGGATATTAAAACGCTGGGTAAAGCCCTCCCATACCTCTTTGCGTAGGCCGTTTCCTATAGCCCAACGGATATTGTGCTGGCGCTCCAAGGGATGCGCGGGCGTAGAGAGCAAAAATCGGCAGAGCTCCCCCACATAAGTAAATTGGGTTGCGCCATGCCGAATAGCTTCGTCCCAAAATTTGGTCGCGGAGAATTTAGGCTGAACAATGACAGCGCCGCCATGAGTTAAGACACACCCCACACCGACGAGGCCGCCCGTTGCATGGTATAAAGGGAGAACCATCATCATCCGGTCTTTCGGACCTGATTTCGCTCCCGTCCCAATGCCGCGAAGGTAGTTTTGTGCACGGACATGCGTGACTTTTGCGGCTTTCGGCATCCCGGTCGTGCCCGATGTAAACATTTTAATGGCTTGCCCGCCGGCTTTCAGGCCTTTGCGTCCGGATTTTGGGGGACGATTCGGGATAATATCGGTCAATGCCTCGTCAAAAGTCCGGTACTCTGCCACCTCACCAAAAGCAGCCCAAACCGTGATGTCTACCGTGACCTCTGTTTTGGCGGCGGCCCATTGCTCCGCCATTTCATAATCTAAAATCATATGCTGGGCGTCGGAAATATTTACGCAATGGGCGAGAGCCGCGCCGGAAAGCTGAAAATTTAAAAGTGCAGGTACAACCCCAAGCTTTGACAAGCCAAACCAGAGCGCAACATATTCTAAACGGTTTCGGACAAAAACAGCAACGGTATCATCCGCTTTCAATCCTTGAGCCTTCGCCCAACCCGCAACTTTGTTGGCGTAGTCTTCAAATTCATCATATGTCCATTCGCGATCATCTTCTATAAAAGCCGTATTTGGGCCAAATTGATCGACTCGTTTTTCAAGCTCGTCGGCTATCAGATGGTTGCTTTCGGCATCAACATCTTTCACGGATCGCAACATACGCAGTAACCCGCTCAAATAGTCGACTTCTCGTTTGATTGTAGAGATAAATCCCATGACGATTCCCGTAATTCAGGCGGAATGAATTGCCTGTTTATTTCTTAATTTTGTAGAACAATAAAGACAGGCTCAATGGGGTCAAGCAGCCGTTCTAGGCGAGTGCCATATTCACGAAAGAAAAACCCGATTATCAAAAGATAACCGGGTCAAATTCATGACTAACATCAAAAACCCGCGTGGGAGCGACAAGTTTTTACGTGGGAACCCCGGACAAATTCTCCGGCATTCAATTGAAAGTTTTGCAAGAGTTATGCCAGATTTAAAAGCGAATTTTTAGTGACATTTACACGCAATGCTAGACCTGACGCAAAATCGAATTGTCCTAACTAAGCAAAACTATGTGCCGAATTGAAACGGTTATTGCGGGTAACGGTTAGTCTCGTCGATCAGGCAAGTCCCATCTGACTGCGCCGCGGTTCCCCTCGGGCAATTTTGAGGTTCTAGATCTCTTAGCTGACGGTTTTCCCGTAAAGGTTCCGTTGACCTATACACTGGTTGCGGATTTGTGACCGTCACAGTCGAGCCAGTATTGTATCGTCCGCCAACTGCCTGTTTGAAACCCTCTATATAGTTGGGCGGAACAAAAATGGGATATTCTTGACCTTCCACGTCGAGAGCCAGAATTGTCAACCCGTCATAGCTGGCAGCCTCTAAACGATTAGCTGGAATGAAGACGCTTAGTGTCTCTTCCCGCGCGCAATCAACACTCACATTCCGCACGACATCGCGGGAATAGCTTTCTCCCAGCTGGAAGAAATTCAAGACAGCTCTACTTTTGCCTGTATGTCCGCCTTTTATCGTTTGCGGAACAACTCTTTTAGGCGAGGCACGATTTGGCGTTCTCGTACGCTTGGGCGGCGCCGAACGGGTGGGAGTCGCCCGTCTAGGCGCGCTACGGGTCGGATTGGCGCGTATCGCAGGGGTGGGCGCAGAACGTGTCTGTTGACGGCGGGTCGATATGACATCCCGCCGAGATGTTGGACTTTTTACACGACCAACATTCGAAGAAATCGCACGCGCTCGGGTTTCGGGTTGCTTCTCCCGTCTTTGCGAAAGACGAGGTGTAGCTCGTATAACCGTGTTTTCGGTTGTCGTCTGACGGCGATTGCCGCGGTCTCTATTTCGATCTGCTCGGTCCTCCCTATCTGATCGCCCAGAGGCATTCCTGCGGTTGCTGTCAACATGGGTGCCGCGGCGATCAGATCTGTCACGTCGGTTTTCTGCCCTTAAAGGCCCCTGTCCCACCGTGACACGACTACGGCCAGACTGATCAGACTGGATAACTTGTCCGGCGATTATGGAGCTGTCATCTTGCCTTTGGCCGCGACGATCATCTCGATTGCGATTACGATCCTGGTTTCTGCTGCCATCGCGTCCTCGGTCTCTGTCTCGATTGCGGCCTCTATCATCCCGTCGGAAATCATTCCCTCTGTGCCGATAGCCGTCATAATGTCCCCGGCTCCATCCGCCAAACCGTCCTGCGGAACCACGCCCTCGGCTGCGCCAGTATGGCCGATCAAACCGTCCATAGCGGTGATACCCGCCATAATACCGAGTAGGTCTAAAAAGATTAAAACTAAAGGTCGGAGCGTAATAATAAGTGTGGTCATAAACAACATCTTGAACATTACGAGAGCATTCAAGCACGCGGTTATCACGGAGAATCGCCGGTGCGAGAGATCCCGAGAGAAACGCTGCGTCAGTAAAACCGCGTACATCAAAAGGGTCATCACTGTGGGAATTGTAATAAAACGCCATGTCCAGAATTACGCCATTTGACAAGACGTCTCCATCAATGGCTGTGACTGGCCCCGATACAGACCTCAAACTGACAGACCCCGCCATAGCTCGGTCTTCCTCAAAAGGGTCATAAGTTGGGGCGATAAATTCCGTTTGCCCGGTTCTGTTGTTATATTCCTGCTCTACATCCAGTGCAATTTCATCAGGGCTAAGGTCTGGAAGAGATTGATATTCTTCCGCTAATCCAGAAACGGCAAGTGACGTTGTAAACAGAAGCGCCGAAACGAATAGTCCGGCCCGAAGGTGTGTTTTTCTATCCATATATCCCCATATCATAGAGGAGATAGGCACAGGCTGAAAGTCACGTTCACATTCTGTTCATAAATAAAGACTGTTTTTATTGAAAATTATCTTTAGCTGACCGGATATTTCCCAGCGCCTCATCACTATCTGCCCGCATGAAAGGATTAGTCGCCAATTCCCTTTCAATCGTGCCAGGGACTGTAGGCTCACCTTTTTCGCGTTTCAGTGTGGCCGATTTAATGGCCTCCAACAAAGCGTCATTTTCCGGCTCTACCGTCAAAGCGAAAGCGGCATTGGAAAGGGTATATTCATGCGCGCAATACACTTTGGTTTTGGGCGGAAGCGCCGCTAGTTTTTGCAAACTTGAACGCATTTGAGCCGGTGTGCCTTCGAATAATCGGCCACAGCCCATGATGAACAATGTATCTCCAACAAAGACAGCATTTGCATCAGGGACATAGAAAACAATATGGTCTTTAGTGTGTCCGGGGGTGTGCCAGACAAAGACTTTATGGCCCGCAAACTCGAATTCATCCCCGTCGCCAACACCTTTATCCAGTCCCGGAATCCGCCCCTCTATCATATCCGGTCCCGTAATGGTCAGATCGTATTTTTCTTTTAGGAAAACATTGCCCCCCGTGTGGTCCCAATGATGATGAGTGTTCCATATCTCTGTCAGGGTCCACCCCCGTTTTTCGCATTGCGCGGCAATAACTTCACCGTCAGGACTATCCACGGAAGTCGTTTCACCCGTCGATTTATCATGGAGTAAAATGCCGTAATTATCCGACAAACACGGGAAAATTTTAATTTCTAGATTGGGGGAAACATCTGTCATAGGCCCCTAATATGAAAAAGAATAACGGCAAGAACAAGGTCGCAAAGCGGAATATGTCACGTTAAACTACAGGAGAAGGCAATTGACTCTCTTTCCCACTCACTCCAAATTAGTCCCGCTTAAACTAAATTTCGTCTCCTTTCGAATGGGGTTTGGGCATAGGCGACAGGGTGGCACCCCTGTCGCCATTCTTTTTATTCCTAAAACCTATTTTTCTAATCTTGACGCATTACAGGAGTAATACGTTCCTCGCATCAGAGGGGACGTCGAAATTCTTGACAAAGCAAAAAAGGATACCATCTATTTAGCTTCATGCGGTTCGGCCAGCGATTGCTTTAGCGATTTGGTCTTGACCCAACGCCGCAAGACCTTATGGGTCTTTGCTACATTTTTTTGCGAACTGGACGAAATATTATGCAAAAATATCCTATGACCGTAAATGGCCATGACGCTCTTGAGACCGAGCTGAAACATTTGAAAACCACCGAACGCCCTGAAGTTATTCAGGCGATTTCTGTTGCGCGTGAACACGGCGATCTTTCCGAAAATGCGGAATACCATGCGGCTAAAGAAAAGCAGGGCTTCATTGAGGGTCGGATTCAGGAACTCGAATCCAAACTGTCTTTGGCTCAGGTCATTGATCCCACAACCATGTCAGGCGAGACAGTTCGGTTTGGCGCAACGGTTAAAATCGTCAATGAAGACACAGACGAAGAGAGCACATACCAAATTGTAGGCGAGGATGAAGCCAGCATTAAAGAAGGCAAAGTCTCTGTGACGTCGCCGATTGCCCGCGCTATGATTTCCAAAGTTGTAGGCGACGTATTTGAAGTTATCGCGCCCGGCGGATCAAAGGGATATGAGATTCTGGAAGTCTCCTACGTTTAAACTTTGAATTTCCTTAAATTATGAGCTCCTCTGCCAATACAGCCTCCTTTAATGAAGAGGAGGCGTTGAATGGCTGGGTGATAAGTGATGGTCGCCGGGGCATTGAGAATCAGGCTTTAGGCCTTATTGAAGCTGCCGCTCGGCTTCGCCCAATCAATTTTACGCGACATGTTCTACAGCCGGGACACGCCTTCAGGGCCGCAACGCCCTTGATTCAGTTTGCCCTCAAAAATCGTCCGCCGGATTATGGTCTTCCGCGTGAATCTCCGGATATTGCTATTGGCTGCGGCCGGCAATCGATTGCCGCTTTATTGGCGATTAAACGAACCCTTCCCTCATGTTTTACTGTTTACATTCAAGACCCCAAAATAGATCCGGATCGTTTTGATCTCGTCGTAGTCCCAGAGCATGACACTTTATCAGGCCGCAATATCGAAACCATGATTGGCTCTCCGAACCGGGTGACAAGAGACAGGATCGTCAAAGAAACTCTGGCCTTTGAGACAGAGTTGAACCGCTTTCCCATGCCGCGGGCCGCGCTTCTGATTGGCGGGCCGAATAAACGCTTTAAATTTACCGATTCCGATCACCGAACCCACCTATCCTCCGCTAAGGAAATTTTGGATAAGGGCTATACCCTTCTTATTACGACCTCGCGCCGAACCCCAGAATGGGCCGTTGAAGAGTATAAAGCACTGGCTGAAAGGAATGACCGCATCTGGCTTCATACGGGCGAAGGCGAAAACCCTTATTTCGCATTTTTGGGGGGCGCCGACGTCTTTCTTATTACCGAGGAAAGCACCAATATGCTCACAGAGGCAGCGACCACAGGAAAGCCCGTCTTTACTTTACCTTTGACGGGCGAAGCCGGTAAGTTTCAGATTCTGCACGCGGCGTTGTCGAGAGTATCTCACCTTCGCCCCTATAGCGCAGATCTTTTTTCAAAAGACTTTTTACCGTATGACCATCCGCCTTTAAATGAGACAGACCGCATAGCGGAAAGACTGTGGGCCCATTATGATCGCCGAGACGCTAGATTGAATTAGCCTGTTCTCCTGCAACCTTCGACTAAGGTTAGCGAAAAATCTCATTTTTGTATCTTGGTTTTTTTCTGTTTCCGGAATCAAGTTCTATGAACTTTGCGTCAAGGCAGGCGCTAAAATGTCAGCTACTTTTAAAGAAGCGTGAAGAGATTATCCCCTGTTAATAAAGGGCGCCGCTTGCGAATCTGGGCATCCCCCCTTACCTATGTCAGGATATTTTATTAGAGGCATACCTATGAGCGATACCGTTCACCATAAAGTCATGATTATCGGTTCTGGCCCTGCTGGCTATACGGCAGCTGTTTACGCGGCCCGCGCTATGCTGGAGCCGGGTATGGTCGCTGGACTTCAACCCGGCGGTCAGTTGACGATTACAACAGATGTTGAAAATTATCCGGGATTTCCAGAAATTCTGGGTCCGGAACTGATGGATAAATTCAAAGAACACGCTTTGAAATTCGGCACAGCATTTTACGAAGATACAATCACGACCGTGGATTTCTCCAAACGCCCTTTTGTGATGAACGGGGACGGCGGAACTGTTTACACGGCAGATTCGGTCATTATCGCGACGGGCGCCCAAGCCAAATGGCTCGGCCTCCCCTCGGAAGATAAATTTCAAGGCTTCGGCGTCTCCGCATGCGCAACATGCGATGGCTTTTTCTACAGAGGCAAGGAAGTTGTCGTCGTAGGAGGCGGAAACACCGCCGTCGAAGAAGCGCTTTTCCTGACGAATTTTGCCTCAAAAGTTACTCTCATCCATCGCCGTGACAGTTTGCGAGCAGAAAAGATTTTGCAAGAGCGTCTTTTCAATAATGAGAAAGTCGAAATCCTCTGGGATACACAACTTGAAGAAATCTTGGGGGACGAGGATCCGCTTGGCGTGACAGGGGTCCGTTTAAAAAGTACAAAATCCGAGGAAGAGTTTACCTTGGAGACGCACGGAGTCTTTATTGCCATCGGCCACAAGCCTTCCACCGATATTTTCAAAGGTCATGTCGACATGAATAAGGGCGGTTACATCACTACTGCTCCGGACAGTACGGCGACTAACATTCCAGGCGTATTCGCAACCGGCGATGTTTCGGATGAGATTTACCGACAAGCCGTCACGGCCGCAGGGCTCGGATGTATGGGCGCTTTGGAGGCCGAGCGCTTCCTCGCAGAACATCACGAGGCTGAACCAGTTCAGGAAGCGGCGGAATAGATGCCGGACTCCCTCGATTGGGATAAACTTAAAACCTTCCACGCCGCAGCGGAATATGGCTCTTTGACGGCTGCGGCGGACTCTCTCAAAATTTCGCAATCGGCCGTATCACGCCAAATCACCGCTCTTGAACAAGATTTGGATGTGTCCTTGTTCCACCGCCACGCGAGGGGACTAACCCTCACAGAACAGGGTCACATCCTATTCAAAGCTTCCAGAGATATGGCTTTGAAAGTCTCTCTGGCTCAATCGTCTCTGCGCGACAGCCGGGAAAAGCCTCAAGGCCTCTTGCGGGTATCAACCCCCATCTCCCTTGGATCGAACTGGCTGACTTCAGTTTTGCCGGAATTTATGGCGACCTATCCCGATATCGAAGTACAGCTTATCTTGGAAGATGATGAGCATGATCTCTCGGCTTTTGATGTTGATTGTGCGCTACGGCCCTGGCCCACAACCCAAGGCGATGTGATTGAACGAAAACTAGGTCAAATCACCCAAAGTATTTATGCCAGCCACGCCTACCTCGCCTCCTACGGCGCGCCCAATTCAGCGCAGGATCTGGACAATCATAAAATTGTTGCCTTTGGGACGCTCATTCCCAAAAATCTCAATAGTTCTAACTGGGTTTTAACCGCCGGAGCCTCCGTCCCGCGCAAACCCGCCCTGAGTGTTAATAATCTACACGGAATTATGCGGGCGACCGAAGCAGGAATCGGTGTGGCCGGAATTCCCGATTACATGACCGTCCTCTCACGACGCTTGGTAAAAGTATTACCTGGGGTTTCAGGGGAGCCAATTGACCTCTTTTTCGTCTATCCGACTCAGTTACGAGGGTCTGTAAGAGCCAAGGTTTTCCGGGAATTTCTCCAGCGGGTCACCAGAAGTTGGATTGCCGCTCCGCCTCGCCCTGTAACAGCGTGAGTTTTGAAGGAACTTCGCCCTAATCGTCAATTTTGGAGAGCATTTCCTTTAGCTATGCGTAAAAGCATAGGTCCTTTGCGAAGCTGTGTGTTCTCTCAATAAAATAAATCTCTATATACACTCAAGAAACACGGCGACGTCCTCCCCTTTTGTGGCCATGTTTTTACCGCATACAGTTCTCCCCGATTTGTATTGCGAAGACTTCACCGGGTTTTGAGTTTTTACTCAAACCCGGTTTTTTTTTCGCCTTTTCTTAACTTTAAACCGTCACAAAGTGCGCGGGGTTAAGGTCTATTGATTTTAGAATTAGGGTAGGACATGGTAGATAATACGGGGAAAAGCGTAACAAATCGGGATATGAGCCATCAAATCGCTCCTGAACACCGCGATTTGATCCTGGATTACCTCTGTGATAAATTAGAGCTTAGCGTTTCCATCCTAGACGAACATTTGAATTACCAGTTTATTTCGTCAAAATCCTACGAAATGCTAAAAATCGACCGTAAAGATCTGAAAGTAGGAGATCCTCTGTCTGCTTGCCATGACGCGATGTTCGCAAACGGCATGCTAACCGAAGAAATCTTAGTGAAAGACAACCTTTCGCCGGAAGCGCAAAAAAAATCAAACCAATTGCAAACACGCATGAAGCGGAAACTTCTTCGAATGGGAGATGGCAGTACGCAAAGTTTTGTCCGGAAAAAGCTCCCGAATGGCTTCACCCTCTCAATGGCCGAAGACATTACTGAACTCGTCGAAATGGATGCGATGTTTGAAGAGTCTCTGATGCTCGGTAAAGCAGGCTACTGGAAGTACGATTTAAAAACAAAAACTTATCATTTGAGTGAATCGTTAAAACAATACTTTGGGGCAGAAGGCATTAAGAAAGTTGAGACGAATGGCATAGCCGCTGTCATGTTACCGGAAGATAGAAAATATCTGAAAGAAATGATCAACAGCCTGTCAAGCGGTAAGAACCAAGCCATGGCTAAAATCAGAGCGATTACTTATGATGGGCGCATTCGGTGGAGCCACACAACGGCCAAACTCGTCAGGGATCCATCTGGCCGCCCAATTTCTCTGTGGGCCTTCGTCCGAGACGTTCATCACGAGCATAGGCAAGAAAAAGCGCTTGAAGAAGCGAAGGACAATGCGATTGCCGCCAGCAAAGCAAAGTCCGAATTTCTTGCCAATATGAGTCACGAAATCCGGACACCTATGAATGGTATTCTGGGCATGGCGGAATTGCTCGGAAACACAAAAATCGATACGCGACAAAAAGAATTCGTCGATGTGATCAATAACAGCGCTTCGGCCCTTTTAACGATTATAAACGACATTCTCGATTTTTCAAAAATCGAAGCCGGGGCGTTGGAACTTGATCCGATCTCTTTCGATTTGAAATCGGCCGTGAATGATGTGACTTCCCTCCTCGTCGCCAAAGCGCAGGAAAAAGGCCTAGAGTTGGTGATTAATTACCCGTCTGTTATGCCGTCACGCTTTATCGGAGACGGTGGTCGTATTCGTCAGGTCATGACCAACCTTATCGGAAATGCTATTAAATTTACGAAAGAAGGGCATATTACGGTTACAGTATCCGTTTCCGAACCTCGGGACGGGCTGAGCTGTATTCGGATGGATGTCTCTGACACAGGCATAGGTATTCCAGCAGATAAGCTTGATAGTATTTTTGATAAATTTACCCAAGCTGATGGCTCAACAACTCGTGTTTACGGGGGAACCGGTTTGGGGCTCGCCATTTCGAAGAGCATCGTTGAAATGATGGATGGACGGGTTTCTGTTACCTCGGAAATCGGTCATGGCTCGCAGTTTTCAATTCAGATTCCTTTGCCCCTCGACCCTGAAGCCGAGGCCGTTAAGTTTGATATTTCCTCACTTGAGAATAAAAAAGCCCTTATCGTCGATGACATCGCGGTAAACAGGCAGGTTTTGAAAGAGCAGTTGGAGAGCTGGGGCGTATCGTCTGATAGCGTCGAAGACGGAGTCGAGGGTTTAAAGACCCTGAAAAAAGCTCAAGCGATGAAAGAACCCTACGATTTCATCCTATTGGATTATCTCATGCCGGGTCTGAACGGGCAGGAATGGGCTGAAATGGTTCACAATAACCAAGCCGTGACCGCTCCTCCGATTGTAATGCTTTCGTCTTGTGATCAATCTGTTTCGACAACTTCTTTGCGTGAAATCGGTATTACGAACTATCTTGTAAAACCCGTACGGGAAAGACGATTACACGAAGCCGTAGTCGAGGCTGTCAGTCTTGCAGAGTCGAGGCAAGCGATTGATGTGCAAGAGGCACCGGCGCCCACTCCTGTGCTGGATTTTGATACAGAGCTTGAAACGGAACTCGAAGCGGCATTGCAATCAGAATTTGCGTCAAACAATAATCCTGTCCCTGACAATATGAAGACAAGACAGATGGAAACCCCCAAAGTCGCACCGCAAAGTATCCCCTCCGAGGGTAATCAGCCGTCGAACGGAAATGATCCAAAGACAGGTAAAACCCAAATACTCGTTGCGGAGGATTTCCCTCTCAATCAGGATGTTGTCCGTTTAATGCTATCGGATTCGCAGTTTGAGCCCATTTTCACCAATAACGGGAAAGAAGGCCTCGACCGTTACATTGAAGAAAACGGAAATTTTCCTGTCATTTTGATGGATATCTCCATGCCCGTCATGGACGGATATGAAGCCGCCCAGCAGATAAATAAATATGAAAAAGCTAATGGCTTGCCTCACACACCCATCATTGCATTGACTGGCCATGCTCTAAAAAATGATCGCCAAGAGTGCCTGGATGCCGGGATGGATGATTATTTAACCAAACCTGTCAAACAGTCAGAACTTCTGGAGAAATTAGAATATTACGCATTTGGGGCAGCGACGAAAGCAATTGCGGTTTAAAGCGTTTGGCAAAACCCATTTAGCCGCCTGCAAGCTTCGTCTAGCAAAGCCGGATCAGCGGCATAGGACAGCCGTACAAAACCGGGAGAGTAAAAGGCTGAGCCCGGCACGAGCGCGACACCCGTTTCTTCCAATAAGGCTGTGGTAAAATCCGTATCGCAGCTAAGCCGCCCCCCCAAAACATCCCGGCAATCAAAAAAAGCGTAAAAAGCGCCTTCCGGCTCACGACAACTGAGCCCTTCGATAGAATTAATTGCCTTCACTACATCCTTGCGACGGGCGTCATAAGCTTTCCGGGCTTCAACAATAAAGTCTTGCGGTCCGTTCAGAGCTTCCAGCGCAGCCCATTGGGAGATGGATGCCGGATTTGACGTGGTTTGCCCCATATATTTCGCCATTGCTTTGATAAGCCAATCTGGCCCGCCCGCATAGCCAATGCGCCACCCCGTCATCGCATAGGCTTTGGATACCCCGTTCATCGTCAAAACCCGGTCTTTTAAATCCGGAGCAACCGACGCCAATGTCGCAAATTGAAATCCATCATAAACAAGATGCTCATAAATATCGTCACACAGAATAAGAATGTCCGGGTGACGCCGGAGCGTCTCTGCCAGGGCCGCCAAATCATCCCCACTATAAGCCGACCCGGTCGGGTTAGACGGCGAATTCAGCATCAGCCATTTTGTTTTAGGTGTAATGGCAGCCTCCAAAGCCTCCTTTGTCAGTCGAAATCCAGTCGTTACATCGCACGGAACAATAACAGGCTTTGCCCCGAGCAAGCTGACCATGCCGGGATAGGACACCCAACAAGGTGCCGGGATAATTACCTCGTCGCCGGGGTTTAGGGTCACGGCCAGAGCATTGAAAATAACGGGCTTACCGCCGGGAGAGACATTTATTTCTGAAGGGGAATAATTTAGTCCGTTTTCACTCTGGAATTTATTAGCAATAGCTTTTTTCAATTCCGGAATTCCGTCCACCGCCGTATAGCGCGTCCTCCCCTCAGCGATTGCCCGGGCCGCGGCCTCTCCAATATGGGCTGGTGTGTCGAAATCCGACTCACCAGCGGACAATCCGATAATATCACGCCCTTGAGCTTTTAAATCGCGCGCCAATTGCGTCATGGCCATGGTGGCAGACGGCGCGACAGAGAGGATAGATTGAGAAAGTGATTTTTCAGACACAGTAAAGGACCTTTTTTCGGGTTCCCGGTAACTCTAGTCCTAATGAGGCGGTGAGGCTATGGATTACCCCCTCTAGGCCTGAAAGAATCTAGATTTTTTGTAAATCACACGAATTTAACTCTGTTAGCGAAATAGGCCGGTGTTTATATATAGGTTCTAAACAAGATTTAATCCCTTCCCCGCTTTCCACTGCCCTCTGCCCCTTGGCGCGCGCCGTGCTTCGTCTTATGGCTAAAGATCAAGGGACTCCGTAATCGGAAGTAGAATCGAGGATTTCAGCGCGGGTGAATCACTCCATCACATATGACGCGCGGAGGTGGGGCGGAGACTTTTCGCCTTATCACGATGACAATGCGATTAGTGACTTCATAGATGATGATGCGTCGCGCCTTACCTCTATTATTGCAACGGTTATCGCCGTTCATCTGGCGATGTTTTTTATGCTGTCGCCAAATTTCATTATGCCTGACCTTAAACCGGAAGAACCTGAAGTTCTCCCCGTACAGATTGTTGCTTTCGATCCGACGCCGCAGCCTGATCCTGAACCCGTGACGGAACCAGACGTCATACAACCTGCTATCCCTGCTCCAGCTGTCGCGCCGCGCACAAAACCTACCCCTCCACCGCCCGAGCCAGAACCGGAGCCACAACCCGTGATCGCTCCCCCTCCCCCAGAACCCGAGCCTGAGCCAGAACCAGAGCCTGTGCCGGAACCAGAGCCTGTGCCGGAACCAGAACCCGAACCGGAAATAGAGCCCGACCCCCAAATCATACCGCCTCCACCGGAAATAATTTCAGAACCCGTCATTGAGCCGGAACCGGAGACCGAGCCTGAGCCTTTGCCCGTTCCTGAACCTACCCCGGAGCCGGAGCCGGAGCCGGAGCCTGAGCCTGAGCCTGAGCCTGAGCCAATCCCGGAGCTCCCTGTTTTAGAACCTGAAATTACACCTGAGCCTGTTATAGAGCCAGATCCCGCAATTCAGCCTGACCCTGTCATTGAACCGGAACCGGAGCCGGAGCCGGAGCCAGATCCCATCCCCGAGCCGGATCCTGTTATCGAGCCGGAACCCCAACCAGAGCCCATAATAGAATCGGAGCCTATACTCCAACCTGAGCCCGAATTGGAATCTCAACCCTTCCAAACACCGGAGCCGGAAGAGCAGCCCGCCGCGCCCGGCGCAATTATCGAAGAGCCTTTGGAAGACATTCCCCCAACGGAAGAGCTCCCCCCTATTGAGACCGAGCCTTTAACTGAGCCGCCTCAAACGCCGCCAACTCCTGACAGTATTGACCCCCCCGATGTGAGCGAACCCGCGCCAACCAATCCCGATGTCATTTCCACGGCACCATCAGTTCTCGCCTCTCCTGACGCCCCGACAACGCAGAGCGAGGCCGACAGAGCTGTCCCGCAATCACAATCCGACCCGCTGGGCGATTTGTTAAGGCGTCCTGTTGGTCTGCCCCCTTCCACGCCAGGCGCAGGCGGTTCAACGATATCCGGACCGCAAACAGGCGGCGGAAATGAAGGGGTTCCAAGCGGCGGCACGCGGCGCGCAAACACACGCGGCGCAAACGGCTGGACTCTGTCACCAAGCCGGAGTCCGGGCACAGGTTATGATGGTATCAATTTGGATATTCGCTGTCGCGAAGCAAATCGCACTCATGAAAACTGTCCGGAATATTTAAAAAAGTTTCAAGGCAGAGATGCTTCCGGCTGGGAAAGCTTTAACGGAAGAGCCGGAACGGGAACGGACAGCCGTCAACGTCAGCAAGCTCCTGCCTCCCGGCGTTCTTTGGGACTGCCTATTGGAGATAATTCGGTGAATGCGGGCGGGCCGTCTTCTACAATTTTCACGGATGCCCCCGAAGTCAGCTTTGACCGAGAGTTTCTGAATAAGCCAATCGTTATTGAAGAAGACAAGGGGCGGTTGCGCGACTTACTGAAACAACCTGATGACACTCCGGATCTGCCGGACTGGATGCAACCGGAAACGCTGCCACAACCTGAACCGGAACCAGAGTGAGTCCTGTATATTCCTTGTTTGCTTAGACTTGAGTTTTCAGACGGTCTAAAGCGTCTTCAAGACTTCTCCCGATCTGCGGCTTCATAATGCTGCCTCTTAACCTGTGAATGTAAGGGAAACCGGGCTGGGGAATTTCCCTTTTAGAAAGCACTGTCACGGTTTGATCTGGATTTCTAAAGATTGCATGAGTGGTGGTTGATTCCTCGCCATTAACGGTCACTTTAAGCTGCACAAATTCGGGAGCCGCTTCTTGGACAATTTCGCGGCTTCCCAGCTCAAACCCTTCTGGGCCGTCTTGCCAGGCTTGGTTCTGGCCCAATCCGGATTCGGCCCCGCCCGTCAAAACCGGAGTCTCTTCCAACTCAGCATCGAGGGCTGCCCAGGGTCGATACTGTCTTAAATCATTTAAATATGGGAAAATATCCTCTTCATGCGCTCTGATAATGGTAGACCGCTCGATTTCGAGCGTTGCTGGCATGTAAAATCCCACCGCGCAGGCGGCAATGAATAGGCCGAATACACAGAAAATTAATCCCAAAAATAGTTTCACAATAATCCCTTTGAATATGAAGAGTGTAATTGAACCGTCCCTGACAATCCAGCCCTACAAATTTCAGTGAGACATCTGTCTCGTCCTTGCAGAGGTTAGTTTACAAGCGCATAGTTGAGACCATTCACCAGGAGCGAACCATGTCGTTTTTCATTCCGCAATTATTTGCGCAAATAGGCCCTGATGGGACAACAATGGAAGAAGTGACGACCTTCGCTTCGAGAGGACTTAACCTTTTAGGTTCCCTCTTCCTTTTTGTCATTGGCGTAATCGTGATCGCTGTGGTGGTAATGTTCATCATAGATATTACCCAAACCTCCAATGCAGTTCGTCGGAATTACCCCGTCATGGGACGGTTCAGAAAAGTTTTTTCACGCCTCGGAGAGTTTTTCAGGCAGTACTTTTTTGCTCAGGACCGCGAAGAAATGCCATTTAACCGCGCTGAACGGGATTGGGTAAATGAAGTATGCGACGTCGGCAAGGATGTGGTTCCATTTGGCTCGACCAAGGTTCTAACTCCCGGCACACCAATTTTTGCCAATGGTTTATTCCCGCGTCTTGATGATGAACACGAAACCCTGCCGCCTTTCATCATCGGGCAAAACACTCCTCACCCATACGCCCCTAAAAGCTATTTCAACATTTCCGGAATGAGTTATGGGAGCCTTTCAAAACCGGCTATCCAAGCGCTTTCACACGGGGCCAGCATGGCCGGTTGCTGGCTTAATACAGGTGAAGGCGGTATCTCCCGATTCCACTTGGAAGGAGAATGCGATATAGTCTATCAGCTCGGCACGGCGAAATTCGGGGCCCGCAATGACGATGCTACCCTTAACGAAGACAAACTTCGCAGGATTTGTGAAAACCATCATGTTCGGATGATAGAAATAAAATTATCCCAAGGCGCGAAGCCTGGGAAAGGCGGAATTTTGCCTGCCGAAAAAGTAACGCAGGAAATCGCAGAAATACGCGGCATTCCCGAAGGCGTTGCCGCTATCTCACCCAATCGCCATGTCGATGCCTCTAACTCTGAAGAACTGCTCGACTTAATAGATCAAGTCAGGCGCGTCTCTGAAAGGCCTACAGGCCTTAAATTATGCATAGGGAATCCGGCACCTATCATAGACTTTCTTGAGGCCATTAAGGCACGCGGAAAAGAAAGCGCCCCCGACTATATTGCGGTAGATGGCGGCGACGGCGGAACAGGCGCAGCTCCCCTTCCTCTCATTGACAATACAGGTTTGACAGTTCGTGAATCCTTACCGCTAATGGATGATCTTTTACGCGAATATGGTCTCCGGGACCGGGTTGCCCTCATCGCCAGCGGTAAGTTAATTACATCCGCGGATGTGGCATGGGCTTTTTGTGCCGGAGCCGACTTAGTCAATGCAGCTCGAGGCTTTATGTTTTCACTTGGCTGTATTCAAGCGCTGAAATGCGACAAAAATACCTGCCCCACAGGCGTCACCACGCATAACCACCGCCTCCAACGCGGACTAAATCCCACCAATAAAGCGGTGCGCGTAAAGAACTATGTTCAGAGCATTCAGAAAGAAGTCGAAATGATTGCCCATGCCTGCGGGGTCGAAGGACCGCGTGAACTGACCCGGGAGCACTTGATGATTATTCAATCTTCGGGACGCAGCAAACCTTTCAAACAAGTCTGGGATCGATCTAGGTATAATTGATTTCAGCCTAACGTCAGATTTGAAGGCGAGTTTCAACTTATTGTGAAGCCCTTTTCCTTCTGATGGTGTCTTCCCATATTGGACAGGTATTTAAATGAGAGAAATTTTATGACTGACAGCACAGAATATACCCCTCCAAAAGTCTGGAATTGGGACAAAGAGTCTGGCGGAAAATTTGCGAATATCAATCGCCCCATTGCCGGGCCGACCCATGAAAAAACGCTGGAAATCGGAGAACACCCTTTTCAGCTTTACTCTCTCGCGACCCCTAACGGACAAAAAGTCACAATCATGCTGGAGGAGCTTTTAGCAGCCGGCCATAAAGGCGCAGAATATGACGCTTGGTTGATAGATATTCGTGAAGGAGATCAATTCGGCAGCGGCTTTGTGGATATAAATCCAAACTCCAAAATCCCGGCTTTGATGGATCACAGCGTTTCCCCGCCTCAGCGCTTATTTGAATCCGGCTCTATGCTCCTTTATTTGGCTGAAAAGTTTGGCGCCTTTCTTTCCAAAGACCCTGCGGCGCGGACCGAAGCCATTTCATGGCTTTTCTGGCAGATGGGGAGCGCGCCTTATCTTGGCGGCGGATTTGGGCATTTCTATACTTATGCACCGGTTAAAATTGAATACGCCATCGACCGTTTCACTATGGAAGCAAAGCGCCAGTTGGACGTTTTAAACCGTCGTCTGGCCGACAATGAATATTTGGCAGGAGATGAATACTCCATAGCGGATATGGCCGTCTGGCCTTGGTATGGCGGTGTAGCCGTAGGAAATGTGTATGACGCGGAAGAGTTTCTCCAGACTCATGAGTACGAACATGTCCTTCGCTGGGCTAAACAGATTGCTAAGCGAGACGCCGTGCAACGGGGCCGGCGCGTGAATCGCACATGGGGTGAAGAATCAGACCAAGTCAAAGAACGCCACAGCGCATCCGATCTCGACTAACCTCTATAGTTAGAAAAAAGGCGGCTCTGGGAGCCGCCTTTATAATTCTTGATTTACGGAAATTTATTCTTCGTCCGGAATAGTCGCCATAGCTTCTTCGGTCATATCAAAACTGTGAAAGACGGATGAAACATCATCCACGTCTTCAAGGGCGTCATTCAGGCGCATAACGGCTGCAGCCTGCTCTGGATTATCAATTTCGTTTTGGGCTTTCCAGACTAGGTTGACAGATTTAGCTTCACCGAATTTCTTTTCCAGCTCTCCTGCGACGGGGCCAAGATCATCCCGCGCTGTCCAGATCGTGTGAACTGGCTCATACTCGTCCCACTGATCATTGGCTTCATCATCCGTTTCGACATCCTCAGCGCCGGCCTCAATCGCTGCTTCCATCATCTCGTCTTCGCTTGTGACAGCAAGGGGGTATTCAATTTTGCCCCACTGATCGAACATGAAAGTCACCGAACCGGTTTCGCCTAATGCGCCGCCATTTTTGGAAAACGCCGTCCGCACAGCCATTGCGGCGCGGTTTTTATTGTCCGTGCTCGCTTCGACAATAAATCCAATTCCCCCAGGACCAAAGCCTTCATAGCGAATTTCCTCGTAATCGTCGCCCTCTCCTCCGGCACCTTTTTGAACGGCCCGGGTAATGTTGTCTTTTGGCATAGACTGGCCTTTGGCGTTGGCAATTGCCAAACGAAGGCGCGGGTTCATATCGGGGTCTTCACCGCCCATTTTTGCCGCAATGGTGATGTCTTTTGATAATTTTGAGAAAAGCTTGGAGCGCAATTTATCCTGACGACCTTTGCGGTGCTGGATATTGGCCCATTTGGAATGACCTGCCATGGCGAGTCCTTATAGTAGTAAATCGAAAATTTGAGGCGTTCTAAGGGATAGGAGGAAGGGGAGCAAGAGCGATAAGCCGTATTGCACTCCGCGGCTCCGTCAAAACCGATCAAGATTGGCTATGGACAGATGATGAAAAAGACTTCGCGCCGCCTTATTTTTCATCGTTTTTGCTAAACAGGGCCGTCAGATCAACTCGCCTTATGTGATTAACCGATTGGCTTGTTCGCCGTCTTTCGATTGAAACCAATTGCTGATAGTAAGTGTTTTGCATTTATCGTCTTCGAACTGTCGGAACACATCTTGACCCAGCCGGACCCTGCCAAAAGCAGATTGATCGCCATTTCTAACCGCACCGCTTTTGGATCAGAATCTAAAGCTGGGGGGTTAGCTGTGGCCGTATGGGACGCCCTGAATTCTTCTAATGGGCTATGGATGGGGTGGAGCGGAAAAATTTATGATTTCCCAAGTAACCGCTTTGCAGAAACTGAACAGGACGGCGTCAGTTTTGCGCTGTGTAATTACACTAAAACAGAATATGAAGATTTTTATCTCGGCTATTCTAACAGTGTCTTATGGCCGGTTTTTCATGGCCGCGTCGATTTGGCGAAGTTTGACGATAATAACTTCAAAACCTATGTCGATATAAATAAACGTTTCGCTGAAAACACTGTGGAGATGGCCGCAGCCAACGACATTGTCTGGGTGCATGATTATCATTTCCTCTTGGTCGCAAAATTTTTGCGAGAAATGGGCTCCTCCTTACCTTGCGGATTTTTTCTACATATCCCTTTCCCTAGTCCGGATGCGTTTCGCTCCATCCCCGATCACAAACACCTTATAGAAGGTCTGATTTCCTATGATGTTATCGGACTTCAGGGGAAACGCGACGTTTCAAATCTAAAAATGTATTTGCAACAGGAAATGGATGCCAAGGAGGTGAGCGACACCGTGATGCGGGTAAATGGGCGCGAGGTAAGTCTTCTTCACTGTCCTATAGGTATAGACGTTACCTCTTTTGCGAAGGCGGCAAAGAATGAAACCGCTCGAAAAGCTTTAACCCGTCTCTCAAGTTTTCAACGCAATCGAAGCCTGGTTCTGGGCGTTGACCGTATGGATTATTCTAAGGGCCTGCCGCAACGGTTTGAGGGGATGGCAAAATTCTTTGATGATTATCCTGAACAACATGGCAAGGTTTCTTTCACTCAGGTCGCGCCGCCGTCTCGGGAAATGGTGGATGAATATATGCATTTGCGGGAAAGGCTCGACGCGCTGGCCGGACGTATTAACGGCGATTACGGTGACCTTGACTGGATTCCCATTCGTTATCTGGCGCGGGGATATACCCGCGAAGAAGTGGCCGGACTTTTTCGTCTCGCCGAAGTGTGCTTGGTCACGCCTTTGCAAGACGGGATGAACCTTGTCGCCAAAGAATTTATCGCCACTCAGGATCCGGAAGATCCCGGCGTTTTGGTTCTGTCGAAATTTGCCGGCGCGGCAGAACAGATGAAAGATGCCTTATTAGTTAATCCCCACAGCCCGACAGAAATCTCAAATGCCGTTGCCAAAGCCCTCGCCATGCCCCTGGAAGAACGTAAGAAACGCTGGCGATCCCTTTTTGACGGAATAATGTCCGAAGATATTGTCTGGTGGCGCGAGCGATTCCTAGCCGCCTTAAACGCTGTTTCTGCTAAATAGTTGGATGCCGCCTTTTATGACATTCCCTGCTCCGCTCTCTTTAAAAGACGCCTTGTTTCTCGATTTTGATGGAACGCTTGCGCCAATTCAGGAAGACGCCAGTAAGGTCGTCCTGCCCGAAGGCGGCGGAGATTTGATCCTAGAGTTGTCAAAAAAACTGGACGGCGCCGTCGCTCTGATCTCCGGCAGGGGATTACAAGATCTTTCCATGCGTGTCCCCAACGCGATCTGGAGATACGGTAATCATGGTCTTTTCTCTGCCGGGCCTGGGGAAACCGCCCAAGCCCCCGCCACCTTTTTGGCGGATGATTTCAGACGCAGCCTCGCCGCGCTGACGGTTCCTCTCAAAGGCGTTGAATTAGAAGAAAAAGGCCCGGTCGTTGCTATCCATTACAGAAAAGCCCCCGATGCCGAGACAGTTTTAAGAGAACATCTTCCGTCTCTCACCGCAAAGTTTCCCAACTATAATCTGCAAGAAGGAAAATGTATCTTTGAGATTAAACCCAAAGACGCCAATAAAGGCGAATGTGTCAGGCGGGTTATGGACGAGACGCCGTTTAAAGGACGCCGTCCAGTCATGATCGGAGATGATACGACCGATGAGGACGCTTTCAGGGTTGTAAACAATCTGGGCGGACTATCAATAAAAGTCGGGGAAGAAAAATCCATAGCGCAATACCGACTGCCGGATGTGGCCGCCGTCCATAAATATTTGAAAGAGTTTCATGACAAACACAACTAGACAGGAACAGGGACTGGACCTTGGCATTGTCGGCAATGGGACAGTTGCGGGACTCATCGACAGGCGCGGAGCCTATCGCTGGCTCTGTCTCCCGCGGCTGGACGGAGAACCCGTTTTTAATAGCCTGATGAATGGCGGCGGTACATTTGGGGTCTGGATGGAAAATCTGGAGAAACACAGCCAGACCTACGAAAAAAATACAGCCATTCTCCGGACGCGTCTCGAAGCCAAAGATGGCAGCATATTGGAAATCGTCGATTTCTCTCCGCGCTTTGACAAAAACGGGCGGACCTTTCGACCTGCTGCCATTGTGCGGCAGTTCCATGTGATTGCAGGCGAGCCTAAAATCGCCATCACCCTGTCCGTCGAAGCTGAGTGGGGGAAAACGAAAATTAAACCCAAGCGCGGAGTTAATCATATCCGATATGAATCCGAAGACACCCGCTTTCGAATTACAACAGACGCACCTGTTTCTTATGTCATGAACGGGACACAGTTCCTACTCGATAACGATGTAACCTTTATCCTAAACACTGACGAAGCTTTGGCCGATAGCGTCCACGCCGTGGCGGATGATTGGTATCGCCGCACAGCAAGTTACTGGTACCGCTGGTCGCGCAGCCTTGCCATTCCGATTGAATGGCAAGACGCCGTTATCCGCGCCGCGATTACACTCAAGCTCTGCGTCTTCGAGGAAACAGGCGGAATTGTTGCGGCGCTGACCACATCTATTCCTGAACATTCCGGCTCACAGCGAAACTGGGACTATCGCTATTGCTGGATTCGGGACGCTTATTTCTCGGTCACAGCCCTTAACCGACTGTCCGAAATGGAAACGCTTGAGCACTATATGCGCTGGGTCCGCAATATTGTGTCCCATTCCAAAGGCGGCCATATCCAGCCCGTCTACGGCATTAGCCTTGAGGAAAATATTACCGAAACCATCGCCGAAGCCCTGCCCGGTTATGGCGATATGGGACCGGTGCGTGTGGGAAATCAGGCGGCGGAACATATCCAGCATGACGTTTACGGCCAAATCGTGCTCGGCGTGGCGCAAAGCTTTTTCGATAAACGTCTTCTCAATAATCCCGGCCTCGCCGAGTTTAAAGCCCTAGAGCCTGTGGGCGAGCGGGCCTATGCCATGCACGACCAACCGGATGCGGGGATATGGGAATTTCGCACTATCGCACAGGTTCACACGTCTTCGGCAATAATGTGCTGGGCCGCCTGTGACCGCCTCTCTCGTATTGCCGCACATCTTGGGCAGACTGACCGCGAAACCTATTGGGAAGAACGCGCCGGGCTCATCCACCAGAAAATCCTTGCCGAAGCTTGGAACGAAGAACGCAACGCCTTCACTGCGGCTTTTGGCGGAGAGGCACTCGACGCCTCCGTTCTTCTCATGGCCGAGATCGGGTTTCTCACCGCGCAAGACCCCCGCTATGTCAGCACAGTAGAAGCGATAGAGGCGGAGCTGCGCGAAGGCGACCATATTTATCGCTATAAGGTCGAGGACGATTTTGGCCGGCCCCAAACTGCCTTCACCGCCTGTACCTTCTGGTATATCGACGCCCTGTCGCGCATCGGACGCAAAGACGAAGCTCGGCGCCTGTTCGAAAATATCCTTTCGACCCGCAATCATCTTGGCCTGCTCTCCGAAGATGTCGACACAGAAACGGGAGAGCTTTGGGGCAATTTCCCGCAAACCTATTGCATGGTCGGAATAATCAATTCCGCCGCGCTATTAAGTAGAAAATGGACGGAGACAATTTAAGCATTCCGATCCCTGAATAATCCCTCAATAGGGATTTTGCCGTGTCCGCCGAGATTTATTTCACTCTTCCTCCTCGGGAAGAATCTGAATTATTTTGGCGGTCGAGGACAGTGCCTCTTCTGATTTTATAAACGGTTTTGCCTAGCGTATCGAACTCTTGCTCTACCCAAATATCAGGCGCAGATATTGGACCTCATTACAAGTGACCACTCGAAACTTATTAGCGTCAACCCAATGGGAAACCAATAAATCAACCTGGCCCTCCCTTCATATTCTCCAATCCTACTCTAGTAAATTCAGCTAACTTGTTTTCCTTTGCAAACAGAGTATTCCGTAACGAGAGAAATATTCCGCCAAATCCTCATTTTTTTGGAACTATCCTTATTGCCAGGGCATTTAAAAATAGCCACTGGTTGTTTTACACTTTCGTACAAAGATATATTTCATGATAAAAATCGAAGAACATCATTTTTCACGCCGAACAGTATTGTTATGCGGGACCGCCACGTCCGTTCTTGTGTTCGCCGGGGGTTGGTCTGGTTTTGCAGTCGCAAAAGAGCAAATTTCCAACACGACAAAAATACCGGTTTCGTTCAAGGTGAATGGAGCTGAGAAAAATCTGGTTCTAGATACCCGCGTCACCTTATTGGATGCTCTACGCGAGCATCTTGACCTGACGGGGACGAAAAAAGGTTGTGATCAAGGCCAGTGCGGCGCTTGTACCGTTATTGTAAATGGCGAACGCATTAATTCCTGTCTGACATTGGCAGCCATGCATGAGGGCGACGAGATTACAACAATTGAAGGCCTCGGCACGCCGGATGACCTTCATGAAATGCAAGCCGCCTTTGTCAAACATGACGGTTATCAATGCGGATATTGTACACCCGGACAAATTTGCTCCGCTGTGTCTGTTCTTAAAGAGATCGAAGCAGGCATTCCAAGCCATGTTACCGCGGATATCACGGGGGGTATGAGCGTAAGTAATGATGAAATGCGTGAGCGCATGAGCGGGAATATTTGTCGCTGCGGGGCTTATTCCAATATTTTAGATGCCATGACAGAAGTCGCGGAGGCAAGCGCATGAGACCTTTCACCTTTGAACGCGCCACTTCTGTTGAAGACGCCGTAACTAAAGCGGCGGCGAAACCGAATTCGAAATTCATCGCAGGGGGAACGAATTTACTGGATTTGATGAAACTCCAGATCGAAACCCCGCCTCACCTCATTGATGTTAATCACATTGGCTTGGACGAAATTGAAGAGACAGAGGAAGGTGGTCTGCGGATTGGAGCCCTGGTTTCTAATACCGCCTTGGCCGCCGATAGCCGAATTAGACAGAATTACGGTGTTTTGAGTCGCGCTCTGGTCGCAGGGGCGTCTGGTCAGCTTCGTAATAAAGCGACGACAGGCGGCAATCTCTTGCAGCGCACACGCTGTCCTTATTTTTACGATACCAACATGCCTTGTAATAAACGCGAACCCGACTCCGGTTGCTCCGCCATGGGCGGCTTTTCCCGTCAGCTCGGTGTTGTGGGCACGAGTGAAAATTGCATCGCAACCTATCCCGGCGATATGGCCGTTGCCCTGCGTGTTCTGGATGCGACAATCGAGACGCAGCGTCCAGCCGAGAAAGCGCCTCGCATGTTAACTCTCGACGATTTTTACCGCTTGCCCGGGGATAGTCCAAACATTGAGACTGTGTTGGAGCCTGGCGAGCTCATTACCGCTGTCCACCTCCCTGCTCCCGTCACAGGTAAACATATTTATAAGAAAGTCCGCGACCGCGCCTCTTATGCGTTTGCGGTTGTATCTATTGCAGCCATTTTAAAAGAAGACGGCACAGGGCGTTTTGCCTGTGGCGGCTTGGCTCCTAGGCCATGGCGAGACGCTAAAGCCGAGGCACTATTGCCTGACGCCAAAGCCGCAACGGCGCAACTCCTCGCTGAGGCAAGTCCAACAGACCAAAATCAGTTTAAGATTAAACTCACCGAACGCGCACTCTCGAGTGTGATTGCTGAGGCCAGCTCATGAAATTTACTAAACCCGCCCCTAAGAATCCCATCGACAACCAGACTGTCATGGGCAAGCCAACACCCCGAATAGATGGCCCATTAAAAACTACGGGTCAGGCCACTTACGCGTATGAATGGAAGGACGTTGTTGAAAACCCCGCTTATGGCTGGATTATCGGCAGTTCCATTGCCAATGGGCGAATAAAATCTATGAAATTGGATGCAGCAAAATCTGCGCCCGGGGTTATTGATATTCTCACCTATAAAAATGCTGGAATTAAGCATAAGGGTGACAATAGTTCTGCGCAGCAAATTGCTGGCCCTAAAGTTGAGCACTATCACCAAGCTGTTGCTATGGTTATTGCGGAATCCTTTGAGGAAGCCCGGGCTGCAGCAGAGTTGGTTGAGATCAGCTATACCAAATCCAAAGGCAAATATGTGCTCGAAGACACGCTTTCGAGCGCGAAGAAAACGGATCAACAAAAAGATGTTTCTGTCGGAGATTTTGCTTCTGCCTATGAAAGTGCGCCTGTAAAGCTCGATGTTACTTACAAAACCTCGCGTCATTCACATGCCATGATGGAACCACACGCCACCATTGCTAATTGGGAAGACAACAAAGTGACTGTTTGGACCGCCAATCAGATGATTAACTGGAGCAAGACCAGTTTAGCCAAAGTCTTAGGCGTCTCAAAAGAAGATGTCCGGCTTGTCTCGCCTTTCATCGGCGGGGGATTTGGCGGCAAACTCTTTATACTCTCCGACGCATCCCTTGCAGCTGCTGGCGCGCGCCTGACAAAACGCCCCGTCAAAGTCACTCTTCAAAGAGCGCTGATATTTAATAATACAGCCCATCGCGCCTCAACAATTCAAAATATGCGATTAGGCGCAAATGAAAACGGCGAACTTACGGCTGTGGCTCATAAAAATTGGTCCTCTGCTTTGCCTGAAGGGGGTCCGGAAAGCGGTGTTTTAACCACTGGGCCGTCTTATAAAACGCCTAATATGCTGCTGGAAACTCGGCTATCGGTCACAAACCTTCCGCCTGTAAGTGCTATGCGGGCGCCCGGAGATATGCCTGGCTCCATCGCTATCGAAGTTGCTATGGATGAAATGGCCGAAAAGCTCAAATTAGACCCGATTGAGTTTCGTCTTTTGAATGACACACAAACTAATCCTGAAACAGGTAAGCCTTTCTCACGCCGTAAACTCGCGGAATGCCTGCAACAAGGCGCTGAAAAATTTGGTTGGAGTGATCGAAGCTCTGTCCCGGCCCAAAAACGGGAAGGGTCAAAATTAATTGGGATGGGCGTGGCCTCTGCCGTTCGCGGCGGACCGGCTAGCAAATCTGCCGCGCGTGTTCAGCTTACCACTGACAATAAGCTGATTGTTGAGACTGATATGACAGATATCGGCACAGGAAGTTACACAATTCTGGCGCAAACAGCCGCAGAGATGATGGGCTTACCCCTGAGCGATGTTGATGTGCGCTTGGGAGATTCTAATTTCCCCGCAGCTGCCGGGTCTGGCGGACAGTGGGGCGCAACAAGTTCAACATCTGGCGTGTATGTTGCCTGTGTAAACTTACGAAAAAAGATTACGGATCAACTTGGTCTTAATGCGGATACTGCGACATTTGAAAATGGAAATGTAACGGAATCGGGCAAAAGTACGTCTTTGTCGAGCATCGTTAAATCAGGTCCTATAGAAGCCGAAGGAGAAATTGATTTCTCCGGACGCGGAGATGATCATTCATATTATACATTCGGCGCCCATTTCGTTGAAGTTGAAGTTGATATTTACACGGCCGAAACACGGATACGGCGCATGCTCGCCGTGTGTGATTCTGGCCGCATTTTCAACCCTGTCTCGGCTCGCAGCCAGGTCATTGGCGGTATGACGATGGGCGCCGGTGCAGCTCTTATGGAAGAGCTGCATGTTGACCCGCGTTACGGCCATTTGGCCAATCACGATTTGGCACAATATGAAGTGCCCGTGCACATGGATATTCCTCACCAAGAGGTTTTCTTTTTAGAAGGTGAAGACCCCCTTGCTTCCCCCACCAAAGGAAGCGGTGTCGGCGAACTCGGCATTTGCGGCGTAAGCGCCGCAATTGGGAACGCAATTTATAATGCGACAGGTGTCAGGGTTCGGGAATTTCCAATCACAATGGAAAAACTCTTAAATGAAATGCCGGTTGAAGTTTAAAGCTTTTACTCAAAATTTGAGCCTATTATATAAAAACGCTGCTATCATATAGCGGCGTTTTTATATTCATTTAGTTGCAATATAAGGGGTGCTAAAGATAAATAACCTCTAATTTATCTCCGCTTTGAACTTTATCGCTTCCAGCTCTCCGCCGCACAAGCGCATTCGCTCTGGCCAATGGTCTGATTAAGCCGCTATCTTGTTTGGGCAGTATTTCAGCGCCGTCAGAACGAATAATCGCTCTTAAATATTCCTCACGGCCGCCTCCGGCTGGTATGTCTATATACGCTGTTTCAACACCCGTTTTTAGCGTTTTTCCAATTAAAGCGGGAAGGAATATATGCGTACAAACCCAAGCTGAACTCGGATTGCCCGGCAACCCGAGAACATATGTTTTCCCTTTTTTAGAAAACCAAGTCGGTTTTCCGGGTTTAACGGCAACTTTTGAAAATATTGGCTTGAAATCCAAAGCCTCAAAAGCCGATTGCATGTAATCGTAATCTCCAACGGACGCGCCCCCTATTGGAATTATAATGTCGAGCTTGTCCAGTTCCGGCTCAATCCGGGCCAATATATCATCCAAATCATCTTTGGCGATACCGAGGTCGATAGTTTCGACGCCCCAGCTTTGTAACAGCGCTATTAAACCGGGGCCATTCGCATCCATGATTTGGCCCTCCGCAGGATCCGTTCCCGGCGGGACGAGTTCATCTCCGCCGCGCAAAATTCCAATACGGGGGCAGGACTTTACTTCCAAACGCGAAACGCCGGCAGCAGCCATAAGCATTATATGAGATGGCTCAATCTTGGTGTCTTTTTCAATTAAAATGTCACCTTTTGAAAAATCCAAGCCTCTGGCCCGAATAAAGTTTGGGCCGGAAATATCTTTCAAGCTAATCCCCTGACCGTCTCTATTTACATTTTCCTGCATAATGACGCGATCAGCTCCGGCCGGTAAGTAAGCTCCCGTAAATATTCGAATGGCTTCGCCTGCCCCTATCTCGCCGGTAAAAGGTTCGCCGGCTCGGGATTCTCCGACGATCTCATATTGCTCATCAAGCTTAGCATTTCTAAGGGCGTAACCATCCATAACGGACACATCCGCTGGCGGTTGGGTCAGTCGCGACGAAACATCTTTAGCGAGTGTCCGTCCCAAAGCCTCTTGCAGGACTATTTCTTCTTGGCCGAGCGTAAGCTTATGCTCCGCGATTAAACCAAGCGCCTCATCAACAGAAATCATGACGGCGCCAAGGTCTTATAATCACCACCGGCCCCGCCTGTTTTTTCAATCAGCCTGACCTCTTCAATCACCATGTCTTTCTGCGCCGCTTTGAGCATATCATAGAGCGTTAAAAGTGCGATCGTGGCAGCCGTCAGTGCTTCCATTTCCACCCCCGTTCGGCCTGTCGTCCGGGCTTCGGACGTGACAACCAAAGCCCCATCTCTTGCCGTAATGTCTACGCCGATTTTAGAAAGAGGGAGCGGATGACATAGCGGGATGAGTTCAGAGGTTTTTTTGGCCCCCATTATACCGGCAAGTTCGGCAACCGGAATGACGGCGCCTTTCTTGCTTTGACCGGATATTGCCAAGGACAATGTTTCAGGTGAAACACGAAGTAGCCCTTCTGCTACCGCCCGTCGGGAGGAAATATCTTTTTCTGAAATATCGACCATTGTGGCCCGACCATCATCGCCGATATGGCTCAGCCGACTCATGTTTCAGACAATCGCGGCATAAGCTCCACAAGATTACAGGGCTTGTGGCGACTATCGAGTTGGTCACGAATAACCCCATCCCAACCGTCTTTGACAGCTCCGTTAGAGCCTGGCAGACAAAATATGAAAGTATTATTGGCTAGGCCTGCACAAGCGCGGGACTGCAAAGTTGAAAGCCCAACAGTGCCGTGACTAACCATATGAAAGATAATCGAAAATCCATCTATTTCTTTTTCAAACAATGGCCGGATGGATTCAACTGTCACATCCCGACCTGTCAGCCCCGTTCCCCCGGTGGTAATGACAACATCAATTTCCGGATCAGCAATCCAGTGAGTAACAACGGCGCGTATTTGAAATTTATCATCCGGAACGATTTGTCGTTCTGCTACTATATGGCCAGCGTCTTCCGCGCGGCGTTGAAGCGTCAAACCGGATGTATCCGTTTCTTTGGTTCGTGAATCTGAAACCGTCAGCACGGCAATACGAACCGGTATGAAAGTCAGGCTTTCGTTAATTCCAAAACTCATAAAGGGCTCCAGCGTTGGCTATCTTTGTAATCCTGTTCGCGTGGTTCTATCCATTTGGATCCGTCAAGGCCATCTTCACGTTTCCAAAAAATCGCATTCGTCTTAAGATAATCCATGAGGAAATCACAGGCGTCAAAAGCAGCGCGCCGATGCGCCGCCGCCGCCGCGCAGAATACGATGGTTTCCCCGGCAGACATTAGCCCTACGCGGTGTCGAACGCAGACTCCGTGTAAATCAAAACGACGGATAGTCCGATCTACGGCATCCTCAATATGGCGAGTTGTCAGCGGTTCATATCGGCTTAGAAATAGAGTTTTAACTTGCCCGTTTTCTCCCCGCACTTGACCCGAAAAGTTTACAATGCCTCCCGCGGCGGGGAAATTATTTGTGAACTCAGAAAGCAAAGCTCCCGCATCCAATGGATCCTCATTGATAAGGACTTGTTCCATTACCCCCCTCCGACGGGAGGAAGAAAGGCGATACGATCCCCATCAAATACTTCGTGAATATCAGTAACAATCGACTCATTCACTACGGCTCTGATCGTTATATGAGTCAACGCATCGGTCTGAAATTTTCTTTCAAAATGACTCCGCAAATCAGATACAGTTTTTACGCCCTCGGGCAAATCAATCATCTGCACACCGTTAAAGGGAGTTGATAAACGCCCGCAAAATTCAACCTCAATCACCGATTATCCTCCCGTAACGGACATATGTCGCGATACGCTGGGTTGATCATTTATCTGAAAGTCGTGCCGCTCGGGTTTGTTTCCGGTTGCCTCTAAAATAGCGGCGTCCAAATCGCCGCCCTCTCGCAAAATAGCTCGTAAATCCAGAAATTCATCCCGTCCCAGACATTGATAAATCCGGCCCGTACAGGTCAGTCTGACCCGATTACATCCAGCGCAAAAATTATTTGTCAAAGGCGAGATAAAACCGACACGTCGCCCCGTTTCTTTAACGCGCCAAAATCTCGCGGGCCCGGCATTAGAATCAGTTCCCACCATAGGAATAAGTGAAAATCGCGAATCCAAGCGATCTTTCGCTTCCCCCATAGGGACAAATTGGGTGCGCCGGTCTTCGCCCGTATCGCCCATAGGCATAATTTCAATCAGGGAGTGATCAAAGCCTTGTCCATGTATCCAGGCTGTCATGTCTGCGATGGTTTCAATATTTTGGGGCAGCAGAACCGTGTTGATTTTAACGGCTAAACCGGCGCGCTTTGCCGCTTCTAAACCCTCTAGGACACTGTTAAGCTGATCCCTACGGCACAATTTTGTAAAAATGTCCCGATCCAAAGTATCAAGGGACACATTAATCCGTTTTACCCCTAATGCCGCGAGGTCATCCGCATATTTTGCTAAGCGAGTCGCATTGGTTGTCACAGTCAATTCTTCAAGATCCGTTCCAAGACGCCTCGAAACATCTTTCATTAAATCTAAAATGTCACGTCGCACTAGAGGCTCCCCTCCGGAAATCCGGACTTTCCTCACACCACGGTCAATAAACGCATGGGTCAGGCGAGAAAGCTCTTCTAAGTTTAACACATCCTTTTTCGGCAAGAACGTCATCCGTTCAGACATGCAATACTTACATCGCAAGTCGCACCTATCCGTGACTGAAACGCGCAGATAACTTACGCGGCGTCCAAAAGGATCGATTAACGTCTTTTCGGCGGTCATGATGTAAAACCGGCATTTAAATGTGTCGGATTATCAATATCCCGACGTTGATCAGAAGAAAGCGGCACAGTGGCGCGATTTTTTATTTTCAGGAACACAGATTTCGCGCCCGTATCTCCCTTTAGGGCCAAGAGAGAGTCACGGTGCTCTTCGGAAAACGCAGCAGGCGGTAGTAAAATATCCCCAGACAAGCTCATGATGGCGCTGGAAGTTTTAATCGCCTCACTGACGGACAAAATATGGCTTGCTGAAACATCCGGCATATCTGCCAGAGCGATCACAATATCTCCTTGAGCTTCTTCTACCCCCAAAACTAAAGAGCTTGCCTGCCCCCGCTGAGGGTCAGGATTATCGACGCAATGCCACCCCATCTGGCTCAATAACTGCTTTATATCGGCATTAGAAGTTACAGCGATTTTATGCCCTTGCCAGCCCTCTGAAATCCGGGAAGCCGTATGACAGACAAGTGGTTGGCCATGATAATTGGCCAAAAGCTTGTTATTGGGTCCAAACCGTTCTGATTGGCCTGCGGCAAGAAGAATAAGTGACGTCATGCGGCGGCCTTAAGGTGATGTGTCTGAAGCTCAGACAGAAGCTCTGCTAATGTCGAAATTGCCAAACCGGATGCATTTCGCATCGAGGGAACTAGACCTATCGGACCATGAATACGATCTGTGTTTTTGACTCCGGCAAGCTGTAGAGCTTCCAAGCGAGACGATTGCGCCCGCGACGATCCCACGGCTCCGATATAATAGGCATCCCCTTCCAAGGCTTGGCGTAAAAGCGGCACTTCCCAATCAAGGTCGTGGAACATTAAAACAAACGCCGTATAAGGGTCATCTTCTATCTCCGGCAGGTCATTTGAGGTTGTAAGATGCTCTACACATAAGCCGGCCCGTTGTAAGTCTGCAGCACTTTCAGCGTCAGGGGTTTGAGCTCGGACACGATAACCTGCAACTTGTGCAAGGCGTGATAGGGCCAAAAGATCGGCCCCTTTCCCGGCAATCCGCATTGCAAGTTTTGGTTCGACTCTTAACCGCCCTGACCCTATGAGAATGTCATTTTCAATTTCGAATGAGACCGCTCGTCTGGCCCGTAATTCGCAAAGAAACTGACTAATCTTTTTCGTTTCTATGAGAGGAATAAAAGTAACCTCTATAGCGCCGCCGCAAGGAAGGGCGAGGTCCTTGATTTCTGATCCTGCTCCATATCGCTGTTTTGCTATTTTTTCAGATTTTAAAGCCTGCGTCGCTGCCAGAGCGGCATCCGCATCAATACATCCACCGGAAAGATAGCCAAAACGACGCCCATCACGGGCCACCGCCATCATGGCGCCCGGCGATCTAACAGCCCCGCCCTGAGTATCGCTAACCACGGCAAGCGTACAGCCCCCATCCAAAGTGATTAACTCAAGGGCGGCGGCCAAGACGTCTTCCGCATATTCATAAGTGGGTTGAATTTCCATTATTTCGCTATTACCACGCAGTTATAACGGGAGCAAGTTTCCCAGTGCCAATCGCTTACTTTCAGTTGCCTGGAGCGAAGTTTGCAAAATAGTTTCATAAGTCTGCAGCAATGCCTGCCCTGTCTCGCTCAATTTGGCGCCCCCCCGTTGCGCACCTCCGGCCTCCGTCAGGATAGCCGCTTCGCTCAGAGCAGAGTTTATTTCTGCGACAAGGCGGGAGGCTTTAGGATAGCTCAGATCCATTTTACGCGCCGCCGCCGAAATCGATCCTGTCTCAGCAATACCTTTCATCAGCTTCGCTTTCCCCGGCCCAAAACGGGATCCATCCGGAAAATCAAGTCGAAGATTAAGCATTACAGTTTTCATGACTGGCAGATCACCACATGAAGCTCGGACTCGCAATTGCCTTTTTCATCACCGCGCTGCTTTACGCTTCCGTCGGCTTTGGAGGCGGATCGACTTATACCGCCTTACTTGCGGTCACGGGGACGCCTTACACCCTCATTCCTGTTGTCAGCTTAGCCTGCAACATAGCCGTCGTCAGCGGCAATAGCTGGCGTTATTCACGCGCCGGTCTGGTTCGTTGGCGCAGATTAGTCCCCATATTAGCTTTGAGTATTCCGGCCGCTTGGCTAGGAGGCAGAACAAGCGTCTCTGAAACCCTCTTTATCGGCATGCTCTGGATTGCGCTATTGATTGCTGGGCTGCGCCTTATATTTGCGAAAAAGGCGGAGGACCAAGATGTCAGGGCAACAAATAAATGGGTCAATAGTGGCTTAGGCGCCGGAATCGGATTTTATTCGGGCCTGATTGGTATTGGAGGCGGAATATTTCTTGCGCCTATTTTGCACGGATTGCGTTGGGGACGCGCAAGAGAAATAGCAGCAGCGTCTTCAGTCTTTATCTTGGTGAACTCTCTTGCAGGGTTAGGGGGTCAGCTTCAAAAAATAGAGAGCTCTGATATTCAGTCTGACCTTCTTCCCTATCTGCCTTTGCTTCTCTCCGTCATTATCGGGGGATGGATTGGAAACAGATTAAGCCTGAATTGGTTAAGCCCGAATATGCTGCGGCGTCTAACAGGTGTTCTGGTGTTAGCCGTTTCCATCCGTTTGGCTATAAGATGGGTTGGCATGATTTAAAGTGGTTGAAAAGTTATCATTGAGTTTAATTCCCTGAGACAGGCCCTTGCTGAGAAAATAGATCTGTTATTGTTGACGGCTAAATAAAGGGGAATTTTTTTTAAAATTCATTCATAAGCTCCCTCATTATAGGGCTAAACAGCTCCATACGCATTAAACTCAACATTCCCTCGCCGCCCAGAACGGTCCAATTATTAAATGAAACCGGACATTCTGGAACAAATCGCGGCGCGGGGGTTTGAATTTTCTTATCACTCGCTAGCCGCCTATTCTTATTAGTCCGAAAGTAATTTTTATGACGTCCTTGAAATGTTTTTTATTTACTGGAACTTTTGTGTTGGCATCTGTCCTCTCCGCCGACCTATCGGCTCAGGAAAAAGATACACCGCCTGTCACCGGTATCAATCTAGAGTCAATTAATTATACCTATCCCAGTCAGGGCCTAGAACTGAAGGGGACGGATGATACGGGGCGGCCGCTTGTGATGTCATATCAGGACATTGCCCCCACGGCGGAGGCAAGCGGGCGCACGATTGTGCTCTTACATGGCAAAAACTTTACCGGCGATTACTGGGGACAAACGGCGGGCGATCTCTCGGCCTCGGGCCACCGCGTGATTATCCCTGACCAAATAGGTTGGGGCAAAAGCAGCAAGCCTATGGGACCATTTAGTTTTCAACGCCTCGGCGCGCAGACTTTGGAATTGATGGATCATTTAGGGGTCAAAGAGGCCACTATGTTGGGCCATTCCACAGGCGGCGTATTAGCCACTCGCATGGCGCTGAGTTTTCCGGAGCGCGTAAACACCCTGATCCTACTCAATCCTTTAGGATTGGAAGATTATCAAGCGCTTACGCCCTATCGCCCTGTCGAAGAGTGGGAGGTCCGCAATCTGGAAATGACGCGGGACAAAATGAAATCCTATATGCGTTCGAGTTATTTTGACGGAAAATGGTCTGAAAAATTTGACCGAAGCTTGAACGTCTTTGCCGCGCCGCTCCAAAGTCCGGATTATCCCCGCCTCGCCCGCATTAGCGCTTTGCAATATGATATGATTTACACCCAGCCCGTGGTCAGTGATTTAGATAAGCTCAATATGCCAACGCTGCTTTTGATTGGGACGCGCGACCGTTCTGCCCTGAATAAAGATTTGGTAAGCGAGGCTGAGCGCCAAGAATTGGGCCATTATGACCGCCTTGGCAAACAGGCGGCGGAGCGGATTCCAAATTCGACTCTCATAGAGTTTCCGGGCATCGGCCACCTACCGCATTTAGAAGATTACGACGCCTTTATAACGGCGCTTCAGGATTATTTAGCGAAGGAGTAAAAGGTGCTATTGCTCCTGCAAACCTTGCAATATCTTCGCCGCTTTTTCGAATGATAACATTCTCGCCGCATGATCGTGAATCATCCCTGTGATAATTATCTCATCAGGCTGATATTTGTCTATTAACTCGCGAAGCTCTCTTTCGACCGTCTCCGGAGACCCTATAGCGGAGCAAGACATGGCATGAGCAATTTGCGCCTGCATCTCGGCAGGTATTAAGGCGTCTATATCGCGTCTCGGCCGGGGCAGCTTGCCCGGATTGCCGGAGCGTAATTTCGCAAAGGCCAGTTTTTGCGATGAGCGCAAATAGTCGGCCTCTTCATCTGTCTCAGCAACGCACACCCCGACGGCGAGCATGAAGTGAGGCTTGTCCAAATACCGGGAGGGTTGGAAAGTCTGACGGTAAGTCTGCAAAGCTTGCTCAAGCATAGCCGGCGCAAAATGCGAAGCGAAAGCATAAGGGAGGCCGAAATGCGCTGCGAGTTGCGCCCCATATAAGCTGGAGCCTAAAATCCAGATCGGCACTTGCGTGCCCTCTCCCGGAATGGCGCGAACAGCTTGTCCGGCCTGCGTCTCGCCTAAATATTGCAACAGCTCCTGCACGTCTTGCGGAAATCGGTCATTTGCGCCGGTATTACGGCGAAGCGCCCGCGTGGTCGTCATGTCTGTGCCGGGCGCACGTCCTAGCCCCAGGTCAATGCGATCCGGAAAAAGCGTAGCAAGAGTGCCGAACTGTTCTGCTACCATAAGCGGGGCATGGTTCGGCAACATAATGCCGCCAGCGCCGACGCGAATATTTTTTGTAGCCGCCGCGACATGGCCAATCACAACAGAGGTCGCCGCGCTCGCAATACCCGGCATATTATGATGCTCGGCCAGCCAAAATCGATGATAACCGGACTCGTCTGCCAGCTGCGCCAGCTCAACGGTATTGGAAAGAGCCTCTGCTGTGGAATGCCCTTCAGGGACGGGGGAAAGATCAAGAAGAGAAAAATTTTGCATAGGCTTGATATGGGGAGCCTAATCGGTTTTTCAAAGGGATTGAAAACTATCGCCCAAACTGTCGCTTAAATCTTCTCTCATTGTAATCTCGGCTTGGTAATAGCTTAAAATTCTATAAGCTTTCCCTATGAAACCCACTCTCCGACAACTCGAATATCTCGTCACCATTGTGGAAACCGGATCTTTTAGCGCGGCGGCCAAACGCTGTTTCGTCAGCCAGCCCAGCCTGTCTGCACAAATAAAGGATATGGAAGAACATTTGGGCATTACTCTTTTGGAACGCGGCCGGAAAGGCGCGATGATAACCCCTATTGGCGAAGAAGTCGTCAAACGCGCGCGGCTGATATTGCGAGAGATCGAAGAGCTGAAAGTTTTAGCGCAAGAGGCGGATGGACGCTTGGCCGGGCGCGTACGTCTGGGCGTGCTGCCCACGATCGGACCTTACCTGCTGCCTCGGGCAACACGCGAACTTCATACCATCTATCCCGAATTGCGGCTCGCCGTACGAGAGGAACTTACCCAAGACCTTCAAACCCGACTCCAAGACGGGCGGTTTGATATTATTCTTTCGACGCCCGAAGACCATCCCGATATGGAAAGCCTGTTACTTGTAGAAGAAAATATATATATCTGCGTGCCCCCTGATGACGAGCTTGCCCATTCGCGAGAAGCGATAAAACTGGCGGATTTGAAAGGCAGGGAATTGCTCACCCTTGGAAATAGCCAAAAGTTTTCGAATGTCGTTGAAAGACTGGCTAGCGAGGCCGGCGCGGTAACGAGTGAAGAATATCAAGGCACCAGCCTGGACGCCATTCGCCAGATGGCTTCCATGGGGAGCGGTATCGCTGTTCTCCCAAGTCTCTACGCAATTTCAGAAGCCAAACGCGATACACAATTGATTGTCCGCCGGATAAAACACCCCTTGGCCAAACGGCAAATCAGTCTCACTTGGCGGCCCTCTTCGCCGCTTTCGGAAAAATTCCAAAAAATAGGAGACGTTTTTCGGCAAGTCGCCTGCCATTTAATGAGCCAGTCCGAGGCCGTCGAAGCCCCTCAATTTAAGAACCGAATTAAAGATACCCCGTAACCCTATTTCATTGAATCACTTTTTTCCTGCTCCAAACAACTATAGTCTCAGACTATGGCTAAGATAATGTTTTAGTATGTTACCTATAAATGTTTCGGCGCTATAGACATCACGATCTGAAAAAGGTCAAATATGTCCCCAAGACTGGGTCAGGCGGAACAGATATACGCCCCTTCTAAGGAGAGCGTTCACCCTCAAACTGTTCCCGCCTGACTCAACTATTTTGAAAGGCTTTTGACATGCAGAAATCCGGCAAAGATCCGGTCGGTAAAAAAAGTCCCCCACGGACTGCCCGCTTAACTTAAATGTCAATTTGCCCAATTCAAAACGGACAGCTAGAATTTTAAATATCTTATTCTTCTTCAATGAACAGGAGTTCCCTCATGCCAAACTTTGCCGCCGGCGTACTTAAATTTCAACATGACGTTTTCCCCGGGAAACAATCTCTCTTTGAAGAGTTAAGCGAGGGCCAAAATCCCGAAGCGCTTTTCATCACATGTGCCGATAGCCGCATTGAGACAGGCATGATCACGCAAACTGGTCCCGGCGATTTGTTCATCTGCCGCAATGCCGGCAATATCGTTCCCCCCCATACGGAACATACAGGCGGCATGACGGCGTCTATTGAATATGCCGTAGCCGTCTTGAAAGTGCCTCATATTGTTATTTGTGGACATTCCGGTTGCGGGGCTATGGCTGGTGCAATGAATCCCGAAGGCTTGGAAAGCCTGCCTCATGTCAAACGCTGGCTTGGATTTTCTAAAGCGGCTGTTTCCATTGCGGATGAACTCGGCCAAGACATGAACGATGATGAGAAAATGTCTCTTCTGATTGAGCAAAATGTCCTGCTTCAACTTCAGCACTTGCGGACGCACCCCTCTGTCGCGGCGGCGTTGGCCAAGGATGAGGTTCAGTTACATGGCTGGGTTTACGACATCAAAACAGGCGGCATGACTGCCTATGACGAAGCTCAAAAGAAATTCGTCGTCGTCGATGAAAGCCACGCCAAATAAGTCCCCCAATGTCGGACTAGTCTGATGACGCAACCCGATTCAAGTCTCATTTTTAAAGGAGCTTTGCTATGGCATTGCTTGGTAATCGGGCGGGAAAGCCGCCGATTTTCGATTTTTCAAATATCCGTGGAGATATTTTCGGCGGCGTGACGGCCGGGATTGTTGCCCTGCCGCTGGCTTTGGCCTTTGGCGCAGGCGTCTTTCCTCCCGGCGTAGAGGGCGGCGCAATTGCCGGTCTTTGGGGCGCCATTATTGTTGGCTTCTTTGCCGCTTTGTTTGGCGGAACCAACACCCAGATTTCCGGACCCACAGGTCCAATGGTGGTTGTTTTTGCCGGACTTCTGGCCTCCCTCGTCGCAACGATGGATCCGTCCATGACGATCGAGCAGCAAGTCTTATCCGCCATCCCGCTCTTATTTGCAGCGGTGGTTCTGGGCGGTATCATTCAGATTTTAGCCGGGGTTTTCAAGCTTGGTAAATATATCAAACTTGTTCCCTATCCGGTTATTTCCGGCTTTATGAGCGGGATTGGCGTCATCATTATATTGCTTCAATTCTCCCGCCTCTTTGGCGGCGCGCCCGAAGGCGGAACAGTTTTCTCTGCCATTGAAGCTATTCCCGTAGCGATTTCGAATATGAATTATAGCGCCTTAGGTCTTGCTGTCCTGACTTTGGCAACTGTTTTCCTTTGGCCCAAAAAGTTTTCCAAGTTCCTTCCGGGAACGCTGGCCGCTTTGATTGTCGGCACTCTCGCCGGATTGCTTATGACCAATGTGCCAATCCTCGGCGCTATTCCAAGCGGCGTGCCGGATTTTGTCATTCCGCAACTCTCCGGAAACACTCTGATTATTGTTTTGGAAGCGGCCGTCATTCTGGCCGTACTCGGCGCGATTGACAGTCTCCTAACGTCTCTGGTCGCGGATAACGTGACCCGCACCCGACATAATTCCGATCAGGAGTTGATTGGGCAAGGCGTCGGTAACACGATTGCCGGTTTCTTTGGTGCTCTTCCAGGGGCCGGAGCCACAATGCGGACAATGGTCAATATCAGAACCGGCGGATCTACAAAGATCTCCGGCATGGTTCACGGCTTGGTACTTCTCGCTATCGTGCTGGTCTTATCACCGCTTGCCGCCAAGATTCCCCATGCTGTTCTGGCGGGTATTTTGGTTAAGGTCGGCTATGACATCATTGACTTTTCTTATATTCGTAGTGCCTTGAAAGGCCCTCGTTTTGATTATTTCCTGATGATGTTGGTGCTTCTTGTCACCGTTTTTGTCGATCTTATCACAGCGGTTGGTCTTGGCGTTGTTCTCGCCGCATTAGCCTTTGTCTGGCGGACAGCCGATGTACAGCTCAAAGAGGCGTCTAATGTTCTTCCTCGCACGACCACTCCAGAAGAACGCAAAATCCTTGAAGACTCCGACGGTAGGATTTCCATGTTCGACTTTGGCGGGGCGATGAGCTTTAGCGCCGCCGCAGACTTGGGACATCACGTTCGTCAGGGCGTATCCGAAGGATCGGGCGCTCTCATCCTGGACTTCTCCAGACTGCCCTTTGTAGATGTTTCGGCGGCCCGCGCTATAGAAACGATTGCCGTGGACGCTAAAGCCGCTGGTAAACGCGTCTATACCAGCGGGATAAACCCCGAAGTTATGAAAAAGCTTAAGGGACTGCGTATCAACGAGGCCCTTGACCCTGACTACGCGTTCGAAGATCGCCTTAGCGCCCTTCGCCACGCCGCCGAGCAGGTCGGCAGCAAGCCAAAAGGGGGAATGTCCGGAACGGGCAACGAAGCTCCCCTCCCGGCTTAAGCTTAAAAGCCAAGAATATATCTTTAAATGACCGGCCTTAGGGCCGGTTTTTTACTGGCTTATATTAATCAGCCACATAAAAAAACCGCCCCGTCAAACGGAGCGGTGTCATTCTAGAAAGACGAGTATTAAAAGTCTTATTTTACGTCAGCTTTGGTCATAGATGAGACGAGCACGTCCCCTTCTGCTGATAGAGCGCTCACGGGAACGGCGCCGGCTTGGCCATCGAGATTTACGGCGCTGATAACTCCGGCCTCTGTTGTTTCTATCCCGCTAATCGTGCCAAGTGATGCCCCGGATGTGGACATCACAGCCGTACCGACTGTGAGCATTCCATCCAAAGATGTTGACGGTGCCGTTGCCTCTGCGCCAAGTTCTGAACTGCCTGAGTAACGCGCATCCGTAGAGTTCGACTGAACACCCACAGAAACGGGACTTGAGAGGCCAACGCCGATACTGGACGGGGCCTTCACGCCGATTGTTGAGTTTGCTTCTGCGTCGCCGGAAACACTGCCATCAACACCAGCCGCATTGCCGTCGGTATGGCTCTGAACCGTTTCGCCAGTCTCAATCAAGGTTTCGGACATAGCGTCGTTCTGAGCCTTGATTGAAGCAGCCGTTCTACCCGACGTTTTCGTTGCCGTGTTGGCGGTCGCGTCGCCCATTGTCTCAATACGTGCTTGACCCTCTGTCATAGTATCAAGCATTTCATCCCTCACAGCGCTGCCGTCAATCGCAGCGCCGACTTGAGTGGTCTGGGAGGTGTCAGTTTGTGACGCGGCGTCAACGGCCATATCTGCGGTCGTGTCTGTCATAGCGTTTTCGCCAATTTCGCTCCGGGCGTCGCTCATAGCATCGCCTTTAACATTAACTTGATTGGAAACATCCGTTTGGTTTTCAATATCTGCCTTGGCTTTGGCCTTGCGCAGATCAGTTTCCTTTTCTAAACGAGTTTTGGACTGTAAATCTGTAGCAGTACGAGACGTTGCATCGACGGCGCCGCCAACTTGTCCTGTAAGGTTGCCCAACTGAGCTGTGGCAGGCGATACAACGAAGAGGGAAGCAACGAGCGCAAAACCAGCTGCTCCCGATTTAAGTAATTCTTTTGACATAATTATGTCCTTTCTTTTGCCCCGTGGATGACTTTACGGTTATGGCCCATCGGAGTTCCTGCCTAAGAGCGCTGAAATAAGGCCGCAATATGTCCCCAATATTTCAATTTGGACAGAATGGCGCGCGGCCTCAGCAAAATGACATTCTAGAAACCATCTCACACATTTGTGACGGGTTTGTTTAAAGACCCCCGCGCTAGCTTTTGCCATAAGAGCTCTTGCAAACGGGTTCTAGAATAGAAGCCCCGAATTGGACTGCCTCTCTCTCCCCTCGCAGTCCTATAGCCCCGTATGGCTGTCTTCGATATTTGGCCGTGCGGGGCTTTTGCTTGTCTCGCGATCTGCTGTTTTTCGCCTGGTCTATTTATTTCGAAAATTTTATAAAAAATTTGCATCTTCGGCCTTGCGGACGGGTTGGCTCCCTCTCATATGCGTGTCACTGGCACTCTCCTTATGGGAGTGCTAAACATTAACCCTGAGAAGATGAGAGAGTGAGACTATGAAATTTCGTCCCCTCCACGACCGTGTGGTCGTCGAACGTGTCAAAGAAGACACAAAAACAACCGGCGGGATTATCATTCCTGATACCGCTACTGAAAAACCCTCCGAAGGCAAAGTTGTCGCAGTCGGCCCCGGCGCCCGCGGCGAAGACGGCAAAGTCGTTGCCCTTGATGTCAAAAAAGGCGATCGCGTCTTATTCGGCAAATGGGGCGGTACGGAAGTCAAGATCGACGGCAAAGACCTGTTGATCATGAAAGAATCCGACATCATGGGTGTGATTGGTTAGTCCAACACGCCTTTTTTAATACCCAATTGTTCAATTCTCTAAGGAGATATTATTATGGCGGCTAAAGACGTCAAATTCGGCTCAGAAGCACGGGCCAAAATGCTGGAAGGCGTAGATATTCTCGCCAATGCAGTTAAAGTCACACTCGGCCCTAAAGGTCGTAATGTTGTTATCGAAAAATCTTTCGGCGCCCCGCGCACAACGAAAGACGGTGTATCTGTTGCGAAAGAAATCGAGCTGGACGACAAGTTCCAGAACCTCGGCGCGATGATGCTCCGCGAGGTATCTTCCAAAACCAATGATAAAGCCGGTGACGGCACAACCACAGCGACCGTTTTGGCTCAAGCCATTGTTCGCGAAGGTTTGAAGCGCGTTGCCGCCGGTATGAATCCGATGGATCTGAAACGCGGCATTGACAAAGCCTCTAGCGAAATCGCGAAAGACTTGCTTGCCAAAGCCAAGAAAATCTCAAAATCCGAGGAAATCGCTCAGGTCGGGACAATTTCTGCGAACGGCGAAGCCTCTATCGGGGAAATGATTGCCGAAGCTATGTCCAAAGTGGGCAATGAAGGCGTCATCACCGTTGAAGAAGGCAAAACAGCCGAAACAGAACTCGACGTTGTTGAAGGTATGCAGTTTGACCGCGGTTATCTGTCCCCTTACTTCATCACCGATTCCGAAAAGATGAAAGTCGAGCTGGACGATCCGTATATCTTACTTTGCGAAGGCAAGCTGACATCGCTTCAGCCTATGCTTCCGATTCTCGAAGCCGTTGTTCAAACAGGCAAGCCCCTGATGATCATCGCTGAAGACATTGAAGGCGAAGCTCTTGCAACGCTCGTGGTCAACAAACTCCGCGGCGGATTGAAAATCGCAGCTGTCAAAGCCCCTGGTTTCGGTGATCGCCGTAAAGCCATGTTGCAAGACATCGCGATCCTCTCCGGCGGTACAGTGATCTCTGACGATCTCGGCATCAAGCTCGAAAACGTCACACTGAAAGACCTCGGTACAGCCAAACACGTGCACATCACCAAAGATGACACTGTCATCGTTGATGGGGCCGGCAAGAAAAAAGACATCACAGCCCGCGTTGAGCAAATCCGCGCGCAAGCTGAAGCGACGTCTTCCGATTACGATAAAGAAAAGCTGCAAGAGCGTTTGGCGAAACTCGCCGGCGGTGTGGCTGTGATCAAAGTCGGCGGCTCTACCGAAATCGAAGTGAAAGAGCGTAAAGACCGTGTCGATGATGCGCTGAACGCCACTCGCGCTGCGGTCGAAGAAGGCATCGTCCCAGGGGGCGGAACCGCTCTTCTGCGTGCTTCTCGCTTCATCGATGTCGAAGGCCTCAATGATGACGAGCAAGCGGGTATCGAAATCGTCAAAGCCGCTCTGCAATACCCACTGCGCCAAATCGCAGACAATGCAGGCGTCGAAGGCGCCGTTGTTGCCGGTAACATCATTGCCGAAAACAAAGCCAATTACGGCTATGACGCTCAAAACGACAAATATGTCGATATGGTCAAAGCCGGTATTATCGACCCTGTTAAAGTCGTCCGCACAGCGCTTCTCGACGCAGCCTCTGTCGCAGGTCTTATCCTGACAACAGAAGCCGCCATCTGCGAAGCTCCGCAAAAAGACAGCGGCGGCGGCATGCCTGATATGGGCGGCATGGGCGGAATGGGCGGCATGGGAGGCATGATGTAAGTGAGGGATTTAATCCGCTCTGCGGATTAAATTAGGGCGGCAAAGCCGCCCTCCCGAACTTCTTTGAAATTTGCCCAAAGCAAATTTGCCAAAGCGTTCGCCTCACTCGCTGATCTCTCAGTCCGAGTATTTCGGAGGGTCACCTGAAAAGGTGGCCCTTTTTACGCAAATGCGCTCAACGCTAGGCCGATAAAATCGACCTCCGAAGTTTCTTGGAAAGTTTGCCAAAGCAAAATTGTCCAAGCATCGCATCTCTCGCCGACTTTCCAGTCTCGCGAAATATTATGAAGGCGGCTTTCGGGCCGCCTTTTTTATTGGTCAAAACTCCTTCCCCCGTTTACGGGTTTGAGCCAAAACGATATGAATTATCGTGGCGCGAATGGTCCCGCAAAGTGGGGATGGGGGGAGCGTATTACGCCAACCTCCATTTTATGTAGCTCCCCCCTCCGAGCCGCAGTCGCGGCCCACCCCTTTCACGTTGAAGGGTTATCAACCCTTCTTTGGCTCAAACCCGTAAACGGGGGGAGGAAATTACACCCCTACCCCAACCCCGCCTTCAACCACGCCACCGCTTCGGCCCGCTCTTCAGGCTCATAAACATGAATTTCCAGCGCCGGCCAGAGCGCGCCTTCGACTTTGGCAAAAGTGCGGACAAACCCGCTCCGCGAAATAAGCGCGCATTTCTTCATGGATTTGGCCATTTGGAAAACTTCGCCTAACCGGCCAAACTCTTCTTTAAACGCGCCGAGGCTCGGAAAATCGAGTTTCTCCATCTCCATACACAGATTGAACTCCGCATGCTGCTCCGCCTGTGATTGTAGCCAATCCAGCGCCGTCTTCATATCCGCTTCGGATATTTTTCCGGTCACGGTCATAAAGGCAATACCGTCTTTAAAATCGAGTTGGGTGGTGCTCGTCTTGATCATGTTGTCTCTCCGTAAGTCGAAGGTGGGGAGAGATAGAATGATTTGAGGGGGTGTGGGGTTCCCATACAAGCATCTGAGCGGCGGAGATCGGAAAATTCCGTTGGCATAATAATTAGGCGGCTTTCGGGCCGCTTTTTCGTGGGCAGGTCAATTCTTGCTACAAAGTTGCTAATTGTGGTTCATGAGATAGGCTTTATTTAGTAGAATTTATAACCTCATCCAAATGAGTTAAATATGTCGATTAGATATTTAGAAAGTGCTGAGCATGTTAAGGCCACAGTGCAGAAATCTTTGAACCTAAACCTTTCGACGTCTAAAGCTTTGGATATCTCAAGCTGCATAATACAAGGCAATAGATTTTTTGAAGCAGCTATTGAAAGCCCAATGGTTATAAAACCCTTGCTGACTTTTTATGGAATGTCAGCACTTGCTAAAGCTGTCATCTTGGGCAGAAATAATAGGAATCTTGCTTCACTAAAGTCTTCACACGGTGTTTCCGACACGACTGAAAAGGGTAGCAAACTCGGTCAGATGACCGGGCGAATAAACCCTTCTGGTACACTAATCGAATTCAATGATGTTATTTCACAGCTAGATTGCTTTTCATATGAGACTAAGCAAAACAGATTTGACATCTTAACACCGACAGCTAACTCAAAAGCGATAGAAAATACAAAAATAAAAATTCATGATATCTGGTCACGATGCCCATCACTTGGAAATGATTACAAACAAATCTTCAATGCTAATCCGAATACAATTCACGTCTCCATTGATGTTGCATATAATTCTAATGATGAAAAAATAGTTACGGTAACTCCTCCGAAAGGTACTGAAACGATTGATGATGTAAAAGCACTAACGGACTCATTGAGGTCTAAGCTTGGTTTTTTAAGTCAATTGTGTCTTGTCGAGAGCGATTCCAACGGAAGTTATACTACTTTAACTTTCTCGAATTTTTTACCCGATAGTGATGAATTTAATAGGCTGCTTGCTAAAAGTGAGATTGGACACTTCAAGTACGACCCATACCCAAAAAATTATTCTGACCTTTACCCACTAATAGAGATTAATGGAGTCGTACCCCCTATTTCTGGGGGAGTGAGCTTTTCTGAACAAAAATATATTGAACCAATAGATGGAAAAATAATTTCAGAATGGACTCTGATGTATATTGGAGCCTTTTTACTATCCTCTTACTGCCGATATAGACCTAATGATTGGACACATGCTACACAAAGCAGAATTAGCCAGACCAGAACATTGGATGATAAGGCCGTAGCTTTTATCGACTCCTTTCTAAAACGTATTCTAGGTGACTTCCCGCATTTTGTTACAAATGCAATGAATATGAAAATACCATCTGAAGGTAATTTGATAAAAAGACCCCATAGCAATTTTTGGTTATAAGGCTAAACAACCCGATACTCCCCCCGCCCCTTAAACTCCAATATCCCGGCATCACGTAACACTTGCAATTGCTGCCGTATCTTCGGTTTCACATTGTTGTTTTCGGGATGCAATTCACTCAAATAATTCTCGAATTTATAAACATCGGCCAGTGTAAAATCTGTCTGCCCGATATGCTCGACACAATTGAGCACATCCAGAACCCAACCCTTTTTGTCCAAAGTTTTCCCACGGAGAAAACGCGTCTTGGCCCATTTATCCAGAACGCGGTCTTTGGGTTGGGCAATACGGTTTTCGACCAAGGAAATTCGCCCGGCTTTTGGCACTTTATCAATTAGGATATTGCACCCGACCCATCCGGCGCGTCGCGCGGTCTCGGCCAGAGGTTTGCGGCGTTCAATCAGGTCGGTGACGAAAAACTGTTTCGGAATAACCGAAAGGTCCTGAACCATTCTATCCGCCATTGTGTAACGAAGTAGCATAAGGCTAGGTACGGTTTCACTTTGGAGGCGGGCCATCATAGTGGCATAGGCCCCATCGGTAATCTTTTTCCCGAATTTCCCCTTGGTTGATTTCAGCTCGTAATCTTCGGAACACAGCCCGCAGTAAAAATCGGCGACGGGTTTGTTATTGGTATAATCCGTGAGGGGCCGTTCCCCGCAAGATGGGCAATACATCTGGCGCAGGACCCAGCCTTCGGTCCAGACACGCGCTTTTTGCGAGCCGCTCGTAAAGGCGGCCGCATCCTCACGCATTTCCCAATCAAACTCCCCTGTCATTGAAAGAGTGTTAGCTGAGTAGGCTTTAAGAGCAATTAAAAATAAAACTCTCAACCTCGTCATTACCGCACTTGATGCGGTAATCCATGCGGGTCTCTTGCCTAGAATGCGCTTTGTCCGAGTATGGAAACATTACCACTTGGATACCCGATTGCCCTCTAGGGTATGCTGAGCGCATGGCCGGATACTGACGGGTTAAGGTTAGAGAGGACAGAGATTAATCCGCATTTATCCATTCAAAACCCTCAGTCGTTTCAATCCCTTATAAATAATCCAAGAGATAGATCCCCACTCCCCCATTTGCCCTTATCTTTAAAATTGTTCTCTCGGGCACAGGACAGGTGAGACGTCATCACTGGTTCGGGGGACGGCGAGGTTGAGCATCTGCCTGTTGACGCGGGCGGACTGTGCCGGGCCTGTTATAGTGTGTTTGCCTGCCGTACCGTGCAGTGTCGGGCTGAAATAAACCCGGTGAGCGCGACTGTCGGAAAAACAAGAGGCCGCTATAGCATCCAATCGCCGCCGCGGGGCTCGGGCCTTTGCGAAACGTTATCTATATTCGGTCTCCGGCAGGGGGCCGACCCCGCGGGCTGTCCTACATTTTTTGTGGCAGGTTACCGCGCTCGACCCCAGATGGCGAGTTGGACGAAAGGCGTGGGCGATGCGCAAATCAGACACTGTGGTTGCATCCTTACTAACCCCGCTTCGCGGTGCGTCGTTCGGATGGTGAGATGCCGAGGTGGACGAAAGGCGTGGGCGGGTATACTTTTATTTCCTGTCATTCCGCACAAGGCCGATAGGCCGCAGATGCGGAAGGTCGAGAGGTTATGAAGTTCACTGGCAGAGGCTCTCGATCTCTCGACCTTCCGCATCTCCGCTTCGCTCCGTGCGGAATGACAAGCGCAGAAGGGCATGACGATTGAGGAGGGAATTGGCTTGCAATTGAGAGGTCGGCTGCATCCTTACTAACCCCGCTTTGCGGGGCGTCGTTCGGATGGGTTGTTGACATCCCCTCTCGAAATGGTCTGATACGGGTAGAGACAAAGGACGGATTATGAGCGAGTTATTTCTGGATTGTTACAAGATCATGGACCCGGCACCGGAGATTATTGCCGCGCGGTCTCGGCGGGCGTGGATGGACGGCTTTACCGATCGCCATGCCTATCGCTGTCTGCCTTTGACTATGGCTAATTCGACCGGGTGGGAAATGCTTTGTCCGTTTGATGTAACGTTGGAATGGGACGGCGGCCCGACCGCCGACGCGCTCAAGGTGACGGGGAATGTGCCCGACGACATGGTGAAGGGCTTTGCTCTGTCTCATTTTACTCTGGGAATTATCACCTTTTATACGGGGCACCTCTTTCGCACGCCGCCGGGCTGGGGCGTGTGGTGCAGCGGGCCGCCCAATCAGCCGAAACACAGCATCTCTCCGCTTTCGGCTTTGGTCGAGACGGATTGGCTGCCTTACCCCTTTACGATGAATTGGCAAATGACCGCACCGGGGCGGGTGAGCTTTAAAAAAGGGGAGGCGTTTTGTTTTATTACCATGATGCCCCATCACGAGCTCGAAGCCGTTCAGCCTCGGATCAAGGATATGGAAAAGGACCTCAAGCTGAAACGCGATTATGAGGATTGGCGGACATCGCGCACGGAATTTCTCGCCCGTCTGGAAAAGCGCGAAGGCAAGGCCGTCGCCGAGAAGTGGCAGCGGCTTTATATGCGTGGGCAAATGGCGAGCGGCGAGGCCGGGCCGGAAAGCCATATCACGAAACGACGCTTGAAAATGCCCAAGCCTGAAGGGGAATAGGGGGAAAGAAAAAGCCGGACGTTTTGACGCCCGGCTTTGAAGTTTTAGCGTGGGAAAGAGTTAGGCGGACGGATGTAGTTCACCGTCCAACGTGTCTTCCATTTCGATAAAGCCGAGTTCGACCTTCGGTTTGACGTCGCGGCCAAATTTACTGACCAACACCGACGCAACACTCGCAATGATAAAGCCGGGCACGATTTCATAGAGGTTCGCAGAGAGGCTTTGTCCGCCAATCTCGACCGGCAGATAGAGCCAGAGCAGCACCGTCACCGCGCCGGCGATCATACCGGCCAGCGCGCCGTCCCGGGTCATGCCGCGCCAGTAGAGGCTGAGCAGAAGGACGGGGCCAAAGGCCGCGCCAAATCCGGCCCAGGCATTGGAGACAAGGGAGAGAATATTGCTGGAGCGGTCAAAGGCGAGCATAATCGCTACAACAGAAACGAGGATAGTGGCGATGCGCCCAACCAATACCAGCTCCGTCTGGCTTGCATTTTTGCGTCCGAATGTCTTGTACAGATCTTCGGTTAGCGAGCTAGAGGAAACCAAGAGCTGAGACGAAATCGTGCTCATAATCGCGGCCAGAATAGCCGCGAGGAGGAAGCCTGAGACAAGCGGATGGAACAGAACCTGGCTGAGCAGAATGAAAATAGTTTCCGGATCGGTCAAAGTATCTTGGAGGTTGTTTTCTTGAACATAAGCAACCCCCATATAACCGACGAGAACCGCTCCTACGACGGCGACGATCATCCATGTCATGCCAATCCAACGGGCAACAGCAATGTCTTTGACTGTCCGGATGGCCATGAATCGAACAATAATATGGGGCTGGCCGAAATACCCAAGCCCCCAAGAGAGCAGGGAGATAAGCCCTAAAAAGGTCATGTCATCCGTCCACCAAGAGAAGAACTGATCTCGCACCGGTCCGGAAGAGCCGTCCATGTTAATAGCGGGACCGGCTTGCAGGATGCTGGCCTCCGCACCAGTTAGCCCCCCAACGCCGAAATATGCAATAATCGGGACCATGATCAGGGCTAGGAACATGATACAGCCTTGGACAAAGTCTGTCAGGCTGACCGCAAGGAAGCCGCCAATAACGGTGTAAGCGAGCACGACGCCCGCCGTCACGAACAGGCCATAGAAATAATTCAGGCCGAATGCGCTCTCAAATAATTTGCCGCCTGCGACAATGCCGGCAGACGTGTAAAGCGTGAAGAAAATAACGATGACAAGCGCCGAAATAATCCGGAGGGCATGAGATTTATCTTCAAATCGGTTTTCGAAAAAATCAGGAATGGTGATCGAGTCGTTTGCCATTTCCGTGTAAAGCCGGAGCCTGGGAGCCAAGAATTTGTAATTGAGATAGGCCCCGATGGTTAGGCCTACGGCAATCCAGGCGGCGCTAAACCCACCGACATAGACGGCACCGGGCAGTCCCATCAGCATCCAGCCGCTCATATCTGACGCGCCGGCAGATAGCGCGCCAACAGCCGGATGAAGCTTTCGCCCGCCGAGCATATATTCCGAGACGTCACTGGTTGAATTTTTATAGGCATATAGTCCGATCGCCATCATCAGGACAAAATAAGCCCCAAGAGAGATCATCTCGTAAAATTCAATTGCCATATAAAATAACCCAGCCTCTAAAATTCTTAAATATGCGGACGATAAATCTTAAAGTTTTACGGACGCGTCTGTCCATTACCATGAACAAGATATTTGAAGCTTGTCAATTGCTCGAGGCCGACAGGCCCGCGGGCGTGCATTTTGCCGGTGGCAATCCCAATTTCTGCGCCCATACCAAATTCGCCGCCATCGGAGAATTGTGTGGAGGCATTATGCATGACCACAGCGCTGTCTATAGCGCGAAGGAAAGTCTCAGCCGTTGCTTCGTCTTCAGTGATTATTGCATCTGTATGTCCGGAAGAATGTTTAGAGACCCAGCGGATGGCTTCATTCGCGTCATCGACAAGTTTTATGGAGGCGATGGTATCTAGATATTCAGTTGACCAGTCTTCTTCAGTTGCGGTTTTCAGGCGGGAGTCGATCTGGACTGATTCTTCATCCCCTCGAAGTTCGCAGCCTTGCATTTTATCAATTAGTTGGGGGATGACATCTTTGGCTATAGAGCGATCAATAACAATGCTTTCCGTGGCGCCGCATACGCCTGTCCGGCGAAGTTTGGCATTATTGACAATCTCAATAGCCTTTTCGATATCTGCATCTTTATGGATGTAGCTGTGACAATTTCCGTCCAAATGAAGCAATGTCGGGACTTTGGATTTATTTCTGACAAGTTCAACAAGACCGCGTCCGCCGCGGGGAATAACCAAATCGACATAATCATCGGCTTGCAACAGAGCTGTGACCGCATCGCGGTCAGTTGTGCCGACGGTCTGAACGACATGTTTGGGAAGGCCAGCTTTGGCCAAGCCGGTCTGCATAGCTTCGACAATGATCGCTGTAGAATTCAGACTTTCAGATCCGCCGCGCAAGATCACAGCATTCCCGGATTTAAGGCAGAGTGCGCTTGCATCCGCGCCGACATTTGGCCGGGATTCGTAGATCATCCCGATGACGCCGATAGGAACGGCGACGCGTTCAATATTCAATCCATTCGGGCGGTCGAAATTTGCAAGTTTACGGCCCACAGGATCAGGTAGCTCAGCAATTTGTTCTAAAGCGCTCGCTATACCTTCAATACGGTCTTCGGTTAACTTAAGACGGTCAATGAATGAGTCCGGTTTCTTACCCGCGACGCTGTCGACATCTATTTTATTTGCTTCTAGCAAATCGTTCATTCGGGCGCGTAGAGCAGCCGCTGATTCTTTAAGCGCTTCATTTTTCTGGTCGGTTGAGGCCAGCGAAAGTGCCATAGCCGCATTTTTGGCCTGTTTCCCGAGTATGTTAATATGTTCAGTCACGTCAATTTTCGTGGTCGTCATTAAAAATGTCCTGTTTAAAAATTATCGCAATTAAATTTAGGCGAATTAATCTATCTAAGTTCGACTGCGCGATTATAAGCGGCGTCAACGGTTTCTTTTAATTTTCTCGTCACGGCGCCGTCTTGATTTAGCGCGTTGAGACCTGCTTCAGTCGTGCCGTTTTTACTTGTCACGTTGTTACGCAGCGTTTCCAATGTCTCATTAGAACTTTGAGCCATCTCAATGGTTCCAAGAATTGTTCCCAAAACCAAGTCGCGGGCCTGTTCATTAGAGAATCCTAACGACTCGGCAGCTTCGACATAAGTTCTTGCAAACTCAAAGACGTATCCTGGGCCGCTTCCGGCTACGGCAGTTATACGATCAAGTCCGTCCTCACTGTCAACCCATACGCTTGTACCGGCAAGCTCCATCATATGTTGAAGGAGATCGCGATAAGACTGAGAAACATTTTCCATAGCAAAAAGGCCTGCAACGCCTTTTCCAATCATGGAGGGTAAGTTCGGCATAATGCGCGCGACGCGATCCGTTTCCATGACCTTGCCCAGACCTGTCGCCGAAAAGCCAGCGGCCATGGATAACACTAAACCTTCTTTGTTTAGTCGTTTTGAATAAGAGGGGAGGACTTTTTCGATAAGCTGTGGTTTAATGGCGACAATGATTAGATCAAACATTTCGTTTTTCAACGCGTCCTGGTCTTTGAGCAGACGCGCGCCTTCCGGCAGGCTTTCGGCCATGGGATCTACGACCGTAAAGTCGAGCTTGTCTGACCTTATCCATTGTTCGAGTAAGGCGCCGCCCATTTTGCCGCAACCAACCATTAATGCTTTATGAGATGTCTGTTTAGTAACCATTGAAATTATATAGGGACGATATTATTTGTATTCAAACAAAATATACGTCATTCGCTGTAAATGAAGGAAAATAATTCTCTAGATTTGAGATTTGAAGCTAGAAATTTGGAGCTATTGTTCATGCACAAATCATTTGTGTTCAAATTAGTTCATATTTTCGCGCGACAAGATTAGTTCGCGCAGAAAGATAAGGAGGCACATTTGCCCATAAGTAAACGTATCGTCGTCAAGGTAGGGTCAAGCCTACTCGCTAACCCGGATCTTCTCACTCCACGTTGGGCCTTTATTCAAAGGCTTTTGGAGGATTTCCGCCGTCTGCGGGATCAGGGGTATGATATCATTCTTTGTTCGTCAGGCTCCGTCGCGCTTGGTCTTAAAATGATTGGCGAAACTCCAGAGACTGCCGGGCTTCGGGATAAACAGGCCGCCGCAGCGTGCGGTATGCCGCTTTTGCTCAACGCGTATAAGCAGGTCGGAACTGAATATAGATTTGATATTGCGCAAGTTCTCGTGACGCTTCGCGATATGGAAGAACGCAAGCGTTTCTTAAATACTAAAAATACAATTGATCGTTTGCTTGAGGCGGATGTTATACCGATCGTGAATGAAAATGACTCCATCACAACTGAAGAAATTCGCGTCGGAGACAATGACCGATTAGCCGCAAAAGTTGCCCAGATGGTTCAGGCAGATCATTTGGTCATTCTGACGTGTATTGATGGTCTATACGATAAAAACCCGGAAGAGCCGGATGCCAAGCTTGTCGAAGAAGTCGAAGATGTCAGTCAGTATTTGGCTGTAACAACCGGGACGAGTGATCTTGGTTCGGGTGGTATGTTGACCAAAATGCAAGCCGCCAATATGGCTCAAAACGCTGGATGTGTCACTCTCATCGCCAATGGCGAGCATGATACCCCGGTCTCTTCCGTTCTCTTTAATGAGCGGAAACATACGCGGTGCCTAGCGCATACTGAACCTGCTTCTGCTTGGGCGGCTTGGCTGACTGACCGTTTGCAAATGGCCGGTAGCATCGTTGTCTCATCAGATATTGTTGAGGCCTTTGACGAGGAAAAGGTGTCTATTCTTCGCGAGCATGTCATCTCAATTCAGGGCCCTTATGTTAAAGGGGATGTAATTCATATTTATAGTGAAGACGGGGAAGAAATTGCCCGAGGATTGAGTAATTTCTCTTCCGAAGAAACAATGGTGTTGACCCGTAATATGAATATGCCCCCTGAACAATTACTTGGATATAAAACCCGGGGAACGATTATAGGTAAAGACAATCTTGTCCGTCTTGAGGAGCATCATCTCCAATGGGACAGTCCGGAAAGATCGACCGCTGTGGATACTTCCGACAGTTAAACGTCTTGAGTAAGATCGCCGACCTCTAAAATGGGAGCGGCGTCAATCTCCTCTGCATTCATCATGGCGGCTAAGCGCTGCAGAGACGATAAAAGTAGCGTCTGTTCCCAACGGGCAAGGCCTTCAAATTGACGCGTAAAATTCTCCTGTAACAAGGGCGGGGTGTTATCTAACCGCTCTAACCCTTTATCCGTCAGATAAATATTTATAACGCGGCGATCTTCGTCGCTTTTTTCTCGCCTCACAAATCCGGCCTTGGACAGCCGATCAACGATAGATGTGACGGTCGCCTGAGAGAGAAAAACTTCTTTTGCGATGTCGGAAGGTTTTCTGGGGACCGCGACCGAAAGGGTTTGTAACACCAAAAACTGAGGCGCAGTGAGACCTGCTGATTTCACCAAACGCTTTGAGCTCATATCAATAGCTCGGGTAATTTGACGAATAGCAATGAGAAGATCATTTTGGCTGGACATAGCTACATTTGTCTAGTTTTTGCTGTCAAAGGCAACCCGACTGTGTGTTATTTCTTCGGTCATTGGAGCATTGGAGTGTTTTGTCGTCTTTATTTTTTCAAGCCGTGTTTGCGTAAAAGGCCTCTAAACTGATGGTAGCTCAGGTTGAGGTCATCTGCGGCTTTGCCCTGATGGTGGTCGTTTAGAGACAGGGCCTCTTCTATTAGTCGTCGTTCAAAGGTTAAAACGCGTTCTTCAAATCCTGCTTCAGGGCTAGGCTTTGGGACTTCTTTGGTAGGGGCGAGTTTACTTGATGTTATAATAGTATCTGAGGCGGCGCTACTGGCGGTATTCAGCGTTCTGACCCAGTCCGGGCCTTTAAATGGATCCATTTGAAGGTCGGTTATAGGCTGGCTCAAGCTTTCATCCTTTAGGAAGCTGCCGGCGACACTGCGTTCAACAACATTTTTAAGCTCCCTTACATTGCCCGGCCAAGGCTGACTTTCCAGAAAGGCCATGGCCTCCGGTGTAAATCCCGGAAATCGATCTGCCCCTAACTCGCTCGTTATCCGTTTCCCAAACAAGTCCGAAAGTGGTTGCACATCTTCGGGGCGAATGCGCAGAGGGGGGAGGTGAACGACATCGAAAGAGAGGCGATCCAATAAATCCGACTGAAATGTTCCTGCGCTCACACCGTCTCGGAGGTCTTGCCCGCTGGCAGCTAAGATACGGACGTCCACCTCTTGGCTTTCTGTCTCAAGCCCTGCCTCGTATTGACCATATTCGATAGCTCGTAAGAGTTTTTCCTGAAGGCGAATGCTTGTCCGATCTATATTATCCAGAAAAAGAGTGCCTGTATCCGCGGCGTAAAAACGACCGTTCGTTTCTTCCCGTCCGTCCAGAAAAGATTGACCGAAAAGCTCCTTGTCCAACATATCATCTGTGAAAGCGGCGCAATTAACCCGGATATAGGGTTGCTCCCAGCGCGGGGATAAAAAGTGAAGCCTTGAGGCGATGAGTTCTTTCCCGGTTCCGCGTTCTCCTATGATCAAAACGGGCTTTTCGAGCGCCGCCGCGTCAGAAACCTTGTCCAAAAGCGCATAGAATATTGCGGACCGGCCAATAGGTTGTTGAGAAATTGCACTCATAACTGATTATAATTAGTAATATTAACTAAATCAATGGGCTAAATAATAGTATTTTTTACTAAATAATTTATTGATAAAAAATAAAAAATTTTAAAATCATAATAAAATCAATAGTTTAAAAAAATTCGACAACAGGGTTGGATTTGCTCATATTGAGTTTGTCGGCGGCATACATCGTCGCAAACGAAACAACCTCAAACCCGAGGTCGAAACTGAAAGAGAGAGAAAGATGACCTTCCGCACTTTAGACATAGACACAGCTTCTGAGTCACCAGACGCCGCCACTGCGATGTCTTCAGCTCCCGCCCGTAGCAGCCGTTCACGCCGTTATAGTGCAGTTATGAGCCACCGCAATGTTGGCAGCCGCGTCGTCGGCTTTGGATTTTAGTCCGGTCTAAAAAGATCGGCCCGCTTTAAACTGTAAACTGAAAGGATAACCAAGATGAACGACTATCGAACAGAAACATACCACCAGGACAGCGAAAGCTGGCAGCGCAAAGGCGCCCGCTTCGTCCGTTACCTGACGAGCCGTAAAGCCGAAACTTGGTATTTCTTTATTGCCGGTTTCATTATTGCCGCGATTTTCGCTTAAGTCGCTAAATTTAACCCCAACCCCCACATTTGGGCCGTCTGGCCCAGGAAATTAGTTTTAGGAGACGAAAATGGGAATTTTTTCACGCATGGGTGACATCATCAATTCAAACCTGAATGCGATGATCGATAAAGCCGAAGATCCGGAAAAGATCGCGCGCTTAATCATCCAAGAGATGGAAGACACATTAATAGAGGTGCGCACAGACGCCGCCCGCAATATTGCAGAGCGCAAGGAGCTTTCTCGCAAAGCCGAGGAATATTCTGCCCGCGCCGAAGAATGGGAAGCCAAAGCCGAACTTGCCTTATCCAAAGACCGTGAAGATCTGGCAAGAGGAGCGCTGAGTGCCAAACAGCAAGCCGAAGCCATGGCCGAAGTCGTCAAGAAAGAGATGAAAATTCTCGACGAAGCGGTCGATAAAGCGGACTCCGATTTGTCCAAACTTCAATCGAAATTGGATGAAGCCAAGGCCAAACATAAAGCGCTAATCATGCGCGGAAATGTGGCTCGCGGCCAAATTAAAATGCGCACTGTTTTGAAAGACTCTAAAGTCGAAGACGCGCTTGCCCGTTATCAACGAATGGAACGCAAAGTCGACGATTTGGAAGCTCAAGTTGAAAGCTATGACCTCGGCGCCGGACAGTCTTTGGAGAGCCAATTTGCTGAACTCGAAGCCAATGATGCAGTTGAAGATGAGTTAAGCGCTCTGAAACAGCGCCTCGGGGGCAAAAAAGCGGCGGGTAAAGAGACGAAAAACAAAAAGGCAAGCTAAGATAAGCTTGCCCTAGCGTCCGGGCGGTGAATATACGCTCATTCCCTTCGAACTGGTGAGCTTCCAGCCGCCCGGACATCAAACGAGTAGAGAGAGAAACACAATGGAGGAAGAATTGGCCCTTTTAATTCCAATTATCGCTATCCTCATGCCGGTCTTTATTATCTGGACTGTCATGTATTTTAAGCATCAGGATAAAAAGCTTCACCATATGAGCGGCGATGAAATCGCTGAACTGGAGCAAATGTCCAAAGTCGCAGATATTCTGGATCAACGCGTGGCCGTCTTGGAACGCATTCTGGATGATGAAGTGCCAAACTGGAGAGAAAAAAATGACTAAACGGTCTCATGATTACAAAAACGACTGGGAAGAATACGAATCTGGGTTCATCAAAGGTCCAAATACATATCGCCGTCTACGTAGAAATAAAATCGACGGTGTCTTTGGCGGCGTTTGTTCAGGAATAGGTGACTATTTCGGACTGGATCACACGATTGTCCGTGTTCTGTTCGTTCTGTCAGTAATCTTCCTACAATTACCTTTATTGGTCTATATTTTGCTCTGGATATTTATCCCAAAAGACGTCCGCGCGCCCTATCAGCGGGAATACCGTCAGACGCGCCGCGCCTACCGGGAATCTCCTTCAGCACCGGTTCGAACCACAACATTCAAGGACGTTAGATCTAAATTCAGATCGCTTGAAGAACGGATGCAGGGATTGGAGAAATCCATCACATCCAAAGAGTGGAAGCTACGCCGCGATTTCCGCGATTTGGAATCCTAAACTGAAACTGATTGACCATAGGAGGACAGGGTCATGATAAAGACAACTCTAGCAATTACCGCTCTCTTGGCCACGGGCACAACCCTACCGCCCGTCCAAGAGATACAACCGGTCAGAGGTGCAACCCTCTCGATTTCACAATTTAATCTTGATTGGGGCAAGGACGGGTTAAAAGCCACATTGGCAGAAAATTCTGATTTTTCTCTGACGCTGAAACTTCGCGGTGATCACGCCGTGACGCTGAAATTTTAAACTCGGATGAGAGAGATCAAAATGTCAAAACGTCAAAAGATTACGGCCTTTAAGAGCGCAATTCTTGCGCTTCCCCTATTGGGCTCATTGGCTCCCACAGCTCTTGCAGACCAACCGAATGAGCTTGTCATTCAAGACTTTGTTGGAACGATAAATTGGTCAAATGGCCGAGACGGTCTGGAAATATTGAATCGAAAGAATGAGAGAAACCTAAATGTTTCTACACTCGATAATGTCACGATATTTGATGGCGGAGTGAAAGAATTAGACGGCGACAAATGTGAGAACCTAAACGGATCTTATGACCTGAGCTTTTTCGGGAAAGAAAATAAAGGTATTTTCGGCGGGTATGAGAACTTAGAGGATTATCCCAGTTTGACGCTTAGCCTCCCCGCCGACACGAAGTTAACCGTTCGGAACTCAATTATCTTTACGCAAGGTCAACCTGACCTTGGGTCGGCAGAATTGGTGTTGACTCATTGCGGGCGGATAAATTTAGGAAATGTCTCTAGAGATTTACAGGTCGAAGGAAGAGGCGCAGCAGACCTCACCTTTAAAAATGCAAAATCTTTAACCAGCACCATATCTGGCTCAGGAGATGTCAAAGCTGATGACATAAGCTTTTTAAGCGCCAAGAACCGAGGATCGGGCGACATAGATATTAGACAGGCTGGAAATGTGGATATCAATACGGCTGGTTCTGGCGATGTTGCAATAAAAACAATCACAGATTCCGCCATTATTGAAACGTCCGGTTCCGGTGACTACGAAATAGGCTCAGTCGGCGGGTCACTGGATTACAGAAGCTCCGGGTCCGGAGATTTGGAAATAGACCGTATTGGCGGGCAGGGCGATAATCGCGTCGGATTGAAAAGCAGCGGAAGCGGCGACATATATATCGGCAATGGAGAAATTTCCAAGCTTTTCGTCACCGTGTCAGGGGCCGCCGACGTCGAAATAAATGCGATCGTTCAAGATGCCGTCGCCAAAGCCTCGGGCGCGGCGGATATATCTATTGATACCGTAAAGGGCTCTTTAAAGAAATCTACCTCCGGATCTTCCGACATCGACGTAGAAAACCGCGGCTAATTAAACAGCCGACTGGCAGAGAATTTCTGCCAGACGATATTTTCGACAGGCAAAGGCTCGCCGAAATAATTCGAAACAATCGCTTCGGCCAGTAAGGGGGCAAAGACGAACCCCCTCGACCCCAATCCTGTCAGAACTCGGATATCTGTCCGGGTTTTTCCTATGAGAGGGAGAGTGTCCTGAGTGGTGACGCGAACGCTGGCCCGGGAGGGGGTATTAGAGGGAACAGGCTTTATACCTAGGTGAGAGTTAAACTGATCCAGATTTTTAATGTCATCTTCGCGGTTCAGGGAAAACGGATTTCCGTCTGGGACAAGCCTGCCATGAGTTGCCCCAATCAAGATTTCATCTCTGACATTCAAGCCATAACCGCCATAGCTCACCGCACCCTGAAAGAATGGGTCGCTTTTTGCCCAACTCACCTGTCCGCGTGAGTATCGCAGGGGCCATTCCGGTAATAATGCGCGCGCGCCAAATCCGGCGGCAAGGAAAACAGGCTCTTTGCCTTCCGGCAGACAATCCAGTTTCTTGGCTTCGAAATCGACCTTTGGCAAAATGGATTTCTTGAAAGCAAGAGGGTCAATAGCGAGTGCCTGAGGTAGAAACAGGGCGCCATTCGGCCCCTCGATTAGATGAGACTCCCCCAACGGTTTTTGAGATAAGAGTTTACGGTGTCGGTCTGTCTCAGATTTATTTTTACTTCGATGTTCGATTCCACGAAAGAGGCTAAAACCCTGATAAAATTCTAGGGCATAAAGATAGCTGCTTAGAAAAAAGCGGCTCTCGGGACGATCCTGCAAATCAAATCGCGGTTTGATCAGCGCGGCCGCATTGCCGCTGGCGGCAATATGATCCGGGTCTTCAATTAATTTCGGCTTGATGCCCCGCCGAAGAAAGGCTTGCACCAGAGAGAGCCCGCCAATTCCGGCGCCTATGATAATAGGTTGAAGCGTAGTTCCATAAGAAGAATTAATTGCCTGCCCTGGAAAATAGGCTTCAAGTCGATGTCGTTTCCGTCCAAACCCTTCTTTTCGTTCTACCTCGAAACCGGCTTCGGTTAGAGCCCGCCTGACAAAACCTGCCACGGTAAAACTGGCTAGGCGCGCTGCCGGAGCCGATAGTGCAGAAAGCTTATTCATCACTTCTGCTGACCACATATCCGGATTTTTGGCGGGACTGAACCCGTCAAGAAACCAGGCATTGGCTTTCATGTCCAAACTTTCCAGCGCCGGGACTATATCGTCGTGGATGAGCGTGAGACTAACCTCTTCGAAATGAAGGCGATGCACACCTCGCACACGTCCCGGCCATTGCTTAAGCAACAAATCCGCTAAATCTGTAAGTTCTGGCCAAGCGGAAAGCGCTTGTGAAAGGTCAGTTTTGTCAAAAGGGAATTTCTCGATGGAAACGAAATGAAGGCGTCCCCCAGCGGGTTTGGTTTTCCTCCATAATTGCCAAGCAGCAAGAAAATTCAGACCGGATCCAAATCCAAGTTCGCCAATGGTAAAGCAATCTGTTTCTTGCCAGCTTTCGGGCAAACCGCAGCCGCCAAGAAAAACCGTCCGGGTCTCGTTTAGTCCGCCATCTGTAGAAAAATAAATATCTCCAAAATCCGGGGCGGCAGGCGTCCCGGGCCGGCTCCAGTCCAGATGTGCGGGCGGGCAAAGTGTGAGCGGTCGAGGGGCGGGCATAATCCGATATAACTTTCCGCTGCACAGCTGTCATCAATCATGCAAATAAAAAACCCCGCCCAGTTGCAACAGGGCGGGGTGAATTTTCAAAGCCCGAAGACCTTAATGGTCAGTTTCGTCAGCCACGTCCTCGGCCATATCTTCGGTATCGTCAACCATCTCGGCACCGGCATCTTTCATCGCCTTCGCTTTGTCTTGAGCGTTTTGAACGGCAGTTTTACCTGCTTCTTTCAATTCCATGGCTTCTTTTTTCGCGGCTGCCATCATGGCTTGAGCTTCGTCTTCAGTAATATCGCCAGCTTCTCTCAATCGCTGTATGTTGCGCGCTGTGGCTTCTTCAACTGTATTTCCAGCGCCTTCAAGGCGGTCAGCTTGTTCTTGAGCAGAGTCGACCAGGGCTTCGCCTTGCTCATCCAGTTCGTTTGCTGTTTCTTCAGCCACTTGCTGAGCTTCCGTCGCAACTGATTCTACATTTGCTTCGATTTCGTCCGCAGTGTTTTCTGCATCTGTGCCAGAACAGGCAACCAAAAGGGCCGCAGCACTAGCTGCGATTAGTGTTTTGTAAGTAAAGTGTTTCAAGGTTTCTCTCCAAATCTTGTAACCTGTCACAATGACAGATTACACTAGCTTAATGAATTCAGAGAAATATTAAAGCTCTTTAAATCCTAAGCTTGCTTAAGACGTCATAAGCCTTTTAAAAAGCTTTTGTTCCATATAACCTTCTGCCGGAAGGCCATTACTTTTTTGCCAAGCCCGGATGGCTCTACGCGTGTTTGGCCCGATTTGTCCGTCCACACCTTTGGTATCAAAACCTAGCTCTGTAAGTTTAACCTGCATTTTTTGTTTATCCTCAAAGGATAGTGCCTGGTCCTCGCGAGGCCAGTCCGTATGGAGGGTCTGTACGCCGCGTAAAGCATCGCCCAAAACGGTTATGCCCATAGCGTAGCTGGTGGAATTATTATATTTTTTGATGACGTAAAAATTCTTGAATGTCAGGAGAATAGGACCTTTATGCCCCGCAGGCGCAATCATTTCTGCGCTTAGAGGGCTTTGATTTTCTGTCCAACGTTCGCCTGTCATAGGGCGAACGCCCAGAGCCTTCCACTCATCGACAGTCTTCGTCGCTGTTTCCGAAAGAGAGTAATCAAAACCGGACGGTACAGCCACTTCAATCATGACGGGCTCATTTTTGCGCCACCCATGGCGGCTAAGGTAATGCGCGGCGCTGCCAAGAGCGTCATAAGGATTACCCCAAAGATCTTTATTCCCGTCTGAATTAAAATCCACGGCATAATCCCGAAAGGTTGTCGGGATAAATTGCGTCATCCCCATCGCTCCGGCCCAAGACCCGGTCAACTGTTCTGTTCTCACTTGGTCAGCGGCCAACATATCTAAAATCGCAAAAAGTTGCTCTTCACCAAAGGCCGTGCGTCGTCCTTCAAAAGCAAAGGTGGATAAAGCGCTGACCACGTCATGAGACCCCATGATGCGTCCATAAGCTGTCTCCAAGCCCCAAATGGCTGTCAGAATATGACGCGGAACGGGATACCGCGCTTCAATGGCATTAAAGACCTCTTCGTTTTCGATGAGTTTACTTGTTCCGGTATTTAAACGATCAGGTGATACGGCATTATCGACATATGACCAAACAGGTTTGGTAAATTCGGGTTGGTCACTATCACGTTCAAGCGCTAATTCATTGATTATAGCGGGTTGAATAACGGACGTCACTAAAGCGCGGTCATACCCTTTGGACGTAGCGCGGTTGATAAAGTCCGTTTTCCAGGCTTCAAATCGCTTTTGCTGGGTTTCTTCTTCTGTCAAAGCGGATTTCGCCGAGCTTATTTGAGCCTCGATAGGTTGAGCGCCTCGGAGCTGAGCTTCTGCACTAGGAGTGTTGGCACACCCTTGAAGCGCAGTGAGAGCCAAAACAAGTAGGGTAAAGCGGTGATGTGTCATAAATATAGTTCTAGCAAAGGCCAATGAGTCCGACTAGTAGATTTACATGACAAGCTGCACAGGGTTGTTAACGCTCGAAATGGCCCAGGCTAGCGTGAATAATACAGTTTTGCGCGTTGACTTGACCTGCCGACCTGACTATATGCCCCGTTCGAGATAAACCCAGTCGCCCGTGCGGCTGTTCACACTTATTGGAAAGTCAGACAGATGAAAGTCCGTAGTTCGCTGAAATCCCTGAGAAACCGTCACCGCGACTGCCAAATCGTCCGTCGCAAAGGCCGTCTCTACGTTATTAATAAAACCAATCCGCGTTTCAAAGCACGCCAAGGTTAAACTTCATTTATAATGCGTCTTCGGACGTGTTAACCTGTTCAACGCCTCTTGCCAGTTATGGTGGGAGGCGTCAGTGTATGTGGGTGTTAAAACTTTTCTGTCATAGCCTGATCCTTGCGCTTTTTGCGCTGTTCTTGTCTGCCTTTATAGCCTCGCCCTTATTAGCGCAGACTGCGCCGCCGAAAGACGGGACACAGCTGCCTCCGCCCGATCCGATTCTCCCAGATGAGAACCGACCTGATCCTGACTCTCCGAATCCTGATAGCCTTCCTGAAGACCTGTTAGAGGATAGCTTACCGGACGTCCCGTCCGAAGAGGGTGCGTTTTCGGATTTCACTGCACCGGATATTCTTAAGCAACCGGATTACTCTAAGATGTCATCAGCAGCCGAAAGACGAGCACGGCTGGATAAATTATTCGTGCGCTTGGCCAACGCCGCCAATGAAGACCAAGGCGAGTTGATCGCGGAAGAGATTTGGGCGCTCTGGCTCGATAGTGGGTCCGCGTCTGTGAATTTCGTGTTGCGGCGCGGTGCGGCGGCGCAAACAAATGGCGAGATGAAATTGGCGCGTTCCATGTATGATCATACGCTCGACCTCATGCCCGACTATGCCGAAGGCTGGGCCCGGTCTTCAAGACTGGCTTTAGAAGAAAAAAACTTATCCCGGGCATTAACCGAAGCAGCTCATGCGCTGACTTTAGAGCCGCGCCATTTCTACGCGCTCTGGACAATGGGCAATGTGTTTGAACAATTGGGTCGCAACGAAGAAGCCCTCGAAGCTTACCGCGAAGCGAATAAACTTCATCCCAAATTAAAAGCTGTCGAAGAGAGGTTTAATTCCCTGCGGAGCTCCTTGGAAGGTGACGTGCTTTAGAGTTTATCAAAGCAATTTTTGCACTTCGGTTCAACTGTTTCACCGCATATTCCCGTTTACTCGCGGCACTTCGGTCTTCGGCCTCTTCGCTATAAACAAGTTTAACGGGGAGGCGGGCTGCTGTGTATTTGGCGCCTTTGCCGGAATTATGTACCGAAACACGTTTTTCCAAATCTCTCGCTATACCTGTATAAAGCGTGTCGTCGCCGCAGCGTAGAATATAGACATGCCAGTTCACCTTTATTCAGTTTCAATCTGAGGTGTCGGTTCATCTGCTTCCGGCGCTGCGGGTTTGGCGACAGTGTCGAGATAGGTATCCAGAATATGCGCTGCGTTGACAAGAGTCTGAACGGAGGAGGCATAAAATTTCTGAGGGATGGTGTCATAAGTATCAGTGGCCCGATGATAATTTGGATGGTCTTCGACTCCGAAATAGCCAAAAGGAATTCCGACCGCGTGGAACGCAGCGTGATCGGATTGATGGGTCCAGTCATCCGGCCCGTCTTCGGGACGGTCATGACCGAAAGAAAGGGTTAGCCCTGTGCCTTTTGCCGCTTTTTCCATCAGAGTTTTCAGCACCGGATAATGATAGGCGCCGGAAAAATAGAGCTCTCTTTCATTCTGACTGACCATATCAAGATTGAGGTTAAAGACAGGCCGCCCCTTCACCAACGGGTCTGCGGCAACAAAGGCTCTAGCTCCTGACAGGCCGCGCTCTTCGGCGTCGAGCCAGATCAGCGCCACATCATGTTTGGGCGGACGTTCGGCGAAACTTTGGGCAATCGCAAACAGCGCGGCGCTGCCCGAAGCATTGTCATCCGCGCCGTTATATATCACCCCGCCGTCTCGAATGCCCAAATGGTCATAATGGGCCGTGATGATCAAAATTGGGGATGTGTCATTATCTTCTGCGTTGATAACGCCGATGAGATTCGTACCTTCTAATTCAATCGTCTGCGCTCCCTCTCTACTTGGCGGAGAGAAAGCGAAAACCTGCGCCCGCGTTTCATCAAAAACACCGAGGGCCTTTATTTCTGACTTCAAATATTGCCGCGCTTTGTGACTGCCTGCCGTCCCTGTTGCCCGTCCCTGCATAGCATCAGAGGCCAGTGTTTCGAACACACGTAACGGCGTCTCCATACTAGCTTTTGGGGCAGGCGGCGCGCATCCCGTTAGGAGGGTGGTTCCGAGAAGGAGGCTAAATAATAAATAAGATTTGATCATGAGTCCGCCTTAATTCGGCAAATTCGATTTAAAGAAGCGACGGGCGTTTTGGCCCATAACTTTGCGAAGGATTGGTTCGCTCATGCCTTGAGCGAGAAGTTCATTGGTCAGCGCGGCTAGCTCAGAGGCGTCAAACGCCGTTTCAACGGTGCCGTCAAAATCCGACCCAAGTGCGATCGCATCTTGGCCGAGCAGATCAACTGCGTGAATTATCGCTGCAGCAACGCCTTTGGGCGTTATATCGCAAATCACGCCTTCAAAATAACCTATTCCAATAATGCCGCCCCGGGAGGCGATCTCTTTCAAAATATCATCGGGCAAATTGCGATTGGCCGTTTTGGGGCAATGGCTGATAGTTCCCCCGTGAGAAATAAAAACGGGCCGCTCTGTGATAGCGAGCGTGTCGCGAACCGAAGCGATGGAAGAATGGGCCATGTCAATTATGATGCCTTGGTTTTCCATTTCACGAACAGCTTCTTTACCGAACTCTGTTAAACCCGTTTGGCTCTGGCCATGCATGGACCCGCCGAGCTCATTATCAAAGAAATGTTGAAGTCCCATAGCGCGGTAGCCTTCTGTGTAAAGGCGGGCAATATTTTCAATCTTGCCTTCGAGGGGGTGCGCTCCTTCTGTAAGTAAAAGCGCAACCAAGATGTCTTCGGACTGATTGAGGTCAGATTTTGATTTGGCGATGACCAGATTATTTTTATCTTTCGACGAGAGCTTGTGCAGGCGCTGAGCCTGAAATACGGCCCGTTCGTAAATTGAATCCCATGTTCGTAGCGGCCAGAGCTGCGCTTTGGCAAGCCTAGCAATATCGTCCGGGGCGTCGGCGGAATTTTCATCAAAATTCAACCCACGGGGAGATTTCGTCACGACAGAAAAAATTTGAAAATCCACACCCCCTTCTTCAAGGCGGGGGAAGTCCACTTGTCCACGCTCATATCGTTTTTCGGGATTACGGCGCCAAAGCAGCGTGTCCGCGTGAAGGTCGGCAATGTCGAGCGTCTGGTGAAGCGCTTCAGCCTCTGCAGAGACGGGGTAGGGGGCATGCGGTATAACCTTGTTCATTTCTGCGTCTATTCCGGGCACCAGAAAGGCAAAAACGTAAATACCCCCTCCCACAAGTAAAAGGGCGAAAAGCGGCAGAACAAGTTTCAATACTTTCATCAACTTCTCCATCTTAGGGTTTTAGCTTTTACCGGATTCACAAAAGCTGCGCCGCTTTCACAGGATTTCGCCCACGCTTTTTTTAGCGAGAAATACCATTTGGCTTGCGTATCGGAATCCTCAACCAGCATGAGCGTTGGATCATAAGCGAGGCCCATTTGCTGGAGGTTCACCATATGAGCGTCCTGACGGAGGAAAACTTTCGCGCCAATGCGTATAAGCGGGGAGAGCGCTTTGAACAGGCCGTGATCAGTAAAAAATATCTGACGGATTTGAGTTCTGCTTTCGTCCATTGGTGTAACAGCGGTGAAGGACAAGACAGTTTTCTTTCCGACTTTAATTTTTTCTGTTCTTATGCCGGGCAGTCGAAAAGTGATTTCTGTCACGGGTTTTCCGCCGAGAAGTTTATAAGCAAAGCTGTTAGATGACGGACTATGCGCCACCATGGTAAAACCGCGCTCGGCAGGGGCAAACTCTTTGGTCTTTTCATGCATGGAATGCTCTGATCGCCACCACCATTGCCTGTGCACATACGGGCCGTGTGCCGGATCCATAAGCCCGATAACGGCGTGATCGACATGACAGTTAAGGGTAAGGGAATCGTCCAAAGTTGCTTTGCGGCTGGCAAATGGGAAACTAGGCGGCTTTATATCAGGCACGCCCGCAAAGCGTTTGTCAGAGGAGATAAATACCCAGATAAGCCTCCCTTTTTCCTGCGTTGGAAACGTCCGAACTTTTATCTTTCCGGTTTCCATCTCTTGCCCATCGCAAAGGGCGGGAATGTCTTTACACGCGCCGTCTTTGATGCCGAAACGCCAGCCATGATAAGGGCATTCCACTGTCCCAGATTTGACGCAGCCTGAGGAGAGCGGCGCGGCGCGGTGCGGACAAATATCGCGTAACGCAAAGACTGTGCCGTCCTCGTCCCGTCCCAGAGTAATCGGTTCACCCGCGATTTCTCGGCGCACCATTTTACCCGGTTTCACGTCCGAAGACAGTCCGGCAAAATACCAGATATCCAAAACAAAACTGGTCGTAGAGGCCGCCATGTATCGTCTATATCGTCCCTTCATCGCCCTTACTAGCGGGGAGATTGAGTTTGTAAATAATCGTGACAGCGCGAAGAAGAAAGACAAGTGAGGCGCCTGCCGTGAGGCAAATAGGTTCTGAAAACCCATATTGACGGGTGACGAAATAAACAGCTGCACCGAGAAAAGCGGCCGTGGCATAGATATCGGCTTTTAAGAGCATCGGGGTTTCGTTACAGACCACATCGCGCAAAAGCCCGCCTGCTGTTGCTGTGATCGTACCCATAATCGTGCAAATAACAAAACCATAGCCGAGAGAGGCGGCTTTAGATGCGCCGACAACGGCAAACAAAGCTAGTCCAGCGGAGTCGAGCCAGCGCAGGCTTTTGAACTTCGTCCAAAAACGCGGCGCGAGAAAGGCGGCGACTCCGGCGCCGGATGCAATTAAAAGGCTGACTTGATCGGTTAGCCAAAAAACCGGCTCGCCCAGTAATATATCCCGCAGCGTGCCTCCGCCAATGGCCGGCAGGAGTGAAATGACCACCACGCCAAATATATCCATTCGTTGGCGCACGGCCATAAGGCCGCCGGACACAGCAAAAACAAAGACGCCAACCCAGTCATAAATATCGAGAAATAATTCTGGAGTCATCAGGAGCGGGTCATTCTGAAAAACCTTTCGTCATATCCCAAACATCCTCCGGCGTTTGCCCGGCCTCCCGCAGGGATTGAAGCGCTGTATCAAGATTGCGTTTGGACAATTTTTCGCCTGCCTCATTCATGACCAGCCCGTGATGATAATATATGGGTGTGGGCCAGCCCATAAGCGTCTGTATCAGGACCTGCAAGGGCGTTTCGTGAAAGAGGTCCGCGCCTCGCACCACATGGGAAATTTCTTCTTTCCAATCATCATGCGGTCCGGCGATCATATAGCTGCATCCAATGTCTTTTCTTGCAAGAACAGGATCCACACTATTTTTATGGAAAAACTCACGGGCGTCATGAATCCCTTCATGGATCGGCCCGCTCTCTTTAAACCGTAAAGCCCCGATTGTTTTCAAAGCTTTGGAGAGGTTAAGACGAATGGCAAAGGGTAAAGAGGGCCGTTCTTTTAGGGATGATCTGAGCAGTTCCGTTTTCATAGAGACGATAGTTTCTTGCGGCAAATTATCGGGATGGGGTCGCTTGCCTTCTTTAATATCTTTTCGTGTCAAATCACAGGGATAAGCTAAGCCCCGGCCTAGCAAGTCTGAGACGCATTTGGCGTAATCCGGATAGTGGCGGCTTTGCATTCGCACTGGAAGGGGCCAATCGAAGCCGAGCCAGTCAAGATCGACATAAATGCTTTTGACGAATTCCGCTTTGCACCGCGTATGATCCGTATCTTCAATTCTCAGCAGGCATTGACCCTTGCCCGCTTGGGCATAGTCAAAAGCCTCTTTAGCAGCCCTGGCATGCCCCAAGTGCAAAAATCCTGTTGGGGACGGTGCAAACCGGGTTCGCATCTCGCTCTACTTCCGCATAAACCCGCCGAGAATTCCTCGGATAATACGCCGGCTTTCCGTTCGCATGAGTTGTCGCCCTACCAATTTGACCTCGTGCAGGATATGATCAGAAGTTGTCTTCGTTTTTCGCCGCGACGTTTTGCGAGATGACTTTTTCTTTCGGGCAGCCTTTTCTTTAGCTTTTTCAGCTTCGGCTTCAGCTTTTACAGCGGCTTTTTCCAAGACTTCGGCTTTTTTTGCCAGCACTTCATAAGCGCTTTCACGGTCAACTGAGTTATCGTAAACCTCTCCGACGGGACTGTCGCTCATTATGATTTTTCGTTCGGCTCGCGTGGCCGGGCCGAGGCGGGAGGCGGGCGGGCGGATAAGTGTACGACCGACAATACCGGGCACACCGTCTTCGTCTAAAAGGCTGACGAGAGCTTCGCCGACGCCTAGATCGGTAATGACGTCTTCTGTCTCGAAGGCGGGGTTTTCTCGGAAGGAGCTTGCCGCTGCACGCACAGCACGCTGTTCTTTAGGCGTGTAAGCCCTGAGCGCATGTTGAATTCGGTTGCCCAATTGTCCCAAGACGCTGTCAGGGATATCCATCGGGTTTTGTGTTACAAAAAAAATGCCCACCCCTTTGGACCGGATGAGACGGGCAACTTGCTCAATTTTGTCGATGAGTGCTTTTGGTGCGTCGTCAAAGAGCAAATGCGCCTCATCGAAAAAGAACACCATTTTCGGTTTGTCAGGGTTGCCGACTTCAGGGAGCTCTTCGAATAATTCGGAGAGCAGCCAAAGGAGAAATGTGGAATAGAGTGCAGGAGAATTAATTAACTGGTCAGCGGCCAGTATGGAGACAATGCCTTTTCCATCTTCATTTACCCGCATCAAATCATCAAGTTTAAGAGCAGGTTCTCCGAAAAACTGTTCCGCGCCAGCACGCTCTAGCCGTAGAAGGCTCCTTTGAATGGCGGCGACAGACTGACTAGTCACATTCCCGTATTCGCGCCTGATTTCGGTCTTATTATCGGATAAAAAATTAAGAAGAGCGCGCAGGTCTTTTAAATCAAGCAGAAACATGCCTTCATCATCTGCCAGTTCAAAAGCGATCGTTAAGATGCCTTCTTGAGTCTCGTTTAACTCCATCAAGCGGGCAAGCAACGTCGGCCCCATTTCAGAAATTGTTGTACGGACGGGGTGGCCTTGCTTGCCGTAAAGATCCCAAAAAAGTGTCGGCATAGCTTCATAGCCATATCCCTTTTGGAGCATGCCTTCGTAATCATTTCCCAAAAGGCCGATTTTTCGGGCCCGGGAGAGCAGCTTTTCATGTAGCTTGTGTTTTTCAGAGCCTGCCTGAGATATACCGGATAAATCCCCTTTTACATCTGCAGCAAAGACGGGCACGCCGGCTTTAGAAAAACCTTCAGTCAAAATTTGAAGGGTGACCGTTTTGCCTGTGCCTGTAGCCCCCGCAATTAACCCATGTCGGTTCGCCATCTTTAAGAGAAGGTTTTGTTTGACGTCTTCGGTGTCCGTGCCGACAAAAATATGGTCTGTCATAAAAGCCTACTTTCGTTTTCCTTAAATTTGTTATGTAACAAGAGAGGGGAATGCAATATGAGTCTTTCTAAAGGGGAAGAAACGCCCCGAAGAAATGCCCCATGGGAGAGACGTAAATGGCTGAAAATCAGAGGTCTAACGGCGATCATACCATTCGCGCGAGTTTGCTTTTTATCGCCTTCATCCTTGGTATTGCGCTGCTTTATGTCATTCGGGAGATTATTACGCCCTTTGCTTTAGCCGTCTTTATCTGGCTCATCATTGACGCTTTCGCCCGCTGGATGCATCGTCTTTCTTCAAAAATTCCTTATTGGCTAGCTTTGGCTGTCGCCGTTCTGACCGTTGTCGCCGCATTTATTGGTATTGGGTTCATCATAGCCAATACGGCGTCCGATGTTGCCAAACAGGCGCCCTTATATGAAAGCCGGATACAGGAAATTTTTGATTGGCTCGGGCGCGTAACAGGACAGGAAAATATAAGCTTTTCTTCTTTGAATGAACGATTTGAGCTTAGTGCAAAGTTACAAGCAGGTTTGGCCGGCTTCGCTTCCGCCATTCAAGGTGTTTTAGGCGATATTAGCTTTATCGCTATTTATGTCGCGTTTTTGTTCGCGGCCCAGTCCAGCTTTCCGAAAAAGATGGATGATCTATTTCCAGATAAAAATGATCGGTCACGGGCAGCAAAAGTGGGCGAGCGAATCCGCCACTCTATTGAGAAATATCTCGGCGTTCAGACCATTATTAGCCTGATGCAGACAGTCGTGTCTTATGTAGGGATGACCGCATTAGGCTTGGATAACGCCCTGTTTTGGGCTCTGGTAATTTTCATCTTGAATTACATTCCAATTGTCGGCGGATTAGCAGCGGTCGCTTTACCTGTCATATTTGCCGCAGTTCAATTTGATAGTGTCGGACAGATTGGTCTTTTGGCCGGTATTTTATTTGGCGCGCAATTTATTATCGGCAATACTATTCAGCCAAAAATGATGGGAGACAGTATGAACTTGTCTGCCTTGGTGGTCTTGTTGTCTTTAACCCTTTGGGGCGCCCTTTGGGGCGGGGTCGGAGCGTTTTTGTCCGCGCCTTTGACCGTAATAATCATGATTGTTTTGGCGCAATTTCCGACAACACACTGGATTGCGGTTCTTCTCTCTGCAGACGGACAGCCGGATTTGGAACCAGAGGAAAAGGCACAGAAGAATGCGAAGCCATCGTTATGAGCTCTGACGGCTCCTAAACCCATCTGCCAAACTTTCACGCAGCTGTGATGGGACTGTCAATCGCATCTGATGAAATTTGCCTTATAAAGGGATCATGAAAACATTTACTTTGATCGCCGCGATGTCATCCCTCGCCCTCCTATCTTTTGCTGGGATGGGGTCGGCGCAGGAACAGACGGCTTCGAGCCAATCTGTCGTGAAAAAGATTAACGCCGCTCAATCGGTACAGCCGGATTACGTCTTAGAACTTTTCACTTCCCAAGGCTGTTCGTCTTGTCCGCCTGCTAATCAATTTGCGTCAAAATTGGCCAAAAGCCGTGAGGACGCGCTCGTTTTGTCTTACGGTGTGACATATTGGGATTATCTGGGATGGGAAGACACATTCGGAGACTCTGCCTTTACCCAGCGTCAACGCGATTATGGTAAAGCCCTCGGCGCCCGCAATGTTTATACCCCGCAAATGGTAATTAACGGCGCGGCGCATAGCCCTCGCTATTCTCAATCCGACATTATCTCAATGCCTTTATCCAAAACGCGGCCAAAGGCGAGTTTTTTGCTTATGCCGGATGGAAAACTTCAGCTTCAAGCAGATGTGCCGGCCAATTATAAATTATCGCTTATTCGCTACACGCCCGGCTTGCAGGAAGTTGCTGTGAAACGCGGTGAAAACGGCGGGCGGACATTAAAAGTTGAAAATGTCGTCGAGGAAGTAAGTAGCCCCGACTGGATGGGGACATCGCTACTTCTGGACGCGCCGTCAGACCCCGATCAAACATATGCTGCCCTGTTTCATGAGCCTGACTCTGTTCAAATTGTGACAGCGGCGATTTTAACGCGCTAGCGAACTCATAGTTGAAAAGCCATCCGCCAAAGAAAACGGATTTTCCGCCGGGCTGAAGAGCGAAAAATCCGTTTTCCAGTCTGCGACCGAGTAATCGGAAGCAGGCATTTGGAGTGGGAGTCTGAAATGTTGATTGACGTTAGGTGAAAAAACCCGGGGGCTGGGGGGCTGTAAGAAAACCGCGTTTTCCCAAATATCGCCAATCAACATCCTCTAAATGACCTCTCTATTTGTTCGGATAGAGACGGAAATAAGGCAAAATAAAGGCATTGCATTACGTTTCGGTCAAAGTGTTTAACGCATCTTAACACTCTTAAAAACTCTACGGCCTTGCCGAAACGTTTTAACACTCATAGATATAAACTATGTCGAATATAATTCCCTTGTCTCCAAAAACGCCCCAAAGCTCAAATAGACAGGGGGCAAGGCAGCCTTCACAGGTCGCCTTTAACCGCCGCGAACTTGGCCTGATCCTGAATGTGTATGGACAGATGGTCTCAAAAGGGGACTGGAAAGACTATGCAATGGATTTCCTGCGCGATAAGGCCGTCTTCTCCATTTACCGCAAGGCGACGGAACACGCGCTCTACCGGATCGAAAAAGTGCCGGATCTAAAACAAAAACAAGGCCAGTTTGCTGTGATTGCCCCGGGTGGACTTATCCTAAAACGGGGCCATGATTTGGAAATTGTATTGCGGGTTTTTGACAAACAACGTTTCCGAACTGTCTAAACAAGACATAAGCAATAAAAAACCCGCTCGGATTGAGCGGGTTTTTTAAATTTAAATTGTTGAAAATTTATTCGCGGCCAAACAAGTTCATCAAAATTGAGAACATATTGATGAAAGCGAGAAGCAGGGAAGCCGCCCCGAACGCGCTTAGTTTTTTCATCATAGCCGGATTTCCGACTGATCCGAAATAAATACGTTTCAGCGTCTGTGTTTCCCAGGCTGTGATCGCAGCAATGGCAGCCAAAGCAATCACATTCATCACAATCGCAAAAGTGCCTCCACCTGTAATAGACAAAGCAGGCACAAACATGCCGACAAAGCCAATAATGATAAAGCCAAAGAAGGCCGCTGCGGCGTATTTAATAATCGCATTGAGGTTAAACCCGGTTGTGTATCCAAACAGGCTCAAAGCGCCAAACATAGCCACAGTCATAAAGAAAATCTTCGCAACAATCATAGGGTTATAAAGCGCGGCATAGGCCGACATTAAAACGCCCATAAAGGCGGCGAAACCAAAGAGGAAAGCAAGAACGCCGCCCATACTCATGGAAGGTAGTTTGCGGCCAACAGCGCCGAAACCAAAGACGATGATAAAGAAAGAGGCAATCGCCACAACAGGATTGTAGACCAAACCTAACAAATTCGGGTTGGCGATGATTGCCTGTCCGACGAAAAAGGCGACACCGGCTGTAACAGCCATTGCCATGGCCATATAGCGGTAAGTGCCAAGCATGAAGCTACGTAAACCAACATCGGTTTCGGCCTCTGTCCTGACGGGATTATTATACTGGTTCATAAAACGCTCCTTTAATCAACTCACTCTATGGGGTCATAGGGTGATTGCGTTGAACTTTGAGGTATATATAGTCCATTTCTTTCAAAATACCAAGTGATAGCGCCGATTGGCGTTTCAAAAAACACAGGATTACCAAAATGGAAAAACGCCGTTTGGGAAAAACAGATATTGAGGTCACGTCTGTTTGTTTGGGCACGATGACGTGGGGAGAGCAAAATACAGAAGACGAAGCTCACACCCAACTTGATTATGCAATAGACCGTGGGATCAATTTTATCGACGCGGCAGAAATGTACCCCGTTCCGGGCCGCGCAGAAACGCAAGGTCGGACGGAAAGGTATATTGGAAACTGGATAGAAGCGCGAAAAAAACGCGACCAGTATATTTTGGCGACGAAAATATCGGGTCGATCTCAAATGACATGGACCCGGGATGGCGGCGAAATGACTCGCCACACGCCTGCGCAAATTGACGAAGCGGTGGAAAAATCCTTAAAACGCCTAAAGACCGATTATATTGATCTGTATCAGCTCCATTGGCCTGACCGGCTTATCCCCGGTTTTGGCTTTCACAGCTATGAAGATTATGCGGTAGATGATATGGTGTCATTTGAAGATATTCTTGGCGCCCTGCACCGTCATGTTGAAAAAGGTAATATCCGTCATATCGGCTTGTCCAATGAAAGTAGCTGGGCGACGATGAACTTCCTACAACTTGCCAAAGCCAATGGCTGGCCGCGCTTGGTGTCTAATCAATGCGCTTATAATTTGGTGACTAGACGTTTTGATTATGAGCGCGCGGAAATCGCAATGCGCGAGGGCGTTGGACTCTTGGCCTATTCTCCCCTTGCTATGGGGCTTTTGACAGGGAAGTATGATGATGGTGCAGCGCCAAAAGGCTCCCGCAAAAATCTTTTTCCAATATTTCTTAGGCGTTATGACCTCGCCCATGAAGCTGTTTTGGACTGTAATAAATCAGCAAAAAGTCTCGGTCTGACACCTGTGCAATTTGCCCTGAAATTTGTTGAAAGCCGTCAATTTGTCACCACTAACATTATCGGTGCGACTTCGCTTGAGCAGTTAACCGAGAATGTCGACGCGCATGATATTACTTGGACGGATGAAATGGAAAAAGAAGCGCACCGCATTCATCAAACCTATCGCTCTCCTGTGGCTTAACTTTAAAAAGAGATGATTCTTTTTGCCGCGATAAAAATGCAGCCCCGCACCGTCGCGGCGCTTACCCGCATACAAAGGGGCGTGTCCGGCGCGCGGTGGTCAGACCCGGAAAAGTTACACATCACAGTTGGTTATTTTGGTGAGGTTGAGGACGATCGCGCAGAAGAGCTGGATCGGGAGTTGGCGCGTCTGCGGTTGACCTCCTTTGATTTGTCTCTCAAGGGCGTCAATCATTTCGGTAAAACCGAGCCCCACGCGCTCTGGGCAGGGGTTACTCCGCATCCGTCTCTGACCCGCATACATGATCATTGCCGGGTGGCTGCGCGGCGTGTGGGGATCACGATGGAAAAACGAAAATTTATTCCACATGTGACGTTGGCGTACCTTAAGAAAGACGCCTCAATTGACCGTATTGTGCGATTTGAACAGCGCCTCGCCAATTTCGAGGCCGGGCCGTTCTTGGTCGATGAGTTCTTGCTTTTCTCAAGTTGGAAAAAAGTCAGGGGGCCAAATGTTTACCGTATGGAAGCGAGCTACCCTCTCCTGGGGTAAGGCAATTTTTAAGCCGTCAAAAATGATTGACGGGCAGAAGCCGCGCCGCTAAATGCCCGCACCACTGTGGTTTGCCCTGGTGGCGGAATTGGTAGACGCGCTAGCTTCAGGTGCTAGTTTCTGTATGGAAGTGGAAGTTCGAGTCTTCTCCAGGGCACCATTTGTGAATTCACAACAGGTCAAGCGAAGTCAGGGGTGGACATCTTTCCCCCATTAAACCT
>OJEO01000019.1_pt1 | contig 151513 bp, 141 predicted proteins | sample 1593621 | NCBI WGS metagenome assembly OJEO01 (sample SAMN05416875, study PRJEB24817) | seawater metagenome | isolation source: Sea water | place: Canada:Atlantic | collected 2013-11
CGAGATGTAGAGAGGTCTCGTGGGCTCGGAGATGTGTATAAGAGACAGGTCGATACGCTCCGCTCGTTGATCCGCAAGGGTACTCTGGCCATTAAATTCATCCCTGTGCTGTGTGGTTCTGCGTTCAAGAACAAAGGTGTTCAGCCTCTGCTTAACGCTGTTATCGACTACCTGCCCAGCCCGCTGGACGTTGTCGATTACATGGGCTTTAAACCCGGCGACGAAACAGAAACACGCAACATCCCGCGCCGTGCGGATGATGACATGGCGTTCTCTGGCCTTGCCTTCAAAATTATGAACGACCCCTTTGTGGGCTCGCTGACGTTCACGCGTCTGTATTCCGGTAAGTTGAACAAAGGGGACACGCTCCTGAACTCGACCAAAGGTAAAAAAGAACGTGTGGGTCGCATGATGATGATGCACTCTATCGATCGTGAGGAAATCACCGAAGCGTTCGCAGGTGACATCATTGCGCTGGCTGGTCTGAAAGACACCACAACCGGTGACACGCTCTGCTCGGTTACTGATCCTGTGGTTCTCGAAACGATGACGTTCCCCGATCCGGTGATCGAAATCGCGGTTGAGCCCAAGACAAAAGCTGACCAGGAAAAAATGTCCGCTGGTCTGGCCCGTTTGGCTGCCGAGGATCCATCGTTCCGCGTTGAGACCGACATTGAGTCCGGTCAGACCATCATGAAGGGTATGGGCGAACTTCACCTGGACATCCTCGTGGATCGTCTGAAGCGTGAATTCAAGGTTGAAGCGAACATCGGTGCGCCTCAGGTGGCCTATCGTGAAACGATCTCTCGTGAAGCTGAGATCACCTACACCCACAAGAAACAGTCCGGCGGTTCCGGTCAGTTTGCTGAAGTGAAGATGATCTTGAGCCCAACAGAGCCGGGTGAAGGCTATTCCTTTGAATCGCGCATCGTTGGCGGTTCCGTACCCAAGGAATATATCCCGGGTGTTGAAAAAGGCATCAAGTCTGTTCTGGACAGTGGCCCGTTGGCTGGCTTCCCGGTCATCGACTTCAAGGTGGCGTTGATCGACGGTAAATTCCACGACGTTGACTCCTCCGTACTGGCGTTTGAAATCGCCGCTCGGATGGGTATGCGTGACGGTATGAAAAAGGCCGGCGCCAAGCTGCTGGAACCGATCATGAAAGTCGAAGTGGTGACGCCGGAAGAGTATACTGGCGGTATCATCGGTGACCTTACGTCCCGTCGCGGTCAGGTGCAGGGTCAGGACACACGTGGCAACGCAATTGCCATCGACTGTTTTGTGCCGCTGGCCAACATGTTCGGCTACATCAACACGTTGCGGTCGATGTCTTCGGGACGTGCGAACTTCACCATGCAGTTCGACCACTACGAGGCCGTGCCACAGAATATCTCGGACGAGATCCAGTCCAAATTTGCATAATCGGGATGGCAGGGTGAACCCTGCCCTACCCAAATCGTAGGGTGGACCCTGGTCCACCATCCATAAAAGACAAAAGGAGCCACACCATGGCAAAGGCAAAGTTTGAACGTAACAAACCACACGTGAACATCGGCACGATTGGGCACGTTGACCACGGCAAGACAACGCTGACAGCGGCGATCACGAAGTATTTCGGTGACTTCAAAGCGTATGACCAGATTGATGGCGCGCCCGAAGAAAAAGCCCGTGGGATCACGATTTCCACAGCGCACGTTGAGTATGAGACAGAGGCGCGTCACTATGCGCACGTGGATTGCCCCGGTCACGCCGACTACGTCAAGAACATGATCACCGGTGCTGCCCAGATGGACGGCGCGATTCTGGTGGTGAACGCGGCTGACGGCCCGATGCCCCAGACCCGCGAGCACATTCTGCTGGGTCGCCAGGTCGGTATCCCCGAGATGGTCGTGTACATGAACAAAGTCGACCAGGTTGACGACGACGAGCTGCTGGAACTGGTGGAAATGGAAATCCGCGAGCTTTTGAGCAAGTACGAGTACAACGGCGACGACATTCCTGTCATCCCCGGTTCGGCGCTGCACGCGATGAACGGCACTCAGCCTGAGATCGGTGAAGAATCGATCCGCAAGCTGATGGCGGCTGTGGACGAGTGGATCCCGACACCTGCGCGTGCGATTGACCAGCCCTTCCTGATGCCGGTCGAAGACGTGTTCTCGATCTCGGGTCGGGGCACGGTTGTGACCGGTCGCGTCGAGCGTGGCGTGATCAACGTGGGCGACGAAATCGAAATCGTCGGCATCCGCGACACCAAGAAAACGACCTGCACAGGTGTGGAAATGTTCCGCAAGCTGCTGGATCGTGGAGAGGCAGGCGACAACATCGGCGCACTGCTGCGCGGCGTTGAGCGTGAAGGCGTTGAGCGCGGTCAGGTGCTGTGCAAGCCCGGTTCCGTGAAGCCGCACACCAAGTTCGAGGCCGAAGCCTATATCCTGACCAAGGAAGAGGGCGGCCGCCACACGCCGTTCTTCGCGAACTACCGTCCGCAGTTTTACTTCCGCACGACGGATGTGACCGGGACAGTTCAGCTGGCCGAAGGTACGGAGATGGTGATGCCGGGTGACAACGTGTCGTTTGGTGTTGAGCTGATCGCACCGATCGCGATGGAGCAGGGCCTGCGCTTTGCGATCCGCGAAGGTGGCCGCACCGTTGGTGCCGGCGTGGTGTCCAAGATCACTGAATAATCGGTTAGGGTGGGGTATACCCCACCTTACGCCAGAAACGCAGAAGGCCGCTCCTGAAGGGGGCGGCCTTTTTGTTTGCGACGTGGGGCAGGGTGGGCGGACGCGCCCACCTTACGTCGCTAGGGCCGGCGTTATATCAGAGTAGCCATGGTTCAACCCGAATTCTCCCAAGGTGCTGCCGACGCGTAGATTGCGGTCCTGCGTCAACTGTTGCAGGGCCAATTGGGTCGTGTTGCGATGTTAAACGCGGAAATTCAGCGTATTGAGTGTGATGGCCCTTGATCGTTGTCGCAATAGCGACTAACCCGAAATCCGGCATAGGGGTTTAGCTCAGTTGGTAGAGCATCGGTCTCCAAAACCGAGGGTCGTGGGTTCGAGTCCCTCCGCCCCTGCCAGCTCACTTAGGTTTGCAATCCTCCGTAGAGTGCGTCTCGATTAAGCAATCAATAGCGCGAACTGCATGAAAATGCAGTGTCGCGTTTTGGAGTTTGAGGAAAGAATGGCTAAAAAACCGCCAGTACCTGCCAAAGCCGGAAATACAAAAGACGATAAGTCTTCTGTCGGTCCCGTCCAGTATCTTGGGCAGGTGCGTCAGGAGGCGCGGAAAGTCGTCTGGCCGACTTGGCGGGAGACTCTTACGACAACGGTTCTTGTGATGGTCATGGTTGTGTTGATGGGCGTTTTCTTTTTTATAGTTGATTGGGCGCTTGCGACCGCAATCAGATTGATTTTGGGCTTAGGAGGCGCATAAACCATGGCAGCTAAATGGTATATCGTTCAGGCCTATTCGAATTTTGAAAAACACGTTCAGCGTAGTATTGAGCGCGAGGCCGAAGAAAAGGGCTTGGCTCATCTGTTTGAAGAAATTCTGGTTCCGACGGAAAGCGTCGTAGAGGTTCGCAAGGGCCGCAAGGTGGAATCGGAGCGTAAGTTTTTTCCGGGTTATGTTTTGGTCAAGTGTGAATTGACGGACGCTGTTCATAATATGGTCAAAAATACGCCTAAAGTGACGGGCTTCTTGGGCTCTACGTCTAAACCGCTTCCGGTGAGTGAAAAGGAAGTGGCGCGAATTGTTGGTCAAATTCAGGACGGTGTGGATAGTCCTCGTCCGATGATCCAGTTTGATCTTGGCGAGACAGTTAAAGTTGTCGATGGTCCGTTTCAGAGCTTTAACGGAACGGTTGAAAGCGTGGATGAAGAGCATGCGCGCTTGAAAGTCTTGATTAACATTTTTGGGCAGGGAACACCTGTCGAACTAAATTATACCCAGGTCGAAAAGCAGACTTAGGGGATAACCGCTTGTGGGAGGTGTGGCTAAGTCCAGTTGACACCTTTCTGTCCTTCCTTTGGGAGGGGCGCACCACGAGCCCCACAAAGCAGGCGGCATGAGGCGGCCTGCATCAATCCTCTCATTAAGTTGAGAGACACTTGAAGGAGTGGAACATGGCAAAGAAGATTCAAGGCTATATCAAGCTGACAATCCCTGCGGGTTCAGCCAATCCCTCACCGCCCCTCGGCCCTGCATTGGGTCAGCGCGGTGTGAACATTATGGAATTCGCCAAAGCGTTTAACGCAAAGACGGAAGATCTGGAAAAAGGTATTCCAACACCAACGATCATCACGGTCTATCAGGATAAGAGCTTTACGTTTGTCACTAAGACGGCGCCTGCTTCTTACTATCTGAAAAAGGCCGCTGGCGTGAAAAAGGGCGGAACCGCCCCCGGCACGGAAGTTGGCGGAACGGTCACGATGGCGCAGTGCCGCGAAATCGCGGAAGCCAAGATGGTGGATTTGTCCGCAAATGATTTGGATCAGGCAACAAAGATTATTGCTGGGTCTGCCCGGTCAATGGGCTTTGAGGTTACGGGGTAAGATCATGGCTAAAACAGGTAAAAGAATTGCAGCGGCGAAAGCCAATGTTGATCGCGACACAGATTACAGCGTTTCAGATGCCGTAAAGCTTGTCAAAGATAATGCGACAGCCAAATTTGACGAAACAATTGAATTGGCTCTTAATCTCGGTGTTGACCCGCGCCACGCAGACCAAATGGTTCGTGGTGTGTGTCAGTTGCCCAACGGAACAGGCAAATCCGTTCGTGTTGCTGTTTTTGCAAAAGATGCAAAAGCAGACGAAGCTCGCGAAGCTGGTGCGGATGTTGTTGGTGCGGATGATTTGGCTGAGCAAATCCAGAGTGGCGATATGCCGTTTGAGCGCGTTATTGCAACGCCCGACATGATGCCGCTTGTCGGCCGTTTAGGTAAAGTATTGGGCCCTAAGGGCATGATGCCAAACCCGAAAGTCGGTACGGTTACTATGGATGTGGCTAAGGCCGTCGGCGACGCCAAAGGCGGCGCGGTTGAGTTTCGGGCTGAAAAGGCCGGTATCGTCCATGTCGGCGTCGGGAAAGCCAGTTTTTCTCAGGATAAGCTAGAAGAGAATGTGAACGCATTATTGACAGCTATTCAGAGAGCTCGCCCATCTGGTGCTAAAGGCACTTATATGAAACGCGTCACAATCAGCTCTTCAATGGGCCCTGGCGTGAAGATCGATACGTCTGAGGTATCTACCTAGGCGATTAAAAGAATTTGAAGTCGCGGGCCTTCGGGTTTGCGGCTCAAAAACCGGATGCGCTCTTTGGAATGTATTCGGTCTGTCCGAGACCACCGGTGCCCCATAAACGTGAGGCTTAATTTCCGGCGCAGACAGAGTAAGACCGATATAATTGTGCGCTTATGCGCGCTTGCGTCTCGGTTCGAGCCCTGTTGACCTGAAAAGGGACAGAAAAACCGCCGCGTCCTTAACGGGCCGTGGCACTTGTCGGGCCCCGCATGGTGTGAGGCCCATTTAACAGGGAGACCGCAAATGGATCGTTCTCAAAAAGAACACACCGTTAAAGAACTCACAGAGATCTTCGATGGTGCAGGCTCCGTGGTTATGGCTGCTTACTCAGGCATGACCGTTGCGGAAATGGAAAATTTGCGTGCCAAGCTCAGAGAGCAAGGCGCGACTTTCCGTGTTGTACAAAACCGTTTGGCAAAGATCGCTATGAAGGGGAAACCTTTCGAAGCGGCGGGTGAAAAATTCACAGGTCCTATCGCAATTGCGTGGGCTGAGGATATGATCTCTGCGCCAAAAGTGACTGTTGAATTCGCCAAGGACTCTCAAAGCCTTGAGATTATTGGTGGCTTCATGGGTGAGGAAATCTTTGACACGTCAGGTGTTGAAGCTCTGTCCAAACTTCCAAGTCGCGAAGAGCTTATTGGTATGGCGGCTCAACGTCTTATCGGTCAAGCTTCTGAGGTTGCTAAGCGTCTTACGTCACAAGGGTCAAACCTCGCTGGTGCGATCAAAGTGATTGAAGAAAAAGCGGCGGCATAACACTTTCCATTCTCGCAAAATTCGAACTGAAACCTAAAAGGAAATAAAAAATGGCTGATGTAAAAAAGCTAGCTGATGAGCTGATGGGCTTGACCATCCTCGAAGCAAAAGAATTGAATGATATTCTTGAAGAAAATGGCATTAAAGCCGCCGCAGCTGTTGCTGTTGCTGGCCCTGCCGGTGGTGGCGATGCTGCTGCAGCTGAAGAAAAAGACGAATTTGACGTCGTCATGACTTCTTTCGGCGGCAACAAAATCGCTGTCATTAAAGAAGTTCGCGGCATCACAGGTCTTGGCCTGAAAGAAGCTAAAGAGCTTGTTGAAGCTGCTCCTAAAGCTGTCAAAGAAGGCGCGCCTAAGGCAGAAGCTGAAGAAATCAAAGAGAAACTCGAAGCCGCTGGTGCGACTGTCGAGCTTAAATAGTCTCATTCGGTCCGGGGCTTACGCTCCGGGCCACACTCTTTCGGACTGTAGAGTAAACAGACCGTCTGGCGAAAGCAGGTTAAAACTTTCACAGATTTATAAAAAGCAAAACGCGCTCTGGGACTGCAGCCCGGGGGCGGATTTTTGCTTTAAAAAAGAAGGTGTCTTTGATGTCGCTTACATTCACAGGTAAAAAACGTATTCGTAAAAGCTTTGGGCGCATTCCCGAAGTTGTTCGGATGCCGAATTTGATCGAAGTTCAAAAAAGCTCTTACGAACAATTCCTGCAAAAAAGCATTGATCGGGCTGATCGCGGTAAAGATGAAGGAATGAACGGCGTTTTTAACTCCGTTTTTCCGGTTCGGGATTTCTCCGATCGCGCTGTTCTGGAATATGTGTCTTTCGAATTCGAGACACCAAAGTTTGACGAAGAGGAGTGTCAGCAGCGCGATATTACGTTCGCCGCGCCGCTTAAAGTCAAAATGCGTTTGGTGGTATTTGATGTAGATGATGATACCGGCGCGCGCTCTGTTAAAGACATTAAAGAGCAAGACGTCTATATGGGCGATATTCCGCTAATGACTGATAAAGGCACCTTTATCGTCAACGGAACAGAGCGCGTTATCGTGTCTCAAATGCACCGGTCGCCCGGCGTTTTCTTTAGTCACGACAAGGGCAAGGGCCATAGCTCTGGCAAATTCCTTTTCTCTGCGCGGATCATTCCTTATCGCGGGTCTTGGCTCGATTTCGAATTCGACGCTAAAGATATTCTTTATGCCCGTATTGACCGCCGCCGCAAATTGCCCGCTACGACAGTTCTCTATGCGCTGGGTATGTCCAAAGAAGAGATTTTGGACCAATATTATGAGTCTCTTACATTTAAATTTGATAAGAAGACCAATGGCTGGGTTCGTCCGTTTAATGCTGAGGATTATCGCGGCGCCAAATTGTTGCGTGACCTGGTAGATGCCAAGACAGGCGAAGTTGTCGCGCCTTCCGGGCGCAAACTAACAAAACGCGGCGCGAAAAAACTCGCGGATGATGGTTTGAAAAACATTCTTATTTCAAATGAGGAAATGTCCGAACGCTTCGCGGCAGAAGATATTGTCAATACGTCAACAGGTCAGATCTACGCTGAAGCGGGTGACGAGCTTTCTATAGAGTCTATGGAGCACATTAACGAAGCTGGTATTGACGAACTTTCCGTTCTCAACATCGATTACGTGAATGTCGGTCCATATATTCGGAATACATTGGCCGCAGATAAAAATGATACACGCGAAGGCGCTCTGGTTGATATTTACCGCGTTATGCGTCCGGGCGAGCCGCCGACAGCAGAAGCGGCTGAAGATTTGTTCAATTCGCTTTTCTTTGACGGAGAGCGTTATGATTTGTCCGCAGTTGGCCGGGTGAAGATGAACCTCCGCATGGACATGCAAGATGTGGGCGACGAAATCCGCGTTCTGCGTAAGGAAGATATTCTGGCTGTTGTCGACACTTTGACCAAGCTGAAAGACGGCATTGGCCAAATTGACGATATTGATAACCTTGGAAATCGCCGTGTTCGTTCGGTGGGTGAATTGATGCAAAATCAATACCGTATTGGTCTGCTCCGCATGGAACGCGCGATTAAAGAGCGTATGCAATCTGTTGATATTGAAACAGTGATGCCGCATGACCTAATTAATGCGAAACCAGCCGCTGCCGTTGTGCGTGAATTCTTTGGCTCTTCACAGTTGTCACAGTTTATGGACCAGACAAACCCGCTGTCAGAGATTACGCATAAGCGTCGTCTTTCAGCGCTTGGCCCCGGCGGTTTGACGCGGGAACGTGCAGGCTTCGAAGTCCGCGACGTTCACCCGACTCATTATGGTCGTATCTGCCCGATTGAAACGCCGGAAGGCCCGAACATTGGTCTTATTAACTCGCTTGCTACTCATGCGCGTGTGAATAAATATGGTTTCATTGAAAGTCCTTATCGCAAAATTAATAACGGCAAATTGACTAATGAAGTGGTTTATCTTTCCGCCATGGAAGAAGCTCGTTATTCGGTGGCTCAGGCCAATGCCGAAATTAACGATAAAACAGAGCTGGCTTCAGATTTTGTAACTTGCCGAGTGAACGGCGAGGTGACTTTGGTTCCAAGAGAAGACGTCGATTTTATTGACGTGTCCCCGAAGCAACTTGTCTCAGTCGCGGCCGCGCTCATTCCGTTCCTAGAGAATGACGATGCGAACCGCGCCTTGATGGGATCAAACATGATGCGTCAGGCGGTACCTCTGCTCAAAGCGGAAGCGCCTCTGGTCGGGACTGGTATGGAGTCTGTTGTGGCTCTTGATTCCGGCGCGACCGTTGCGGCGAAACGCGAAGGCATTGTGGAGCAGGTCGATGCAAAACGTATCGTTATTCGTGCGACGAAAGAAACAGATCTGACTAGATCAGGTGTTGATATTTATAACTTACTGAAGTTCCAACGCTCTAACCAGTCTACTTGTATCAATCAGCGTCCTTTGGTGACAGTGGGCGACGAAGTTAAGGCCGGCGATATTATTGCTGACGGTCCATCCACTGATTTGGGTGAATTGGCTTTGGGTAAAAACGTGCTCGTCGCGTTTATGCCTTGGAACGGCTATAACTTCGAGGACTCGATTTTGATTTCAGAACGCATCGTGCGTGATGACGTTTATACATCGCTTCATATTGAAGAATTCTCCATTATGTCGCGCGATACAAAGCTTGGCCCTGAAGAGATCACCCGCGATATTCCAAATGTCGGCGAAGAAGCTCTTCGCAATCTTGACGAAGCCGGTATCGTGGCTGTGGGCGCCGAAGTTCATGCCGGGGATATTCTGGTTGGTAAAGTAACGCCAAAAGGCGAGTCTCCAATGACGCCTGAAGAAAAACTTCTGCGGGCCATCTTTGGTGAAAAAGCCTCTGACGTGCGGGATACATCCCTGAAACTTCCTCCCGGAGCATCAGGAACAGTTGTCGAAGTTCGCGTCTTTAACCGACACGGCGTCGATAAAGATGAACGCGCAATGCAAATTGAGCGCGAAGAAATCGAATCTTTGGGTAAAGACCGTGATGACGAGCTTTCAATTCTTGAACGCTCTATTTACGGAACTGTTCAAAACACATTGATGGGCAAAAATGCTGTCTCAGGTCCTCGCGGCTTTAAGAAAGGCCCTGTGACTGAAGAAACGCTCAATGACATCCCGCGCTCCGATTGGTGGCGTATTGGGGTGGATGACGAGCAGGCAATTGGCGAATTGGAAGCTCTGAAAGAGCAATATGATTCTTCCAAAGCCCGTTTGGATGCCCGTTTTGAAGACAAAGTCGACAAACTTCAGCGCGGGGATGAACTCCCGCCAGGCGTTATGAAGATGGTCAAAGTCTTTGTCGCTGTAAAACGTAAGCTTCAGCCAGGCGATAAAATGGCCGGTCGTCACGGAAACAAAGGTGTTATCTCCAAGATCAACCCGATTGAAGACATGCCATTCCTTGAAGACGGAACAGCCGTTGATATCGTACTGAACCCTCTCGGGGTGCCGTCGCGAATGAATGTCGGTCAGATCCTAGAGACCCATCTGGGTTGGGCTTGTTCCGGTGTTGGCAAAATGATCAATGAAGCTTTGGAAACTTACAAAGCGGAAGGCGATATGACGGCGTTAAAAGATACGCTTCAACATGCTTATGGTGAGGACGAACAGCTCCCACGTAAGAATGAGGAACTTATCGAATTGGCCGGAAATCTGACCAAAGGTGTTCCAATTGCGACGCCTGTCTTTGACGGTGCCCGCGAGCCAAACATTGTGGAAATGCTTGAAAAGGCGGGTCTGCATAGCTCCGGTCAGGTAACATTGCATGATGGCCGGACAGGGGATCGCTTCACCCGTCAGGTGACAGTTGGATACAAATATCTGCTGAAACTGCATCATTTGGTGGATGATAAGATTCATGCCCGTTCAATCGGCCCATACTCACTTGTTACCCAGCAACCGCTCGGTGGTAAGGCGCAGTTTGGTGGTCAACGCTTTGGTGAGATGGAAGTCTGGGCTCTTGAAGCTTACGGCGCGGCATACACTCTGCAGGAAATGCTCACTGTCAAATCCGATGACGTTGCAGGTCGTACCAAAGTGTATGAGTCTATCGTTCGCGGTGATGACGGCTTTGAAGCTGGTATCCCTGAATCATTCAACGTTCTGGTCAAAGAGATCCGCTCTCTCGGCCTGAATGTCGAGCTGACTAACGGGTAGAATATAAGACAGGGCAGGGGTGTTGACATCCCTGTTACACTGACTTGTCGGTGAATCGTTCCTATATAGGTCTTCACCAAAGAATTTTTAGAGAGGCGGGACGCCGTCGCTCACTTTGAAAGGAAAATCCCATGAACCAAGAGGTCATGAACATTTTCAACCCCGCGCAAGAAGGCCCGACCTTTGACCGCATCCGTATATCCCTTGCCAGCCCGGAGAAAATTCTCTCTTGGTCGTTCGGGGAAATCCGGAAACCTGAAACTATTAACTATCGGACGTTTAAGCCCGAAAAAGACGGCTTGTTTTGCGCCCGCATCTTTGGCCCGGTCAAAGATTACGAATGTCTGTGCGGCAAATATAAGCGCATGAAGTATAAAGGCGTCGTTTGCGAAAAATGCGGCGTTGAAGTCACCGTTACGCGCGTCCGTCGTGAGCGTATGGGCCATATCGAACTGGCTGCGCCTGTTGCCCATATCTGGTTTTTGAAGTCACTCCCTTCACGTATTTCGACCATGCTCAATATGACTTTGAAAGAAGTCGAGCGGGTTCTTTACTTCGAATCCTATGTCGTCACAGAGCCAGGCCTGACCTCTCTTGAAGAGCGCCAAATCCTCTCCGAAGAAGAATTTATCGACGCGCAAGCCGAGTTCGGCGAAGATAGTTTTACCGCTGGTATCGGCGCAGAAGCCGTTCGCGACATGCTGCAAAACCTCGACCTTGAAGCCGAGATTGAGCGAACACGTTTCGATATGACTGAAACCGGTTCTGTCCTGAAACTAAAAAAATTCCGCAAGCGTTTAAAGCTTCTCGAAGCCTTCGTTCAGTCTGGCAACCGCCCAGAGTGGATGGTTCTAACCGTTGTCCCGGTCATCCCGCCGGAGCTTCGCCCGCTTGTGCCTCTGGATGGTGGCCGTTTTGCGACGTCTGACCTGAACGACCTTTATCGCCGCGTTATCAACCGGAATAATCGTTTGAAGCGCCTGATTGAACTTCGCGCTCCGGATATTATCATCCGTAACGAAAAGCGTATGTTGCAAGAATCTGTCGATGCGTTGTTTGATAATGGCCGTCGCGGTCGCGTGATTACAGGCGCAAATAAGCGCCCGCTGAAATCCATGTCCGACATGCTCAAGGGTAAGCAGGGTCGTTTCCGTCAAAACCTTCTTGGTAAGCGTGTGGACTATTCCGGACGTTCCGTGATTGTGGTGGGCCCAGAGCTGAAACTCCACGAATGCGGACTGCCAAAGAAAATGGCGCTCGAACTGTTCAAGCCGTTTATCTATGCGCGTCTTGACGCCAAAGGTCTGTCCGGCACAGTTAAACAATCCAAGAAATTGGTGGAAAAAGAACGTCCTGAAGTGTGGGATATTCTCGATGAAGTTATTCGCGAGCATCCGGTTCTTCTTAACCGCGCGCCAACGCTCCATAGATTGGGCATTCAGGCATTTGAGCCAAAACTGACAGAAGGTAAGGCGATCCGTCTTCACCCGCTTGTCTGTTCAGCCTTTAACGCTGACTTTGACGGGGACCAAATGGCGGTTCACGTACCGCTCTCAATTGAAGCGCAGCTTGAAGCCCGCGTTTTGATGATGTCTACCAACAACATCCTGTCCCCTGCTAATGGTAAGCCTATCATTGTGCCGTCTCAGGATATTGTTTTGGGGCTGTATTATATGTCCCTTATGCGCGACGGCGAAAAAGGTGAGGGCATGACATTTGCCTCCATCGAAGAAGTCGAAGCGGCTTTGGATAATGGAATTGTTAGCATTCACTCTAAGGTGAAGGGACGTTTCCCTGTAACTGACGAAGACGGAAACGTGACCTTTGAAGTTGCCGAAACGTCTCCAGGGCGTTTGAAACTAGCTGAGTTTTTGCCAAATCATCATCTCATTTCTTATGACGTCATCAACAGAATTTTGACGAAAAAAGAAATCGGAAAATTAATTGATACGGTCTATCGTCATGCCGGTCAGAAGGCGACGGTTATCTTTGCGGATAAAATGATGGGTCTTGGGTTCCGGGAAGCGGCGAAAGCCGGTATTTCCTTTGGTAAAGACGACATGGTCATTCCGGACGCAAAATATACATTGGTGAACGAAACACAGGACCTCGTCTCTGATTTCGAACAGCAATATGCGGATGGCCTCATCACCAAGGGCGAGAAATACAACAAGGTTGTAGATGCTTGGTCCAAATGTACCGATAAAGTGGCCGACGCCATGATGGGAGAGGCCGCGCGCGAGCGTAAGGTCATCAACTCCATCTTCATGATGGCTGACTCCGGGGCTCGGGGTTCTAAAAACCAGATGAAACAGCTTGCGGGTATGCGCGGTCTGATGGCCAAACCGTCCGGCGAGATTATTGAAACTCCTATTACGGCAAACTTTAAAGAAGGTTTGACCGTGATGGATTACTTTAACTCGACCCATGGTGCCCGTAAGGGTCTGGCCGATACAGCTTTGAAAACAGCGAACTCAGGTTATCTGACTCGTCGCCTCGTCGATGTGGCGCAGGATTGTATCGTGACTGAGCAAGATTGCGGCACAGAGAACGGAATTGAGCTTAAGCCAGTTGTTGACGGTGGTGAAGTTGTCGTCTCGCTCGGTGAGCGCAGCTTGGGCCGGACTTTGGCAGAAGACATTCAAGATCCGCGTTCAGGCGATCTTATGTTCCCGGCTAATACTTATGTTGATGAAGACATTGCTGCGACGATTGATGAGTCCGGTTTGCAGAACCTACGTTCCCGCAGCCCGCTGACTTGCGATACTGTTACTGGTATTTGCGCGACCTGTTATGGCCGTGATTTGGCCCGTGGTACAAAAGTCAATATGGGCGAAGCTGTTGGCGTTATTGCGGCTCAGTCCATTGGCGAACCGGGTACTCAGCTAACAATGCGGACATTCCATATTGGCGGTACAGCGTCTGTTTCAGACAAGTCTGTTATTGAATCCGCGAATGAAGGTACGCTTCAATATGACAAGGAAGACGCAATCGAAACCGGCAAGGTCTTTATTGCAAAATCCCGTAAATTGGAATTCTCTATCGTCGATAAAGATGGCAAAGAACTGGAAACACATAAGGTCGATTACGGGACACGTCTGTCCAAGAAGTCTGGTGCTAAAGTCGCTCGCGGGGATCGTCTAGCTGAATGGGATCCATACGCCACGCCAATTTTGACAGAAGTAGGCGGCACAGTCCGTTTGCTTGATATCGTTGATGGTGTGTCTGCTAAGGAAGAAACCGACGAAGAAACCGGTATCTCTTCCAAGGTTATTGTTGACTGGCGCGCGTCGTCTAAATCTGGCGATATCCAGCCTGTGGCGGTTATTGAGGACGAAAACGGTGAGCCTATCAAACTTCCAAACGGCAATATCGCCCGTTACATGCTTGCTGTTGGCGCGATCCTCTCTGTTCAGGACGGTGCTAAAGTGAAACCTGGTGCCATTTTGGCTCGTATCGCCAAAGGTGGTGCGACGCAGCGTGATATTACCGGTGGTCTGCCGCGTGTTGCGGAACTCTTCGAAGCGCGTCGTCCGAAAGATGATGCGGTTATTGCGGATATGGATGGTAAGATTGAATTTACGCGTGATTATAAAAACAAACGTAAGATTCAGATTACCCCTGAAGATGAGACAATGGAGCCGTCCAGCTTCCTAATTGCCAAAGGCAAGCACATGCTCGTCTCTGATGGCGACAAAGTGAAAAAGGGTGACTTTATTATCGACGGTAATCCAGCGCCGCACGATATTCTGGCGATTATGGGTGTTGAAGCCTTGGCTGAATATCTTGTTGACGAAGTTCAGGGCGTGTACCGTCTGCAGGGCGTGCCAATTAACGACAAACATATTGAAGTTATCGTTCGTCAAATGCTGCAAAAGGTAGAAATCACTGATCCCGGCGATACAACATTGCTCAAAAATGAGCAGATGGACAAAATCGAGTTCAACAAGGTCAATAAAGCCTTGCTCGAGCGCGATAAGAATGCGGCACCTGCCGTGGCTGATCCTGTCCTTCTGGGTATTACGAAAGCGTCTCTACAAACCCGCTCCTTTATCTCTGCGGCTTCCTTCCAAGAAACAACCCGTGTTCTTACAGAAGCCTCTGTCCTCGGCAAAGAAGATATGCTCGAAGGTCTGAAAGAGAATGTTATTGTGGGTCGTCTCATTCCGGCGGGTACGGGCGGAAACCTCCGTAAGTATCAGAAGCTAGCGAATGACCGCGATGAGAAGTTCCTAGCAGACAAAGCTGCCGCCGCGCCTCAACTCGAAGAATTTCCAACGGAAATCGAAGAGGGCGCCGCCGAATAGGCTAAGCTATATAAAATTAAAAGGCCGCTCCCATCGGGGCGGCTTTTTTGCTTTTAAATTTCAAGTTCATACGGTGAATATATCGAGGGTAAAACTTTCAGTGAATTCAATTAGAGGCGGCGTGGAAGCGGCAAATCGTGTATAAAATTTCAGCCTTTTTTGTCAGCGGTAATTGGGGCCACTTCACATTCGTGACTCGCAAATTCCGCTTAGTCTGCTTATCTTAGTTTCATGAGGTTTGGTGAAGCATTTCTGGATGAAATAAAGGCGCGCGTGCGCCCGTCCGACATTGTGGGTCGCCATGTTAAGCTAAAACGGCAGGGCCGCGAATTTGCCGGACTCTCCCCCTTTACCAGCGAGAAAACACCCAGTTTCTTTGTGAATGATGAAAAAGGGTTTTATCACTGCTTTTCGTCCGGAAAACATGGGGATGCGATTTCATTCTTGATGGAAGTGGAAGGCTTAACTTTTCCGGAGGCCGTCGAAAAACTAGCCGGTCTGGCCGGCATTGAGATGCCAAAATCTGATCCGCAGGCCGAGGCGCGAGCCGCGCGAAACAAGGAAAGCATTTCCTGGATGGAGCGCGCAAAAGAGTTTTTTGAACGCTCGCTCTATCGTCAGGTCGGTCAGGAGGCGAGGGATTATCTATCAAACCGTGGCCTATCTAAAACTGCGGCTCAATATTTCGGTATGGGGTTCGCGCCCAATGATTTCTCCGCCCTGAAGTCTGAGTTGATACAGCAAGGCGCGACTGAAAAACACTTGGTTGAGGCGGGTTTAATTATAGAGTCCGACGATAAATCGCGGGATAGTTGGGATCGGTTTCGCAACCGTATCATGTTTCCTATCCACGACAGCCGCGGGCGTCTTGTGGCGTTTGGCGGCCGGGCCATGGAAAAGGACGCCAAGGCAAAATATCTCAACTCCCCTGAAACGCCCATCTTTTCTAAAAGCAGACTACTGTATAATTATCACCGCGCTCGTAAAGCTTTAGCGGCACCGAAAAATGGGTCACGAGGGATGATCGTGGCCGAAGGATATATGGATGTCATTGCCTTGTCCCGGGCCGGATTTGAACATGCGGTTGCGCCTATGGGAACAGCTCTGACCGAGGAGCAACTGGATCTTCTTTGGCGCGCCGGGCCGGAGCCTATTCTGTGTTTTGACGGCGATAAGGCTGGGCTCCGCGCTGCCTATCGCTCCATTGAACGGGCGCTGCCTTTGTTAAAGCCCGGCTATTCACTTCGCTTCGCTCTATTGCCGGAGGGCCAAGATCCGGATGACCTCATTCGGGCCGACGGCCCACCAGCTATGCGCGCTGTTCTGGAGAATGCTTTACCTTTGATTGATATGCTGTGGAGGCGCGAGCGTGAAAAAGAGCCGCTTTCAACGCCGGAGCAAAAAGCCGGTCTGAAATCCAGACTTTATGCGGCTTTGGACGAGATTGGGCATGACGATGTGAAAGCTCTCTATAAAACGGAGCTTTTAGAGCGTTTTGACAAAGCTTATGGGTGGAAACCCAATCGGCGTCAAAACCGCGCTCAAGAGCCGAAAGCGGATAGGCAGGCGATAAAGCGCGATGCGGCGGCATTATCAAAAAACTTACGCCGTGAACGCGCATTAATCGGGGCTGTTTTACTCTATCCGGAGCTAATTTCCCGAGTAGATGAAACTTTATTCGAGCTTCCCTTCGCCAATCCTGCCTGCATGAGGTTGCAACGCAGTCTTTTGTCATATTGGCGAGTCACAAAAGCGGTTGAAATCAACGCACTTAATACGCATATATCAGAAGAGGGACTGGAAGCCTTACGTAAGGATATTCTCCGGGACCGATTATTGATAATAGCGGCCATGGGTGGTGCGTCTTCGGATTTGGATACACGAACAGCCTTCTGGGAAGCAGAGGCTACCGCTCTTTTAGAGCAAAACCAAACAAGTGACGAAACGCATGGCACAAGACTGCGAATGGCAGATACCATTCGTGAAGATAATTCGGAAGCGCTCAGGCGCTTGATGCGGGCAGCCAAGCTAGATGACAGCTAGGCGGCACGCGAAAGAAACATATGGCCGTATGTTAGGTTTAACATGCGGCTAAGACTATATTAAAGCCTGAGGTTTACCCTACAGTCTTTGACATTGGAAAGGTGCCTCTATGGCCGGCACAGCCACCTCTACAAAAAAAGACTCTGAAACAACAGAAGTCACAACAGAAGCAAATGCTGCCGCGATAATCCCCGGCAAGCGCCTTGATATGGATAGTATCGAGGTCAAGCGAATGTTGGCGAAAGCCAAGAAGAACTCCGGTCTTTTACCGGTTGATGAACTTCGCAAACATATTGATATGGACGGCATCTCGGCTGACGAGATTGAAGTTGTTTTGGCGGCCCTGTCCGAACTTGGCATTTCCGTTTATGACGATACAGAAGAGCCGACCCTTGGCTCCAAGACTCTTGCCCGGACAGCAACAACAACGGTTAAAGGCGGAAACTCCAAAGAGGAGCTAGACCGCACGGATGACCCTGTGCGCATGTATCTGCGTGAAATGGGCGTGGTTGAGCTTCTGTCGCGCGAAGGCGAGATCGCGATTGCCAAACGTATTGAGGCAGGCCGGGATACGATGATTAAGGGGCTATGCGAATCTGCTCTAACATTTGAAGCGATCATGATCTGGCGGGAAGAGCTGGAAGAAGGCCATATTCTCCTTCGGGACATTATTGATCTGGACGGGACTTATAACCAATCTATCGGGAATATTCAGGAAGACCGGTCTCAAGCCGCTGTTCGCCGCGAAAAAATCGAAAAGGGCGAAATTGAAGCGACTGAAGATGATGACCTGTCCAAACCGGTTCATCCTCCGCGCAATAAAATGCCGGAGCGTAATTATAAGCCCGGTGAAAAACCCATTGAAGATGATGATGAGGACGAGGAAGATAAAACCAACCTCTCCATGGCGAATATGGAGGCCGCTCTTCGTGATCAAATCATGGATAAGCTGGATCGTATCTCCGAAGATTTTGGCCGGTTTCAGAAACTCCAGCAAATGCTCATCAAAGCGCGTTTGTCCGGTAAAAAGCTGCGTAAGCCACAAGCCGAAGAATACGACCAAATTCAAGAAGTCATTATCGAAGAGATTAAATCCCTTCAACTTAACAATGCCCGTATTGATGCGCTAATTGATCAACTATATGCGATTAACAAGCGCTTTATCAGTCTTGAAGGGCGTTTGATGCGTCTGGCTGACGGCAATGGCGTGCCACGTCATGAATTCTTGCAAGCCTATTTGGGATCAGAACTAAATCCGAATTGGATGGAAGACATGGCTGGGCAATCCGAAGCCTGGGATCGATTCTTGAAACGCGAAAAAGTTTCTATCGACAAGTTACGGAACGAAATTGGTGGATTGGCACAGGAAACAGGTGTGCCTGTCGATGAGTTCAGACGTATTGTTCAAACTGTACAAAAGGGTGAACGCGAAGCTCGCCAAGCTAAAAAAGAAATGGTCGAAGCTAACCTTCGTCTGGTGATTTCTATTGCCAAAAAATACACGAATCGCGGATTACAATTCCTAGACCTAATCCAAGAAGGCAATATCGGTTTGATGAAAGCCGTCGATAAGTTCGAATACCGCCGAGGTTATAAATTCTCAACCTATGCGACTTGGTGGATTCGTCAGGCAATTACGCGTTCTATTGCGGATCAGGCAAGAACTATTCGTATTCCGGTTCATATGATTGAGACAATCAACAAGATAGTCCGGACATCTCGCCAAATTTTGCATGAAATTGGACGGGAACCAACACCGGAAGAGCTCTCCGCAAAACTTTCTATGCCACTTGAAAAAGTGCGTAAGGTAATGAAGATCGCGAAAGAGCCAATCTCACTCGAAACGCCAATTGGTGACGAGGAAGATAGTCAGCTCGGAGACTTTATTGAGGATAATAATGCGATCCTGCCGATTGAGTCAGCCATTCAATCCAATTTACGCGAAACAACAACCCGTGTTCTCGCATCTTTAACCCCGCGTGAAGAGCGCGTGCTGCGGATGCGTTTCGGCATCGGGATGAATACAGACCATACACTTGAAGAGGTCGGTCAGCAGTTCTCGGTCACAAGAGAGCGCATCCGCCAAATCGAAGCTAAAGCCCTTCGGAAGCTAAAGCACCCCAGCCGAAGTCGAAAACTCCGGTCATTCTTGGATCAATAAAAAAACCGCCTTCGGGCGGTTTTTTTACACTTGATTGTCTTTTGTCTGGCTCATTGATTTTTTGAGCATTTCGTTCCACCGTAGAACCAATCGGCTAAAGCCATAAACATGTAATTTTTAAATTATAATTTGAAAGAGGACCAATATGACTATCAAGCATTTCGCTCTAATGGGTATCTCAGCTATTTCACTGGTGGCGTGCCAAACAACGATGCCTGCACAGGAAATGAGCCCGGCAGAGATTCATGACGCCACGCTGACGCTGGATACCCATATTGATATTCCGCTGACCTATATGAGCGAAATTGATCCCGGCGCCGAGACTGAGCTTCAGGTAGATTTGCCGAAACTCGTTAACGGAAAGCTCGATAGCGGTTTCTGGATCGTTTATACGCCGCAAGGCGACCTGACGGCGGAAGGCTATGCACAGGGTTTGGAGATTGCAGAAACGCGCGTAAAGGCGATCACGCAAATGTCTCAAGCCTATCCAGAGAGAATTGAAATGGCCCGAACCGCTGATGATGTACGGCGGATTGTAGCCAGCGGAAAGCACGCTGTTTTGATCGGGATGGAAAACGCTTACCCATTAGGGGAAAGCGTGGATTCCATTCCACTTTGGGCGGAGCGCGGTGTGCGTTATGTTGGACTGACCCATTTTGGTCATAATCAATTCGGAGACAGCTCCAACGCTAATCCCGACCGCGATTCCGGGCCAAAATGGAATGGGCTTTCTCCTTTAGGAAAAGACCTTGTTCGGTCATTGAATGAAAATGGGATTATGGTGGATGTCAGCCACACTGGCAAAGCCACAATGATGCAGGCTGCAGATTTGTCCACTACCCCAATTATTGCGTCTCACTCCGGGGTGAAGGCTATTGCCGATACAGAACGTAACCTGGATGATGAACAACTTCGCAAAATTCGCGACGTGAACGGGGTGGCCCAAATGGTGGCCTTAGGCAGTTATGTGAAACTCCCGACACCGGAGCAGCAGGCCGCGCGGGACGCTCTGGACGAAGAATTTGGGGAGCGCAGTGAATGGGATCAAGCCAAGCGCGATGTCTATGGAGAGCGTAGAGCCGAGATTACGGCAATGTCTCCTGAAGCGTCGGTTTCAGATTTTGTCGATCATATTGATTATGCTGTTAGTGTTGCGGGTATAGATCACGTTGGAATTGCGTCGGACTTTGACGGCGGCGGCGGTATTGACGGGTGGCAAGACGCTTCAGAAACGCAGAATGTAACAGCCGAGCTTATCCGTCGGGGCTATTCTTTAGAAGAAATTGAGAAAATTTGGGGTGGTAACTTATTACGGGTTTTAGCAGCTGTCGAAGCCGAAGCCGCAAATTAGGCTCTGAAATTAGCCCATGGCTCTCATGACGAGCCATATGAGATACCCGATATAGGCGGCCGTCATCAGGCCGCCTTCCCAGCGCGAAATTCGCTCGCGAGTTGCAGCGAAAGCGAACATAGCGACTGTCGCGGCGACGAGGACGACGCCATCCCAAATCGAAAATCCTGTCAGATTATTCAACGGAAAGACTATGCCGGTGATCCCTAAAACGGCGAAGACATTGAAGATATTTGATCCAATGATATTGCCAAAAGCAATTGCATTTTCTTTCTTTAAACTGGCCATAATGGACGCAAAAAGTTCCGGAGCAGAAGTGCCAACGCCGACGATGGTAATCCCAATAATGGCTTCCGGGACGTTATAGAATGTTGCGATGCCGGTTGACCCTTTAATCAGAATTTCTGCGCCAGCAATTAATAGCGCAATGCCAAACACGCTTATAATAAGCGCGATGGGCATGGAGAGGGACACAATTGAGACTTCGCTTTCGAACCCGCCTTTATCTGACCGAAAAAGCTGCACCATGTAAATAACGAAAATAGTCATTAAAACGCCTGCCGCCCAAACGGGAAGAACGCCAAAATATATAATTAACAGGCAAATGACTGAGGCTAGCATCACGAAAAGGAAATCCAGGCCAAGGCGTCCTCTTGGGGCGGCCATGGGGTAGATCAGCGAACAGAGCCCCAATATCAAAAGCAGATTTATCGTATCTGAGCCAACAACATTTCCAAGCGCAATAGCGTCTTCCCCGCTTGCAGCGGCGCCGAAGCTGGCCACGAATTCCGGCATGGATGTTCCAAAGCCGACAAAAGTTGCGCCAATTAGAGCCTTAGATAGTCCCATGCGGTTGGCAATGACGACAGAGCCCCGAACAAGGCACTCACCGCCGCCCATCAACAGGCCGAAACCGACCACGACAAAAACAATACTTAAAAACATATATTAGATAGATTTCTTTTTTCGGCGGCGCCACATCCAGCGCAGTAGAAAGAGTCCCGGGAGGATTACGAAAAGCAGCCATGGAAGTATCCAGGCTAAAAAGCTGATGACGCCCGCCAAGCCTTGCGAGAGGTCGCTCAAAAAGTTTTTCAGGGCGGCGGCAATCGGGGCAAAGGCGCTGCGGCTCACGGCCACGCTTTGGGATTGATAGTTGATATTGACCTGAGACATAGTCACCCTTTGCCGTAACACAGCCAAAGTTGTCGTCGCGCTTTCAATTTCGCTCTGAACGCGAGCAAGTTCTCGTTCTAGAGCAAGCAAATCCGGGAGCTCTGCGTCCCGGGTGGCGAGTAACCCTTGCAGGCGGTCGCGTAAAGTCGTTTGTGCTTTCAACCGTGCATCCGTGTCCAGAATGGAGCGGGTTAGGTCTTCAGCCGAAACAGAATTGGATGTCATGCGTCCATCCTGCTCGGTGACGGAGGCCTGTATTTGGCCCATAAAGCTATCGAGCCAGGCCGGTTCGGCGCGAAGGCTTAAATTGGCACTAACATAATTATTATTATTATCATTGGTTGAAGAGGACAAAAGCTGGCATTTTTCAGGGCCAGCCTCCTGACATATCTCAGCATGGGATTTAGCCGTCGCCGCCACCGTTTTCGCAGGAAGTTCAAACCCGTAATTATAACGATAGGCGAGGTAGGATTGAGAGGTTGGGTTATCTGAGGTTAGAGGCGCAGGTTCTGAGGCCCCCTTGCTATAGGCCATATCACTTTCCATCGCGACAGGCGCCGGGGAGGGCTGACGGCCCTGAAATGAGTCAATGGTGCTTTCGTTGCAGCCTGCAAAGAATAACAGGCTAAAAAGAAGGAGCAGAAACCGCATTTATTCGGCCTTCTTGTTTAGAAGAACGATCTCGCCAAAACCAAGGTCATTTAAACGCGCCGCTTGCGAAGGCGCATCTCCGACCACGACAATTCGCATCGCTGCAGGGCGAATGTATTTGCTCATTAAGGCCTTTGCGTCGGTAAGCGTCATCGCTTTGACACGTTGCATATTCTGGGTGTTGATATCATCGGGCAGGCCATTTCGGCTTATTTCCTGAACTAGGCGCAGTTTGTCACCAAGTGTTTCATTCTTGAGCGCTTGGCCGCGCAGCAATGCGTCTTTCGTTTCGGAAAGTTCTTCGCTCCCCATTCCTTCGACATGGTCTTTGAGAATGTCACTGATAAGCTCTAGACTTTCTTTCGTGGCATTTGTCCTGACGGAGGTCTGAACGCCAAAGGTCCCGTTTGTCGCATTTCCGTTCGCATAAGATCGAATGCCATAAGTATATCCCTTATCGACTCGTAAGGTTGTGTTGAGCTTGGAGGTGTAAATCCCGCCGAGTGGGAAATTCAAGGCTTCCAATTCGGCAAATTTTGGATCGGTTACAGGCAGGGCAGGGCGCTCCATTCGGATCACCGATTGTTTGGCCTCAGGAATGTTGTAGAAATAGATTGTTGTCTTATCGACTGGTTTTAGTTTTGGTAACGGCCCTATCTCTGGGGAGACCTCTACAGGATCTGCGATAGTTCCGAAAAGTTTTTTAGCTTGGTTCCTGTCAAAGTCACCGACAATGTTGAGCTTTGCGCGGGAGACATCGTAATAATCTGCGTGAAAGGTTTTGACAGCCTCTAGCGTGATGGCGCGAACCTGATCTTCCGATCCGGCGCCGGCGGTCGCTAAAGGTGTTTCTTCGGCGTATGCTAATTTATCCGATTCCCGTAGAGCAACGAAATTGGGATTAGCCAGAGAGGCTACCGCATTTTGAGCGTAGCTCTCGCGCAATGTTTCGAACTCAGTTTTGTCGAATGCGGGTTTATTGATGATATCGGATAAAAGCGCCACCGTTTCCGGCAGATTACGCGCTAAAGTTTTACCGCTAATCGTCGTGAATTGATCTCCTGTCGAGACGGAAAGTTCCGAGCCTAGTTCCCCCAATGCCTCTTCAAAGGCCGCTGTATCGTACTTTCCGGCACCTTTGAGCAACATATCCCCCGTAAAGGCCGCTAGGCCGGGTGTGCTGAGTGGCGAGAGGTTTTTACCCGCGTCAAAATCAAGTGAGAATTCTATGAGAGGAACCTCTTCAGAGTGGATACCGAATATTTCCAATCCGTTTTCTCCGTCTGCGTGCCAAATCGTTGGAGAGGGAAGGGTATAGCTTTCGCCAAAAGAGGGCTCCTTTGTGCGGTCAAAAGAAGAAGGGGACGGTTCAAAAATGCGGGCGTCTGGATCATAGGCGACGTCTTTTTCAGCGCCCTGAACAACAACTTCTTCAACCACCTCTGCTTTTTGCGCGCCTTCAAGGGCTAAATCCAATTTCCCCATTGGGACAAAACTTGTCGCGATATAGGGTTGGTCTTTGATGTAACGAGTATATACGTCCATCACGTCTTCAGCGGTAACGGCACGTAAACGTTCAACATCCGTCGTGAAAAATCCAGGATCGCCTTTGAAAACATTATATTCACCCAGGGCGATAGCTTTGCCGAGAGCACTTTGAACTTCATCATAAAGGGCAACTTCTGCCTCGGTTTTGATACGTTGCAATGCTTTTTCAGGAATACCCATTTGCTCAAAACGAGCGAAGGCCGTTTGGATGGCGGGGAGAAGACCGTCCGTATCTTCTCCGGCTTTGGGCGAAATAAAGATATATAATTCGCCAGCCATTTCCTTCGTATAATTAAATCCGCTCACGCCTGTCGTTAATTGCTGTTCGTCAATGAGAACTTCATTCATTGGCGCCTGTTTCCCCTCGGTCAAATAGTCCAAGAGAATGTTGAGGGCATAGGAATCGGGGTGGTATTCTGGGACAGCAGGCCAAGCCATTGTCAGTTGCGGAACAGTGGCGAAATTATCTTCGTGGTAAAATGTTTTCGTCTCTTCCAATGTTACAGGTTGGGGAGTGATTTCTGGAGTAGGATCTCCGGAGGGAATGTCTCCGAAATACTTTTTTACGAAAGTTTGAGCTTCATCCATATTGAAATCACCTGCAATCGTGACGGTGACGTTGTCTGGCTTGTACCATTTGGCAAAAAATTCTTTGGTGTCTTCCAATGTAGCATTTTCGAGGTCTTCCAAAGAACCAATTACCTGGTGGTTATAAGGGTGACCTTCAGGGTAAATAGCTTTGCCTATGACGTATAGATTATGGCCATAAGGCTGATTGTCCACGCGTTGGCGTTTCTCATTTTTCACCACCTGCTTTTCACGATCAATGACGTTTTGATTCACCGTATTGATGAACCATCCGAGTTTGTCAGCTTCGGCCCAGATAATCTTTTCCAAACCGTCCTTTGGAACGGCTTGGAAATATTGGGTCATATCATTGGTCGTAAACCCATTCGTGCCTTCGCCGCCAATGCGGGTGTTCATTTCGTCTAGTCCTCCATAACCAAGATTTTCGGAATCGAGGAATAGAAGATGCTCAAATAAATGTGCGAAACCGGTCTTGCCGATGGTTTCGCGGCCGGACCCGACATGAGCGGCGAGATCAATTGCAACGACCGGATCGGATCTATCGACATGGAAAATAACGTCCAGACCATTTTCAAGGGTTATTTTTTCATAATCCAAGCTTGGCAGGGCGCGAACGCCTGACTCGGAAGCTGTCTCAGTTTCCGGAGTGGTTGCTTGAGTGGTTGCTTGAGCTTGGGCCGTTTCTGCCAAATTACAGGCAATGAAGCTCAGAGAGGCTATTAGCAAAGCCGCATGTTTAAAACAAAGAATCACAAGCAATTTTCCTTTTAAAGAAATGTTGTGGCAAATTAGGTCAAGAATTCAGGAATGTCGATAACTAAGGCGGGGGGTTATATTGCCTTTATAGGATTCAGAGCGTGTTTAGTTGTCGAACCGACCGGTTTCAGTATTCTTACGCAGATCCCGAGCCTTAAAAATGTGACCATTCATAATGCCGTAAACCCCGGGAGGCAGGGTTTGAACCGCAATCATGGCCCCGCCCATATTAAAGCCAGCATCAGAACGGCCAAGAGATTGCGGTCGCATAGCGCCCGTCAAGATAACTGTTTTCTCTCCGACTTTGCCATCTAGATATTGAGCGGTTAATTCCATTGTACCCGTGCCATGGGTGATGATGATATAATCTTCCGGTGCGTCTATGACGGCTTGGTGTATTTTGTCACGATGAACGCTGGACATGTTCAGGCTATCAATTTGAAACAAAATTTCCTGACGAACAGCGCGACTTCTGCCTTGTCTAAGGATTGCAGGCACTCTGGATTTGCCGTTGGGGTCGAAAATAAGACCTTCAGTCTTGGTATCATGGACTTTGTCCATTGTGCCACCGGTAATAAATATCGCAATTTTATCAATCATACGCGGCCTTTAATCTAGTTTTCCAGAAACCCCAAGGAGAAGACGAACGGCGCCTGAATCTCAGAAGAGCCCTGTATTTTTGTGTCTTCACCTTTTGTAATGACGCTGTCATGCCTATATAGGGCGTGAAGAGAAAAGGAGAACATTATGCTTCTGACTATGATGAAAGGCAAAATTCACCGGGCAACGGTGACACAAGCCGATCTACATTATGAAGGGTCCATCTCAATTGATCAGGACCTTTTGGAGCGCTCTGGTATCTTACCAAATGAGCAAGTGGATATTCTTAACATCACCAATGGCGAGCGGTTTACGACATATGCCATTACCGCACCTCGCGGTTCAAAGACTTTTGGTCTTAACGGCGCAGCAGCACGACGTGTCCAGATCGGGGACAAAATTATTATTATCTCCTATTGCCAAATGGAAGCTGAAAAGGCCCGCAATTACGCGCCGGACGTCGTTCTCCTTGATGAGAATAATGACGTTATTATCCCGCCTGTTCATTAAGGTCGGACATCAGATACTTCTTAATCTAAATAAATAATTATGTAACGGGGCTCATGGCCCCGTTTTTTATTGTTCAATTGCGTAGCTAAGATTGACTGTCACCTCTAAAGATTGCTCCCCACTGGCAATTGGAGTCGGTGCGCTTTCCATTGAGTCATTTCTGAAACCCGCCTGCATCATCATGGGGCGGGGCTGCCCTCCGGTATTTGCTTCGCTCATATTTAATAACTTGCCGAGCTTGACGCCGGCGGCATCTGCCATTGTTTGGGCTTTTAACTTTGCCGCATTAATGGCTTTGGCCCGGGCTTCGTTCATGGCGTCATCTGGATTATCAATAGAGAAATCAATTCCACCAATATTGTTTACCCCTGATTTTACGAGAGCGTCCAGCATGGCGCCGACGGATTGTAAATCCTCACTTTTTGCTGTGACAGTGTTACGGGCCTCATATCCGTCAATTGTCGGGGTTTGGCGGTTTTGGTAATTATAGCGGGGTTGGAGCGAAAGCTGGCTGGTCTGGATGTTTTGCTCAGGAATTCCTGCGGCTTTTAACTCTTCAAAAACGGAATTCATTTTAGTCGCATTGGCCATCATGGCTTGCCGAGCTGTCTTGCCTTCGGTCACGACACCCGCGCTCACTGTCGCGCGGTCGGGCGCTGCAGACGTTTTTCCGGTCGCGCTAACATCAAGGCTGGAAATTCGGCTTTCTGCCGGACTGACATTAGACACTGAGGCTGGCGCGCAAGCGGCAACGCCCAAAACGGCGAGTGAAGTAAGGGCAATTAAACGCATAAAATCTCCTTTATTTTCCACTATTATGTCGGGAGTACAGGGCAAATCAATGTCGAAATACTGTAATGTTCGAAATCAAGCGGCTGCGAAAAAAATAAATATTTATCGTTTTTCAATATGTATTTGACATATCCTCTGTAAAATATTATCGAAAAACAATAAAGGAAGATTGTTATGACATGTTTACAGAATAAGAAACAAATAAAAGTTGCTCTTGCGTCTATGCTTATTGTTGCCAGTGCCATGGGAACAACATTCAGCGCACAAGCTCACCCTGACCATGATGAAGAAACTGACCGCAAAAACCACGTTGAGCGGAGCTATGATTATCAGGGATTCGACAAAATTTCCGTCGTCGGAGTCTATAATATGGATGTGAAGGCCGGGGAATCGAGTTTCTCAATCAAGACGTCCGGGGAAGAACGATATATGTCTAATCTCAATGTCTATGTCGATGATGGGACTTTATATTTGGAAAATGACGAAGATGAAAAGACGCGGTCCTGGAGAGGAAAAAATAATAAAGGGATCGATATTACCATCACCCTGCCGTCGCTGAGTGGATTAGACGTCACGGGCATTGGTAACGGCGAAATATATGGAATTGACAGTGATGAATTTGAGGTAGATTTCGCCGGGTTAGGCGCAATGGAACTTTCAGGCCGCTGCGGTAAGTTTGACGCCGATTACGCCGGAATGGGCGAAATCGATGCGCGTGATCTTGAATGCGAAGACGTCACGATTGATATGTCGGGCATGGGATCCGCAAGCGTCTATGCCTCAGAGAGTGTGGATGCCGACATGTCAGGCATGGGCAATATCGAAGTTTTCGGCAAACCTAAGAACGTGAAAAAAAGCAAAGGCTTTATGTCCTCTGTCGATATTCACTAATACAGAAAATCATAGGTTAGATAGGAAGAGCGAGCTGACTCTTTTGTCTGGGGAAAATCGTCGCGGAAATGTCCTCCGCGGCTCTCTTCCCGAGCAAGGGCAGCAGAGGCGATGATACGGGACGTTACAAGCGGATTAGCACGCCCAACTTGACCGATGAGCGTGTCGATATAATTAATGAGCTCATTCAGGTCTTTAGCATTGCGCCGTACACCGCATTTATCAGTCATTGCGCGGCGTAGGCCTTCACTCACACTTTTTGTCATAGATAGCCACGGTTGAGACCGAATTGTCGTGGCACGTTTTGGGGCGATCACCATATTATTGATTTGTGTGGCCGCACGTCCGCCAAACACAATCGCTTCCAGTAGAGAGTTACTTGCCAGACGGTTTGCTCCGTGAACCCCCGTGGCGCTGCATTCTCCTATAGCAAATAGACCGTCGAGATTGGTCTGCCCTACACTATTGGTGGCCAGTCCGCCCATGTGATAATGCACCGCTGGAGACACAGGAATAAGCTGCGTGCGCGGATCAATTCCAGCTTTCATACAGCTGTCGAAAACTGTTGGGAATTCTTCATCAAAATGGGCCCCTATCGCCTCTCGGCAATCCAAAAATGGTTGCCGTCCAGCTTGGATTTCTGCAAATATTGCCCGCGCAACATCATCTCTCGGGGCTAATTCAGCTTGCTCATGATAGCGGTGCATAAACCGCACACCGTCAGAATTAGTCAAGGTTGCGCCTTCGCCGCGTAGAGCCTCTGTCGCCAAAGGGGCCGGATCCCGGCCAACATCAATAGCTGTAGGATGAAACTGGACAAATTCCATATCCCGCATTTTTGCTCCGACAACGGCGGCCATACCCAAAGCGTCACCGCGGGCAGTTCTGGGGTTAGTCGTAACCGAGAATAATCCTCCAACCCCCCCGGTTGCCATTACGGTTATGTCGGCTTCGATGCCAAGTAATGCGCCGTCATCGCGCCGGGCCAGTGCGCCGGCAATGCCTCCATAACCATCTGTTAAAAGGCTCTCTGCGCGCCAACCTATCAGGCCTGTAATGTGATCGGCGGTTTGAACCTTCTTGAGCATAATATTGATGATTTCGCGTCCTGCCGTATCGCCTTTTACGCGGGCGACACGCGGCATAGAATGCGCGGCTTCCAACGAGAGATAAAGCCGATCTTGATCGTCCCGATCAAATGGGACGCCCATTTCGGCCAGATCGTGTACCCGGGCGGGGCCTTCCTCGGATAGTATTTTAGCGATAGCCGGATCGACCAACCCGTCTCCGGCGGCAACCGTATCAGCGGCGTGACTCTCCGGTGTATCATCGGGGGATAACGCCGCGGCAATACCGCCCTGTGCCCAAGCTGACGCGGCTCCAACTGTTGAGCGGCGTGATGTCAAAACGAAAACCGGACGCGGCGCGAGCTTTAAAGCTAAATACAGACCAGCCAAGCCTGCGCCAACGACCAGGACGGCGCCTGGCGGAAGGCGTTTTGTGTCGAGGGGAAACGACAAGGTTCTAGATAACCTTCACGTCTTCTTCGGGCAGTGTAGGATCAAAATGGCCTTTGATCGGGTCAAACGAGACATTTATCATTCGCATAACGGCGTCATAGGCTTTCGCACGCATTTCTTCTGGGACAAGCACTTCATTGGTCTCGTCGCGCAGACACTGATACATATTTTCCAATGTGATACGCTTCATATGTGGGCAGAGGTTACAGGGCCGGACAAAATCAGTCTCCGGGTTCGCCATGGCGACATTATCTGACATGGAACATTCTGTGAGAAGGATAACGTTTTTCGGTCGATTGTCAGACACGTAATCACTCATGGCTTTTGTCGATCCGGTGAAGTCTGATTCTGCAACCACCTCAGGCGGACATTCCGGATGGGCCAGAACTGTCACGCCAGGATTTGATTCTCGCATTTCGCGGACATCCTGAGCTGAGAAACGGGCGTGAACTTCGCAGCGACCATGCCACGCGATAATTTCAATATTTGTTTGTTTGGCAACATTCTTGGCCAAATACTCGTCCGGGATCATAATGACTTTTTTCACGCCCATTTCCGCTGCAATGTGTTCGACAATCGCGACAGCATTGGAGGACGTGCAGCAGATATCACTCTCTGCCTTCACATCGGCAGAGGTGTTCACATAGGTCACGACAGGAATGCCAGGGTAGCGTTGTTTGATAAGTTTCACATCGTCGCCCGTTATAGAAGAGGCGAGAGAACAGCCCGCCCGCATGGACGGAATTAAAACGCGCTTATCCGGACACAGGATTTTAGACGTCTCGGCCATGAAATGAACGCCGCCTTGAATAATCATATCTGCGTCTGTTTTCGTAGCCTCAATAGCAAGACCGAGACTGTCCCCCCGATAATCACCAACAAGGCCAAAAATATCCGGCGTCATATAATTATGCGCGAGAATGACGGCATTTTTTTCTTTTTTCAGTTTGTTTATGGCGTGAACAAGGGGGGCATAAGCCGGCCATTCAAACTCTGGTATAAAATCGCTAACCTGTTCATACAGATGGTCAGTGGCGGCTTTGACTTCATCATCGTAAGGGAGATCATTCCCAGGCATATCGGGCACCGCGCAGACGCCGTTTTCGACTTCAAGCGTTTGGCCGATCCAACGACCATTTTCCCAGTTGATGAGTTCTTTACCCATAATCGTGCTGACCTCCAAAGAAATGTCCTATGACGTATATAAGGACGCGGCACCAGCGATGCTATTGAAATTCTGGGATTTCCTCAATTACAGGTAAGGAACGGCAAGGACCAGAAGGCCACCTATAAACCCTAGAAAAATGCCAAGATTGCTGACGCGAGAGACCGGAAGCGGTGCTCTACGGTCCATCAAACGTCCAATAAACCCAAATACGAGGGATATGAGGGCGCCGATCATTGCCAATATTTGCAGGGTCATCTTGCTCGTCGAATCTCCGACGAAAACGCCTGTCGTCTGGCCAAAGAGGAGATAACAAATCGCAAATATGGCCAGAGCCATACCGATAATAGTAAGTGTATTGATAAATCTGCGCATAGGGGTCTAACGTTTTGTCATGTTTGAGAGTTCCTCAAAACGCTCGAGAAACGCGTGTTCCGCCTCTCTGACGGGTAAGGGCGAGAGCGTCAAGCCAAGACCTTTGGGAGGCCGCTTGAAAAGTCTGTTAGCCTCGCTCTTCTCAAACCCCGCAATTTGCGTGGCCTCGAACCAGGCACAGTAAATATCACACTGTTTTATTCGCTTTTTTAGGGTTGGCGACATTTTTGCGGGCAGACCAAACCGAAGGTGGATGGCTTCTTCCAAACGGGATTCGAATGACTTGTAATCCAGGCCGAGTGCATTCTTGAAGGGGCTTATCATATCCCCAATCACATACTCCGCTGCGTCATGCAGAAGCGCCGTGAGACGTTGTTCCGGCGAAGAATTAGGGTATATCGTTATCAGCAAATTTTCGACAATCACGCTGTGCTCGGCCACGGAAAAAGCGTTATATCCTGTGGTTTGTCCATTCCACCTCGCGACCCGCGCCAAACCACGAGCAATATCTTCAATCTCTATATCAAAGGGAGAGGGGTTGAGAAGGTCGAGGCGCCGCCCCGAAAGCATCCTTTGCCAAGCGCGTTTCGGCGGGGGCGTATTCGTCACGCCACCTTCCGAATAAATATGGCTCCGGCGGAATAGCCAGCGCCGAAACTGCAAATCAGACCCGTTTCCCCTGCTTCAAAGTCACCGCTATATTTATGGAAAGCGATAATAGAGCCTGCGGAGCTGGTATTGGCGTATTCATCCAGAACGACAGGAGCTTTTTCTATTTCGACGTCTTTGCCGAGCACTTTTTTTGCGATCAGAACATTCATATTGAGGTTGGCTTGATGCAGCCACATTCGTTTAAGGTCGTGCGGGTCAATTTTGTTGATTTTACACTCTTGGGTGATCAACTTTGCGACGAGAGGTACGACTTCTTTAAACACACTGCGTCCATTTTGAACGAAGAGTTTATCCGTCAATCCTTTACGTCCTCGCGTTCCGTGGAGCCCGTCATCTTCCGGTGCGGTGTGATTGAGAAACCCAAAATTATTTCGTATATTATTAGAAAATTGCGTGACAAGTTTAGAGCCGATAATTTCCCAATGCTCTGTCGGCGCTATGTCTTCAGCCTCAACTAATATGGCCGTTGCCACATCGCCGAAAATAAAATGTGCGTCCCGATCTTTGAAATTAAGATGAGCTGTACAAATTTCGGGGTTAACAACGAGGACAGATTTAGCTTGCCCCCCCAAAATGAGTCCGCGTGCAGTTTCAAGTCCGAATGTAGCGGAAGAACAGGCGACATTCATGTCGAATGCAAAACCGGAGGTTCCTAGAATAGATTGCACTTCAACGGCGACAGCCGGATACCCGCGCTGAAGGTTAGAACAGGCGACAATAATGGCTCCAACCTCTTCGGCTTTTCGCCCGACAGCGTCCATAGCTTGCTGCGCAGCTATAGCTGCAATTTCGGCTAGAATAGAGGGGTCATCGTCAGGGCGAGCTGGTATGCGCGGCGCCATTATGTTGGGATCGAGAATAGGACCTTTGGAAATAACGTAGCGAGATTTAACGCCAGAGGCTTTTTCTATAAATTCTGCATTAGAGTAAGTCAGAGCGTCAAGTTCGCCGGTTTCAATCGCGGCGGCGTTCTCTGTATTCCACTTATCAACATAAGTATTAAAGCTTTCGACGAGCTCTTCATTTGAAATTGAATCTGTTGGAGTCCAAAGACCCGTCGAACTAATTACGGCTTTCATACCTTAACCCTTTGTAGGTTTTTATTTATCTAACAGCTATGCAACGTACCGTGCATGAAATTCAAGGGTTAAGAAGCAGAACATTCTTTTATGGAGAAGAACAGTTTTGACCGGGTGTTTTTACTTCATCAAACAGGGCGGGTTTTCCACTTTTCGATCTTTATCTCTTAGGCACTCCACGTAGTTTTCCATCCGTGTAGTCTCATCCTCGTTTTGAGCGGGAGACTCATCAGGTTTCGGTTCGAATAGAGTCGTGCAGCCACTCAATATGACGGTTGATAGTGTGATAGCCATAGCTGTTGAAAAACGGTTTAGTCTTGCTTGCTTATTCATTTCATACCCGCCTTGTATTTTTACACGCGTCATTAACGTGGCAATCAATGCTGTGATCATTGACCATTCCAACAGCCTGCATAAACGCATAAAGAATAACGGGACCAACAAATTTGAAACCCCGTTTTTTCAAGTCTTTTGACATGGCAATGGATTCCGTAGTTTCGACAGGCGCGTCTTTGAATCTTTTCCAATCATTTTGAACAGGTTTGCCATCAACATATCCCCAAAGGTAATCTGCAAAGTCGATCCCTTCTTCGTCTCGCATTTTGACGTAGATTTGCGCGTTAGAGATAGCCGCATTTATTTTCAAACGAGACCGAATAATTCCGGGGTCGTCAAGTAATCTCGCTCTGTCTGTATCCGTATAATACGCAATAATATCCGGATCGAATCCATCATAGGCTTTAAGCAAATTATCCCGCTTCCGCAAAATAGTAAGCCAGGACAGCCCGGCCTGCTGCCCATCCTGTATCAATTTGGAAAAAAGAGATTTAGAATCGTAAAGAGGGCGTCCCCACTCTTCATCATGATAAGCACAATACAGGGCATCTTCTGGTGGAACCCAGGCGCAACGCGGTAAGTCAGGATTATGATTTGGAAATTCTGTCATTTCATTAGTTCGCGCTCGCTCAGTTCTTCGTAGCGGGACTGACCCGAAAGGGTTTCATCAAGTTTGTCGTTTTGAGTTATCCATTCCCAATACAAATCCATCGCCATACGGCCATCGTCGAATCTAGTGAACTCCGCCACAGCTTTGCCCGCTTTTAAATCTCGCTTGGTTGTGAGGCAGTGATAAAGCATATGGCCACGACCTCTTTCATCAAACTGTCCGATAATATGGCCCTCGCGTACGTCTCCGCCGAAATAATCAGCAAAAAAGACGATACCTTCTTGCCAGAAGTGAAATCTGGTTTTTCCGCTGATAACGCCGTTATCCGTATTTTCAACGGGCACGAAAACACGATTGTCCAAGGACATCCGGTTCACAAAATTTTCTCCATGCCAATATTGGCGCGGGCATAAACCGGATGGGGACCTTCATGATTGACGGTCCAGCCATTGCGGGCATAGAGACGCAAAGCGGCTTCGTTTTTGGTGTTGGAAAGTAGAAAGATGGAGTGCAAGTTCAAACCATCCCTCGCAAAGCCTTCGACGGCCGTCATTAAAATTTGACCTATCCCTTGGCCCTGATACTGTTCGTCCACAGCCATTTTCGTGAGCTCATATTTTCCTTGCTCATGTCGCTTTAAAGCGACAACACCAACCACGACGCCATTTAAATGGGCCGAAAAAACGTGGCTGCCATTCTCGATATAGATTTGTGGCCGCGCGACCATGAGTCTGTCAGACTCTTCCATATGATGGAGCTGTTCAATCCATTTTGCATTCAGTGCAGCAAAGCGGGAGAGGGCACTCACATCATTTCGTCTTATTTCTAATTCACCCGGAATGACCATCAACCGAATCCATAATTTCGACATTCATCTCATTTAGCGTAGGCTCGGCTTCTGCCTCTTTCCAGCGGTTAAGACGGATCATGGCCATGCCCATTTTTTCATGAACAGAAAGAAGCTCTCCTATAACCCGTTGCCCTGCCAATATTTTGTCACCAGCTTGTGCCGACCCTTGCAAAATTACGCCCCGCATACGTTTCTTTACGATAGTCATACGCTTCATTCGGCTCACCACTTCTTGCCCGATGAAGCACCCCTTTTTGAAATCCACGCCGTTCATTAAGTCCATATTGGCATCTGCCGGAAAAGTAGTGGCTGTTTCAAAATCCCACTGACTTTCCACGATGCCTAGCGAGAGTCGGTGAGCGTTGTAATCCCCACTTCCAGGAAGTTCAGTTTTTGAGATTTGACGGTGTCCCAACGATGCGTGTCTGGGGTCAGCGTAGCTTTGTTTACTCGACTCTCCCCAAAGGGCATAAACGGCATAATCATTGGAAATGTTTTCGATTTGAACAGGCGCGCGCATTTTGTAAAGGGTTAAACGTTTTTCCAGATCTTTGCCAAACTTGACCGGTGTATCAAGGATCAATCCGTTCTCAGTCTTCGTTACAAAGAAATCAGCGATGATTTTGCCTTGCGGGGTGAGCAAAGCGGCAAAGGTCATATCTTGATTTAATGTATTCGTAATGAGCCCCGAAAGCCAATCTTTAACGGTTTCCCCGGTCAAGCGGAGGAGTGTGCGGTTTAGTCGAGTAATTGGCATGACTTAAAACTAATCCATTGTCTTAAATTTACAAGGTCGGAACTTTTCTCAAAACTGCGGATAGCAAAGATAGCTTCACGTCTTGAAAGGAAATAATTTATGTCTATTAAACGTCACGCCTCTGCCCATTGGTCAGGAAATCTGAAAGAGGGCAAAGGGACTATATCAAGTAAAAGCGGCGCTTTGTCCGATCAGCCCTTTGGCTTTAACACGCGGTTTGAAGATAAAAACGGCACCAATCCGGAAGAACTTATAGGCGCGGCTCATGCGGGATGTTTCGCTATGGCCTTTGCGAATGAACTGAGCAGCTTGGATGTTGTGCCAGAAGATGTCTCCACAAAAGCCACTGTCCATTTAGAGGAGATTGAAGGCGGATTTAAAATTTCCCGTTCTGACATCGACGTCACGCTTGATGCCCCTGGTGCAGACCGCGCAAAAATTGACGAAGCCTTTGCTGCGGCCGAATCCGGATGCCCGGTTTCAAACGCTTTGAACGCTAAGGTAAAAGTGTCTCTCACCGTAAAATAAGAGGGTCGTTAGATTATAGCGCCATAACCTAGAAAACAGAAAAGCCGCCCAAGAGGCGGCTTTTCTTTTGATGTTTAAGTCTAAGTGAGACTTAGCATTTGTAATACATATCAAATTCGACGGGGTGAGGGTGCATGGCGAGGCGGTGAACTTCTTCCATTTTCAATTCGATATAAGCGTCAATTTGATCATCATCAAAAACATTGCCAGCTTTCAAGAAGTCACGATCAGCATCAAGTGAGTCCAAGGCTTCACGTAGAGACCCGCAAACCTGAGGTATCTTAGAGGCTTCTGCCGGAGACAGCTCATATAGATCCTGATCCATAGGGTCACCAGGGTGGATTTTATTCTTAATACCGTCAAGACCCGCCATCAGTAGAGCGGTATAGGTCAAATAAGGGTTACCCGCCGGATCCGGGAAACGGGCTTCAAGGCGCTTACCTTTTGGCGACGCTGTCCAAGGGATACGAATAGAAGCCGACCGGTTACGGCTAGAATATGCTAGCATTACAGGCGCTTCAAAGCCGGGGACCAGGCGTTTATAAGAGTTGGTAGAAGCGTTCGCGAAAGCATTGATTGCCTTGGCATGTTTAATGACGCCGCCGATATAATAGAGGCAGGATTCTGATAGTCCGGCATACTCATCCCCGGCAAATAGAGGTTTTTTGTCTTTCCAGATAGACATGTGAACATGCATCCCTGTGCCGTTATCGGCATACATTGGCTTAGGCATGAAGGTGGCTGTCTTACCGTAAGCATGGGCAACATTGTGCACGAGGTATTTATAAAGCTGCATATTATCTGCCATGGTCAGCAGAGTGTTGAACTGCATTCCAAGCTCATGTTGAGCAGGGGCCACTTCGTGGTGATGTTTTTCCGGACGCAGGCCAAGTTCTTCCATAACTGAAATCATCTCGGAGCGCATATCTTGGGCAGAGTCGACAGGGGGAACAGGGAAGTAACCGCCTTTAGGGCCTGGGCGATGGCCCATATTACCGCCCTGATACTGAGTTCCAGTGTTTTCTGGTAGCTCAGTCGAATCAATTGAATAGCCAGTAACATTTTTATCTGTGTTCCAGCGGACATCGTCAAAAACAAAGAATTCTGCTTCAGGTCCGAAATAGACGTCGTCGCCAACATTAGCAGAGCGCATATATTCTTCGGCGGCTTTAGCTGTACCGCGCGGGTCGCGATTATAAGCTTCTCCTGTATCAGGTTCTAGAATGTCACAGAAAACTGCCAATGTGTCTTGTTGATAAAACGGGTCCATTTTGGCCGTAGAGGCATCAGGTAAAAGAACCATGTCTGATTCATTAATAGCTTTCCAGCCGCCAATGGAGGATCCATCAAACATTGTGCCGTCAGTAAAGAGGTCTTCGTCAACAAGGTCCGTGTGGAAAGTCACATGCTGCATTTTTCCGCGCGGATCTGTGAATCGTAGGTCGACGAATTTGATGTCCTCGTCTTTGATTTTTTTCAGTAGTTTATCTGTGTCGGACATAGTCCAATTTCCTTTCCCAAAAGTTTTATAAAATTCTTTGTATAGTGAGAGGCTGACTTAAAGCGCAGCGTCGCCGGATTCTCCGGTCCGGATCCGAATCGCCTGACTAACGTCTGAAACGAAAATTTTGCCGTCGCCGATCTTACCGGTTTTGGCTGCTGTTTGAATGGCCTCAAGCGCGCCTTCAACCTGATCATCTGCAACGACGAGTTCAAGTTTTAGCTTAGGGAGGAAGTCAACAACGTATTCAGCCCCACGATAAAGCTCAGTATGGCCTTTTTGACGGCCAAAACCTTTAGCTTCGACAACGGTCATACCTTGTAGTCCAACGCCTTGTAGGGCCTCTTTAACTTCATCTAGTTTGAAAGGCTTGATGATGGCTTCGATTTTTTTCATGGGTTCCTCCTAAGTACCGCCCTCGGATCGTCGGGACGGCTGAAAATCAACTCACTTCTGAAATCTGAATGCATCAGAGTCGAGTCACGCTAACGGGCCAGTTTCACAGATTTACTGACGAATGAATTATTGCACTTCTATTGGGCGACAACAACTGGTCACGCCTTATTTTTAATCAACGACTTAAAAGATAAAAGCAATTATGGGTAGGATTGAAACACAAACAGCGTTATGAGCCAGAAAATTATTCGACGTAGGGGCGGAATAAGCTAACTGGCAAATTCAGTCTGTGCGATCCAAGGGATAGAGCGAGAGAGAAAAATGGCTAAACTCGAACCACGTCCGCCTAAACGGGCTTATATTACTGATCAGCAGGCATTGGATTTCCATTCGAAACCTATTCCGGGAAAACTGTCTCTCCAGCCGACAAAGCCTATGGCAACGCAGCGCGATCTAAGTCTGGCTTATTCTCCGGGCGTGGCCGTTCCTGTCGAGGCGATCGCCGCGGATAAAGACACGGTTTATGATTACACTTCCAAAGGTAACATGGTGGCCGTTATCTCGAACGGCACAGCAATTTTGGGACTTGGAAATTTAGGGGCGATGGCCTCTAAACCTGTGATGGAAGGGAAGTCAGTCCTCTTTAAACGATTCGCGGATATCGATAGTTTCGATATTGAAGTAGAAGAAGAAGACGCCCAAAAATTTATCGAATGTGTTCAGCGGTTTGGCAATACTTTTGGCGGTATCAATCTAGAAGACATTGGATCGCCAGAGTGTTTTATTATTGAGCAAGAGCTTCGTGATAAACTCGACATTCCTGTCTTTCATGATGACCAACACGGCACCGCAATCATTGCGACAGCCGGCCTAATAAATGCGTGTCACCTAACGGGCCGAAAATTCGAAGATTTAAAGCTGGTTCTCTCCGGCGCCGGAGCTGCGGGGCTGTCCGTTCTTAATCTGGTCAAAGCGCTCGGCGTAAAAGACGAAAACGCCATTGTCGTCGATAGCCGCGGCGTTATTTATCAGGGCCGTCAAGATTACATGGATCAATGGAAAGCGCCGCACGCCGTAGAGACAGATAAACGCACTTTAGCAGAGGCGATGAACGGCGCAGATGTCTTCTTTGGCCTTTCAGTAGCCGGTATTGTGACCAAGGAAATGGTCGCTTCTATGGCACCGAAACCCATTATTTTTGCTATGGCAAATCCCGATCCGGAAATCTTACCTGAAGATATTAAAGAGATCCGTGATGACGCTATTATTGCGACAGGCCGATCCGATTACCCCAATCAGGTCAATAATGTCCTCGGTTTCCCTTATATTTTCCGAGGCGCGCTTGATGTGCGGGCCCGTAATGTAAATGAAGAAATGAAGCTTGCTTGCGCCCGAGCCCTCGCTGATTTGGCACGCCAAGACGTTCCCGAAGAAGTCGCTGCGGCTTATCATGGTAAGCGCCCTTCCTACGGCCCGGAATATATAATTCCCGCTCCCTTCGACCCCCGCCTCATTTCTGAAATTCCGCCCTATGTTGCGCAGGCCGCCATGGATACCGGAGTTGCCCGTAAACCTATTGAGGATATGGATTCTTACAGAAAGTCTTTGGCCAGACGGCAGGATCCGACAGCGGCCATACTGCAAGGGATTACAGCCACCGTCCAGCAGGATCCAAAAACGATTATCTTTGCCGAGGGCGAAGAGCCCGCAGTTATTCGTGCGGCGCAAGCATTCCAGCAGCGTGGTCTCGGCAAAGCAATTTTGATTGGCCGCGAAAAACCGATCTATGACAATATGAAACTGCTTGGTATTGAAAAGCCGGATAGTCTGACGGTTCTGAATGCTCGGCTTTTCGACCGGAATGCTGAATTTACTGACTACCTTTACTCGCGTTTACAACGCAAAGGCTTCCTCCGGCGCGATGCTCAACGCCTCGTGAATAATGACCGGAACGTTTTCTCTGCTCTAATGCTGCATCATGATTTGGCAGATGGCATGGTTACAGGGGTCACACGAAGCTATGATATTGCTTTAAACGATGTTCAGCTTGTTCTGAACCATGTTGAACATGAACGTACAATGGGGGTCAGCGTGGTGGTGAATAAAAACCGCACATTGTTTATCGCCGACACAAACATCACAGAGCTTCCCGAAGCAGAAGACTTAGCCGACATCGCCGAAACGACTGCGCATTTTGCCCGTCAATTTGGCTTTGATCCGCGCGTGGCATTCTTATCTTATTCAACATTTGGCAACCCTATTGGCGAGCGTATGCTAAAAGTTCGTCGAGCTGTTGAAATTTTGGACTCACGCGATGTCAATTTTGAATATGAAGGCGATATGGCGGCTGATGTGGCACTTGATCCCCTTCATGTCTTAACTTATCCCTTCTCTCGTCTGACAGATGCTGCAAATGTCTTAGTTATGCCGGCTATCCACTCAGCGTCTATTTCGACGAAATTATTAGATTCTGTCGGCGGCGCAACTGTCTTGGGGCCTTTCCTGACAGGGCTGGAAAAACCCGTGCAAATTTGTTCGCTGGGAGCAACTGCCTCCGAGATTGCGCAAATGGCAACTCTTGCGGCCTTTGCCCCGTCACATCGAGATGAGTGACGTTTGACCCAGGATCAAAGATCAGAGCCTCATGAAACGCTTGATGACAAACTGTCCGAGGTCCTACCAGAGGTTATAGCCCCTGCCGGAACGGCAGGAAAAAGCAAAACCGATCTGACGGAAGGGCCTGTAAGTGGCCATATCTTCCGTATGCTTGGACCTTTTGCTATAGCGGTGCTCGCACTCTTGTCGTCGGGCCTGATTGATACAATTTATCTTGGCAATTTGTCAGATGAATCCCGACCCGGTTTGGGTGTAATGGCCTTGGCCGCTGTGGGGTTCGCCTACCCTTTAACTTTTCTAGGTAACAGCGCAAATATCGGATTGGGCGCGGGCACGATGAGTGCAATCAGCCGGTCGATTGGGCGAGGGGAAACTGAAAAAGCTGCGCGACACGCTGCGGCTGCAATACTTTTTGCCTTATTTGTAATGACGATACTCGTTTCAATCATGTGGCTATTTATCCCATCTTTACTTCCAATGATGGGGGCAGAGGGGGAAGTCGGTGTTATGGCGTCTCAATATCTAGCCATTTCACTTCCGGGTCTTGTGATTGTCTCGGTAGCGATGATTTCCAACAATATATTGCGCGCAGGTGGCGAGGCCGCATTACCGTCAAGCATCATGATACTGGGGGCAATTTTAAATATTATTATCGACCCCTTTTTAATCTTTGGCTGGGGACCGTTTCCAAGACTTGAAGTTCCGGGGGCCGCATTGGCGACCGTAATTGGAAATACAATCGCGGCAATATTCGGCTTTTATATTGTGAATTTCCGCCGGAAAGCTGTTTCATTTGCGGCTATGACGCTCTCCTCAATACGCCATGCTTGGTGGACAGTCGGAAAAGTAGGCTTACCTGCAGCCTTGACCAATATTATCGTGCCAATTGGAACCGCTTTGGCGGTTTCCATAATCGGGAATAGCTTAACTACCGAGGATGTCGCTGCATTTACTTTGACGAGTCGCGCCGAACTTCTTTCCGTTGGATTATTATATGCACTCTCCGCCTGTATTGGGGCCGTCACAGGTCAGAATGGGGGAGCGGGGAAAACGGATCGAGTGAGAGAAGCTTTTAAAATCTGCTATAAAATTTGTCTGGCCTGGACGTTCTTGGCTGCGATTATTTTAGCTATTCTGGCTCGTCCGATTGCCGATATTTTTACCAATGATCCGGTTGTTCTCGATTTGGCCACCACTTATTTCTGGATCGTACCGATTACGATTTCCGGATATGGATTTGTTTTTGTAAGTGCAGCCGGGTTTAACGCATTGGGACGCCCTCTATTCGGGTTGTTTTATACCATTATGCGATCGCTTTTCCTTTATGCCCCTTTGATTGGTGTGGGCGTTTATTTTGATGGTCTTCGCGGCGCATTTTTCGGGATCGCGGCGGCCAACATCATCAGCGGCGGGATCGCTTATTACTGGTCGATGTATAAAGCGCCAATGATTGCAAAAGACGGTTGACGAATAGCGGGCAGGCGGCTAATCCGCGCGCCTACTTACCACCTTCTAAAGGTGAGAGCATCGTGCGGGTGTGGCGGAATTGGTAGACGCGCCAGATTTAGGTTCTGGTATCGAGAGATGTGAAGGTTCAAGTCCTTTCACCCGTACCATTTGATTTCAGCAAATTATGCAAAGGTGGCTCTCTAGAGCGGTGGCTATTCTTGTAAAAATAGTGTCGCGCTCTGGCGGAAGCGCATTCAAATGCCTGTAAGCATTCAGTAACGGCATAAAATACTAGGCTGTAGGATCTAAATCTCTTTTGATATTAGCCAATCATTATTTTAAGGCGATTGGCCAATATATCGCGCCAATGTTAAAGGGTAATCATATTGCCGGTTGCGATCCACGGCACGAGTACAGCAAGAAGTATGCTGATGATTAAGCCGAAAAATAGTCGCCCCATATCCAGCAAAACGTCACGGACGGCCTTTTTCATAGGTCGGAGGTTAGCAACAAAACTGATAGCTAACTCGCGACCTGCAATTAGACCTAGGAAGACCCAAGTTGTTGACATCGGTACATCATTCATTTCTTTGAAATAATAAAGAATAAGGGCGAACATCAAATCAATGACCGTAGCGGCGCGAACATCGGTGGTATTGGTCTTTGAAAGAACAATTTCCTGAATTTTACCGCCGCGAGATTTAAAAACCCAGCCAAGTAAACAGACCATAACTATTGTTGCGAATATGAGAGTGGGCGTATTGAAAGTGACTTGTGTAACGCCATCGATTTCGGTCGTCGTGCGAGGCAAGAATATGAAAATATTCGCAAAATCCTGGGCCAGCCATTGCCACCATAAAAAGGCTGTCGAAGACCACTGAATGAGTGTCCAGTAAAAGGGAAGGGGTTGGTCGCGGGTATTGTGTATCCAGCGAGACCACATGCGTGAAATAATTGTGTAAATCAAAATGCCGGCGCCAAATGCGACAACATAGCCCATACCTGATTTAATAAGCATTTTGCCCAAAACGCCTTCGGTTTCTGTTCCGCCTGTTAGGGCGAAGACTGTCAGAACCAAGAAGGTGGTAGAAACAGGAATGCCATAGCGGGTAAGAAACAAAAGCACGATAGGGGGGAGGACATGATACCATTGGACCCCTCCATCAGGATAGGGAAGCCGATTGAGCCGCCCAAAGGCTATATCGCCAGATTGGGTGTAAAAGCCAAAGGCCATGACAATAACAAGGACTGCCGCCGCAAATATCCACAAAACCCACCAGGGGCGCTTGGAATTTGAAGACAAGAAAGTCCCCAAAGTCTGAATGGCATCATTTGCGACAACGGAATAAGCCGCCACTAAAAAGCCAATAACAGCTAGAATTTCTATGCCTAATAAAGACATCCAGATCTCCCTAAGTCCTACCAGATTCTAAAGTCGCGACTTCTTCTCACGTGTTGTTACAGCCGTATTACAGAGATTGAACAGTTTTATGACAAAGTCACAAAATGTCAGCTCCAAATACATTTGTTGCGGCCCGCTATACCTAAGCTCCGAAGGAATGCTAGATAAGGTTATACACAGCGAAACAAATTGTTAAATTTACTGGAACGCTGTCATAAAAACCTAAGTTGTTAGAAAGCCCTCTCGTTGAGGCATTTGCTGTGATGATATTGGATTTCGGGACGTATAAATTTTGCTTTTGGACATGCGCCTGTCATAAAAACGTCATTAAAATAAGAAGAAAGTGATACAAAGTTTTGACATGGGGTCGTGGGCGTAGCCTGTTTCGGACGGTGTCAGGTTTAAGCTTATAATTACTGGTTTAGTTTTTATAGACTACTGCTACGGTCTGCCTGACTGAAATGCTTCATTATAAATAATGAGATAATACTATGACCCAAAAAGCAATATATTTTGCCTTATCGGTGGTTATGGCTCTGACGGCTTGTCAGGATCCGAGCCTTGATTTGACGTCCGCGAAATCCAGTGAAATACGCGTCGTAGGGTCTTCAACGGTTTATCCGTTTTCGACTAAGGTTGCTCAAGAGTTTAAAAATATAACTGGCCATAATGTTGTTGTCGAGGCAACAGGATCAGGCGGCGGGCACAAACTGTTTTGTAGTGGGTCCGGCAAGGAAACGCCTGACGTTACAAACTCTTCAAGGCGACAGAAAAAGTCGGAATTTGAACTCTGTAAGAAGAACGGCGTGAAGGGCATTGTCGAGGTGAAAATTGGCTATGACGGCATCGTCTTGGCAAATTCTTTGACAGCGCCGAATATGGATATGTCACTGAAAGACATATATCTGGCCTTCGCCAAAAATACACCGGTATCGGACACTGATTGTACTCTTCGTCCCAATCCCTATACCACATGGTCGGAAATCAAGCCTGATCTGCCGGCAACACGGATCGAAGCTTACGGACCGCCCCCCACTTCAGGAACGCGTGATGCATTTGTTGAAATCGCAATGGAAGGTGGTGCCAAAGAGATTGATTGTCTTGCAAAGTTGGCAGAAACAGATGAAGGCGCCTTCGAAGTTGCGGCACATACGCTACGGGAAGATGGGCTTTGGATAGATGGTGGTGAAAATGACAATGCCCTCGTTCAGACACTTGTAAATACCCCAAGCGCCATCGGAGTTTTTGGTTATTCTTTTCTCGACCAGAATATAGACAAAATCAAAGGTGCGCGTATTGAAGGCATTGAGCCGGAATTTGAAAATATCGTAGCGGGAGAGTATAAAGTTTCACGATCACTTTATTTCTACCTCAAAAAGGACAATATAGATTTTACGCCGGGCCTGAAAGAGTATGCTCTGGAATTCACATCTGACCAAGCGGTTGGCGAAGGAGGCTACCTAGCTGAAATCGGTCTTGTCCCCCTGCAGGGTCCAGAACGCGAAAAAATACGTGCAGATGTCGAGGTGCTTAAAACTTACAGCCAATAGGTTTCGCCATTTTTCCAACCTCTGCGACTGAATGATGGAATGTCACAAAACTATTGCATAATCGTCTTATGTGGGCGCCGAACCTTTAGACAAACTTTTAGATAATAGGAAATCCAGTGGATCAGATAATTCTTTATATTCTGATTCTGATGGTCGTTCTGACAGTCGGCGGGTTTATTTATAACAAAAACCTCGCTTTGGACCGTTATTTGTCCAGCCGGGCGCATGAAGAGATTGGTACGACACTGCTAAAAGGATCGGGTTGGCATTCCCAAGCCAGCTATCATGGGTATTTCACAGCTTGGGTGGTAGGTTTCTGTTCGTTCCTGCTTTTCGTTGCGGGGTTATATTTCCGAAATGGCAGTGAGGTTTACGACCTGATATGGCTTGCTTTGGTCCTCGCTTCCGGGGTGTGCATCGTCTTTTTACTGAATCGTAAAATCAGCCCGGAGTTTGCTGCCAGAACCTGGGTGGAGCGGTTTATTCATTTCTGCCTCATTGTCCTCTCTTTCATAGCGGTGCTTACAACATTTGGTATTGTCCTTTCGCTTTTGTTTGAGAGTTTGCGATTCTTTTCAAAGGTGTCCTTTCTAGACTTCCTTTTTGGTTTGCAATGGTCGCCGCAGACCGCCTTGCGCGCGGATCAGGCCGGACAGTCCGGTAGCTTTGGCGCCGTTCCGATATTTGCGGGCACTTTTTTAATTATGTTAGTCGCAATGACAATTGCCGGCCCGGTCGGCTTAATGATTGCTATTTATCTTTCGGAATACGCCTCTGCGGCGACCCGGAAAATTGTGAAGCCTTTAATTGAAATTCTGGCAGGTATTCCGACCGTAGTTTACGGTTTTTTTGCCCTTTTAACCGTGGGACCGACCATCAGGAATTTTGCGGAGACATTAGGCTTTTCCGTTCCAACCCAAAGCGCCTTGGCGGCAGGTGTGGTGATGGGCGTCATGATTATTCCTTTAATTTCCTCTTTGTCTGATGACGTCATCAATGCCGTTCCACAGTCATTACGGGATGGGTCTTACGCATTGGGGGCTACTAAATCCGAGACAATGAAACAGGTGGTTTTCAAAGGGGCTTTGCCGGGCATTATTGGCGCGTTTCTTCTGGCTGTATCGCGCGCCATTGGCGAGACAATGATTGTTGTTATGGCGGCGGGACGGGCTGCAAATTTGACGGGCAACCCATTCGAGGCGGTCACAACCGTGACGGTTCAGATCGTAGCTTTGCTGACGGGAGATCAAGAGTTTGATAGTCCCAAGACATTAGCGGCTTTCGCCTTGGGATTGGTCTTATTTGTTATTACTCTCATCCTGAATATGATCGCTCTATCCGTTGTCAGGCGATATCGCGAGAGGTACGACTGATGGCGAGCTCTTCCCATATCCAAAATTCAGAGGCTCTGGAAACGGAGACGAAACGCGAATCCCAATTGGCGGCTGAACGGGCGAAAAAGCATTTGAAGTCCCGTCGTGCGCGGGAATGGCGCTTTAAGCTTTGGGGGCGTGCGGCTGTATTATTCGCCTTAGCATCCTTGATTTGGTTGCTTTTCAGTCTGGCCGGAACCGGCTTTACCGCCTTCCAACAGAACTTCATGACATTGGATGTTGAGTTAACAGAATCGGTCATATCCCCGGACGGCACGCGTGACCCACAAGAACTCAGAGGGGCGAATTATCGCCGCGTACTGCAAGAAACAATGTATGATTTGTTTCCCGAGGTGACTGAGCGCCGAGAGCGGCGTGATCTTTTTGCTTTGACTTCAGCTTCAGGAGCGACACATCAAATTCGCCTTATGGTTTATAATGACCCATCTCTGATAGGGCAGACTGTCACCTTAACAGTCCCGACATCGGATAATGTCGATCAGCTTCTTAAAGGATATATAGATCGAGATTTACCGGAATCCCTCCGTAAAGTCTCAAACGAACAGATTGTTTGGATCGATTCACTAAAAAAACGCGGTATTATCAAGAAGAAGTTTAATACGATTCTTTTCACTCATCCAGACAGCCGCGACCCGGAATTAGCGGGTATCGCCGGAGCTGTAGTCGGTTCCATCATGATTGTTGTCATTGCTTTCCTTTTGGCACTTCCGATTGGAGTGGGCTCAGCACTATATCTGGATGAATTTGCGCCTAAAAATAAGTGGACGGATTTAATTGAAATAAACATCAATAATCTCGCGGCCGTTCCGTCAATTGTTTTTGGGCTCTTGGGTTTGGCTATTTTTATTAACTTCATGGGATTGTCTAGATCCATTCCTTTGGTCGGCGGTATGGTTCTCGCCCTTCGGGCTTTTCCCACTATCGTCGTTGCGACAAGGGCAGCCCTGCGGTCCGTCGGGCCGGGAATTGTGAACGGCGCCCTGTCATTGGGGGCCTCTCATACGCAATCAGTCTTCCAGCAAAAACTTCCCTTGGCCGCCCCTGGCATTTTAACCGGTTCTATCATTGCCATGGCCCAAGTGCTGGGCGAGACGGCACCTCTTTTGATGATTGGTATGGTCGCTTTTGTTACTGAAGTGCCAAATAGTGTGACAGATCCTTCAACGGCTCTACCCGTGCAAATCTTTCTCTGGTCTGATAGTGCGGAACGGGCCTGGTCGGAAAGAACGGCGGCCGCGATCATCATCCTTTTGGTTATATTGATCCTTATGAACGGTCTGGCAATTTGGCTCAGAAACCGATTAGAAAAACGTAGATAGAGAAAATCCCAGCTATGGATATTCAAAACCCGAAATTTGTCTGTCGCGATGTGCGTGTTCACTATGGCGACTTCGAAGCGCTTCATGGCATTAATATCGATATTGCTGATCGCGGCGTGACAGCCTTTATTGGGCCGTCAGGGTGTGGGAAATCAACATTCCTTCGCACATTTAACAGGATGAACGATACGATTGAGGGCGCACGTGTCAGCGGCTCTGTCACAATGGACGGTCAGGATATTTATGATAAAGGTCTTGATCCGGTCTTGCTCCGAGCCCGCGTTGGAATGGTCTTTCAAAAACCCAATCCATTTCCAAAATCGATCTATGACAATGTCGCTTATGGCCCTAAAATTCACGGCATGACCTCTGGCAAAGCTGAGATGGATGCTCTAGTTGAAAGGTCCCTTCGCCGCGCTGGTCTATGGGAAGAAGTCAAAGACCGCTTGAAAATTGCGGGTACAGGCCTGTCGGGTGGTCAACAGCAGAGATTAGTGATTGCGAGAGCCATTGCCGTTAATCCGGAAGTCATTTTGATGGACGAACCTGCCTCCGCCCTTGATCCGATTGCGACGGCTAAGCTCGAAGCATTGATACAGGAATTAAAAGAGCGCTATTGCATCATAATCGTCACCCATTCTATGGCGCAAGCGGCACGCGTGTCTGATAAAACAGCCTTTTTCTACATGGGCGATCTGATCGAATATGATGCAACAGAGAAAATTTTTACAAATCCGGGCGACACTCGAACCCAAGATTATATCACCGGGCGTACAGGGTAATTGATACAGAATTAGTCAATACCTATTTTATAAGACGCGATAGCCAAGCAATTTTATATCAGGACTTAAATAGTCCTCTTTGACTGTTTCGACCTTAGTTAAATCAGTAGAGAGGTATTTTTTACTGTCATCGCAAAAAACTGTAACCACTTTTGCGCCCGGTTTCATTTCGCGTTGAACTTTTAAAGCGGCGAGTAGATTTGCGCCTGAAGATATGCCTACACCTAGTCCCAACTCAGAGCTGAGTTTTTGGGCCATAATGATACTATCTCCGTCATTAACGCAGATAACTTTATCGAGTGTTTTAAGACATACAATATCAGGAATGAATTCATCAGAGACACCTTGGATGCGATGTTTCCCGATTTTGTGGCCCGTCGTTAGGGTTGGGCTTTCTGCCGGTTCCATCGGGTGGATTTTGGTGTTTGGGCAAAGGGCTTTCAGCGCTTTTCCGACCCCCATGACCGTTCCGCCTGTTCCTACGCCGGCGACGAAGGCGTCAGGGCATTCACCGAGCTGTTGGGCGATTTCCGGCCCGGTGGTACCGCAATGCGCTTTGCAATTATCTTCATTGGAGAATTGACGGGGTAGAAATACATCATTGCGGGATCGCGCGAGATTTTCAGCCATTTGGATAGAACCAACAAACCCACCTTCTTCAGGGCTAACAAGCCTCACATCTGCCCCGTAGCTTTTCATAAGGGCAATTCGTTCTTGGCTCATCCAGTTCGGCATATAGATTCGCACAGGATGGCCCAGCGCCCGACCGAGAGCGCAAAAGGCAATTCCTGCATTCCCGCTGGTGGCTTCGACAAGCATATCGCCTGAGCGCAACAATCCAGTCTGATAGGCACCACGTAAAACCTCTAATGCCATCCGGTCTTTAATTGACCCTGACAGGTTGAAATATTCCAACTTGGCATAAAGCGTGACGGGTATGTTGCGATGAAGCATGTCTACCGCCACCATAGGTGTATTTCCCACTAGTCGCTCGAGCGTTTTAAACATGGCGGGGAGGGTAAAATCTGCTTTTGATTTTTCGAGCGTTGGAATCATATTATGCCTTTTTTATTTAAGAGAGAGACTAGCGCGGCATGTTTCAAAAGACTTCTACATGGGACACCTAATTCAGTAGAAAAACATAAAATTTTTTGATATAATTCCAATATGACAGAAAAAATTACACAAATAGATGTTAAAATTCTTCAAATATTACAATCAGATGCGACTCGGTCTCTTGAGTCGATTTCTGATGAAATTGGGGTGTCTCTGAATACGTGTTGGCGCAGAGTCAGAGCGCTCGAAGATTCAGGGGTGTTGGAGCGCCGCGTTGCACTGCTTGATAACGTAAAAATTGGATTGCCGCTTACGGTGTTTGTATCTGTTCGTACGGATGATCATTCAAAAGCCTGGTCCGAAGCCTTTGACAAAGCCGTTCGCGAAATGCCAGAAATTGTCGAGTTTTACAGGCTAGCGGGGGATGTCGACTATATCATGAAAATGTTGGTCACCAATGTGAAGCATTATGACAAAGTTTATCAGAATCTTATCAGCCGGATTCGTCTCTCGGATGTCTCGGCCAGTTTTGCGATGGAGGAATTAAAGTTCACGACTGAGTTACCTCTGTCGCAAATAGAAAACAGATAAATCAGAATGGGCACGGAGATTTAAACTCGACCCATGATCCGCCTGTAGGTTCCCTAAATTTGAGACTGCAGGCATGAAGATGAAGTCTTTGGCTTTGTTGGAAAACCTCATCAGATGCATAAAGCTGGTCGCCTATAATCGGATGCCCGAGGCACAGCATGTGTAGTCTTAATTGATGCGATCGACCAGTGACGGGATGGAGGCTAATCCGCGTTTTCTCAGTTTTAGTATCTGTAACGACCCAATCTGTAACAGCCCGGCGTCCCTTTTCAAAATCAATCATCTGTCTTGGACGGTGTGGCCAGTCAGTCCAGATTGGCAGATTGATCCGACCGCTCTGAGCCGCGGGTCTGCCGGCAATGTCCGCCATATAAGTTTTAAGGATTTGGCGATTTTCAAATTGTAGTCCGAGGTGACGTTGAGCGTGTTTGGACTTGGCAAATATCATAAGTCCTGACGTCGCCATATCTAAACGGTGAATAGTCAACGCGTCCTGACAATAGGAGTGAATCCTTGCCTCTAGGCAATCCGGTTCACTTTTTCCGGGCACACTTAAAAGCCCAGCCGGCTTATCGACTAATACGTAATCCTCCGTCTCTGCGATAATAGAAAGTGGCCCTTTCGGCGGGGCGTACAAAAATGGCCGAGTATAAACCGGGAAGTCATACATTATACTGCGGCTCAAACTTTTACAGGCAGCTTCACCCGACAGGTTCGACGACAACGTCTTCACCGTCCAGACGTAAAGCGAGTTTGCCGTCCAAGAGGGCAAGAGCGTCTTCCCCAAATATCTCCCGCCTCCATCCCTTTAGCGCGTCAATGTCAGCGCCCTCTCCGAAAGCGGCAAGTTTATTGATGTCAGCCGAATTCGCCACCATGCGTGTCGCGAGTCCGACAACTTCTGTTCTGAGCCGCAATAAAGTTCGGAGCATTTCAACGCGCGGCCCCAAATTTGGCGGCATATGCTGAACCTTTGGAGCCGGCGGGGCGTAATCGTCGGCATTGTCCACGGCGGCGCTGATGGCGTCGAGTAGAGGTTGAGCAGAGCGAGATTTCTCAAATCCTCTCGGTACGCCTCGCAGGCGCTCAAGCGCTTTCAAATCACGGGGCCTTTGCTGCGCCAGATCATACATAGCATCGTCTTTTAAAATACGACGACGCGGCACATTTTTAGTAATGGCCTCGCGTTCTCGCCAAGCCGCAGCCGCTTTCAGGGCCGCGAGATAATGTTTTTTCGGATTCCTAACCTTGAGTCTTTGCCAAGCTTCCTCTGGATCAAACGTGTAGAGGTTCTCCTCCATCTGAGGTAGCATCTCCTCTTTGACCAATTTCAAGCGGTTTTTATCCTTCAACTCTTTTATCAGGCCTGGGTATAGATCTCTCAAATGGGTGACATCGGCAAGAGCGTAAGATAATTGTTTTTCGGATAGCGGGCGTCGAGACCAGTCCGTGAAGCGCGCGCCTTTGTCCAGATTGATATTCAGCCGTCCTTTAACGAGGGCGCCGTATCCAACACTGTCTCCAAACCCTAGGGCCATCGCCGCTATCTGTGTGTCAAAAATTGGTCCGGGCACGGCGTTGCAGAGCTGATAAAAGATTTCCATATCCTGACGGGCCGCATGAAGCACCTTTGTAACGCGCTCTTCCATCAGCATTTTGCAAAATGGAGCTAGGTCAATGCCGTCTGCCAAAGGATCTACAATGACTTCCTTGTCACTTGTCGACATTTGAATGAGACAAAGTTCAGAGTAAAATGTGCTTTCACGCATAAACTCGGTATCGACGCAGACAAAATCCTGCGTGGTAGCATATTCACAAAACTCTGTGAGAGCGTCAGTTGTTGTAATAATGTCCAAAATAATAAACGGCTTAGGCCGTCTTAACTCCATGATTGTTAAAGACTTCGGTTAAAAGATCTTGGGCCGCCAAAGTTGCTCGGCGTTCGCTATCTGGATTATAATGTAGACCAAGTTCGTCATTATCGGCGCCTGGCACCATAAAGGCGTGAGACGTATTTCCGTACGCATGGAGTTGCCAATCACATTCAGCCTCAACCATCTCTTTCCCGACCATAACGACATCTTCGGGCGGGGCCATTGGATCGTCCCACCCATGAGCGATCAAAACTTTCGATTTGATTTTATGCTTGGGCAAATCCGGGGCGTCTAAAAGTCCGTGGAAAGAAATTGCGGCTTTTAAATCCAGTCCGGCGCGTGCCATATCAAGCGTACAAAGCCCGCCAAAGCAAAATCCGATAGCAGACATGGCTTTTTCGTCGACTTCATCAAGCGCGGCAGCGGCTTCAAATCCGGCTTTGAGACGTTTAAGAAGTTTAGCGCGATCTTCTTTTAAAGGCCCCATACGCTCCATTTTAGCGTCAGTTGTTTCCGGCTGCTCGCCATTGCCATAATTGTCCAGGCAGAAACCGACATATCCTAGAGCCGCCATTTGAATAGCTTTGTCCTGTGCAAAAGTGTCTAGACCGCCCCAAGCATGGTTGATTAAAACGCAGGGTTTCGGATCAGCATAACTTTCATCCCACGCCAAATATCCAATACAGGTGGTCTCGCCATCCTTATACTCAATCGGGCGCGTCGTGATCGTCATACAAAACTCCATCTTAAATTATGGACGGAGTTTTATCTTTCAGACAGCTGTCGTCAACTGGTCAGGCCCCGAACTGTATGAGATTAACGAAACATTAGTCATAAAGTGAGAGTTTGAACGCGAAAAATGCGGAGGGAACTCATGACTTTACAAAAATTTTGCGCTATAGGCACAATTCTAGCCTTGAGCGCCTGCACAACGGCGCAGGAAAATCCTAATTATCAATTTTCTTCTAAATATGAAGGAGAGACGCCTGCGACCCAGATGGCGGCGAATTCACTAGATTCTAATGCGGTTTATGTAAGTCCTGAGGCTAGGGCTGCTCAGCTTAACGGAATGACAGATCAATCTATCTCTCAGGCTCAAGTGAGTTACGCAAACTCCTCCACAGTTCAAAATGACTATCCAGAACAGGTGAACGTCTTCACACCGGGGCAAGTTGGCACGCCGGGATACGGCGTATATGTTCCAGAAAATGTGGAGAATTACGACTATTCGGAAAATGTGGTGTCCACGAGTAACCAGTATGCGGTAAACAACAACGCAGAAGAAATGAGATCCCTTCAGGGATCATTCGAAGCGCAGCCTTCCGTTAACTACATCGTCGGGAGCGGAGATACGGTTTACAATATTTCGCGTCGTCTTTGCGTGGATGTCGAAGAAGTTCAGGCGCCGAACGCGCTTGGGAATGATTTTGCAATTAATATTGGACAGCCTCTCTATTTGCCGCCGTCTCGATGTTAAAACCTGCCTCCTTAAATTAACTTTCAGGGATTGCTTTAGATATTAAGAGGGCCTCAACAAAGTCGTAGAGGTTTAAACTAAACCTCTTCCATTGCTTTCACGAAGATCACGCTCAGTCGGTGAAATACATTCGGGAAGTCGAAACATCGACAGGACACCTCATAACCATTTTTGCTGATATGTAGGGTCCAACGCTTCGCTGGGGCCTGTTTTAAAGATGGATCCATGATTCAAAGAATTAGCCGTGAAGGACCACTTGCAGAATTGTCGGGCTGACTCCGCAACTGTGTGCAGCGAGTCGATTGGCTATGTTTTGGGGAGTCTTGCCAATTGTGACAGTGGGCCCGAAAAACTTCGATGCAATAGTTGGGAGCATCAACAAAGTCGCGTAAGAGAAAATTGAAGTGGTAAAGGGCGACAGGATCATAGTCACGGCGGGCGTCCTTTTTGGCCGCCCCGGCACAATAAACACACTCAAGATTGAGACGATAGATTAGCTTCTAATTTGTTTTCATCTCGGAGGGGGCGGAAATCATGCTGAAGGGTAAATAGCTTAGCACAGGTCGCGACGAATAATATCCAAGACAGGCTATTTTGTTGCAAAATTGCGCTCTCCGACATGGAAAATCCAATATAGGATAAAAGTGTCAATACGACCCAATAGGTTTCGCGTCCGCCGTTCCTGATATTGTACAGGGCAAAACCCAAAGTGATGAGAATTTGCAACGCGAATAAAATGACAATTCCCACACCGGCGGAAAGCCAAATTTCAATCCAGCCATTATGAGCTGTTGGGACGCCCCATTCCAGAACTTGCCGGACAATATAAGATGGCCCTAAAGGGTCGTCCCAAAATATGCCATACCCATAGCCAAGCCAGAATTTTTGCTGAATAGCCTCGCTTAGAAGCGCCCAAATATCCGTCCGTCCCGTTAAGGAAGGGTCTTTACCGATGAGGCCAAACATAACTTCTGGAAACATGGCTAGAGCTGTAGAGAAGAACCCGATAGTCATCACCAATGTAAATATAAGTGGTATACGGGTGACAGGGTTGGTTCTGTACAGCTTCAGAAAAATATAAGTCCCAATGCAAAGCATTGAAATCAGAAGGGCTGTTTTCGACGTCGAGGCAAGTACCAGTCCAAAACATAAGAGGGCAATTGGCAGGTAGAGCCAACCACGTTTCGGGCGGAGCGCGAAGGCACAGATGGCGGCAATCAAGCCTTTGGTCATCATTCCTCCGAGTTGGTTTTTCTCAGCAAAAGGCCCTCGCCAAGCCCCGGCATTAACCTCCTGCATAATGGCTCGTCCGGGATCCATCACGACCAGGGCAATCGTGATTAGCCCGATGAAGAGAAAAGCAATAGCGATGATTTGAACCAAACGGCCCCAGCTAAACCACGCGGCTAAAGTCAGGCCAATATAACTCGTGAGCAGGAGCGCAATAGAGCGTCTCAATGTCGTTGGTGGGTCAATCGACCAGAACATCGACAGACCACAAAATAAAACACAGAGAATTAGCAAGGGTGAAAACGTTGCCAAACGAATAATTTCCATCAACTTCGGCAAGCTCAGCATGAGGACTAAAAGATACACTGGATACCAGACAAACCGCGCCATCGGGCTTTCCGCGGCTAATTGATCCGCACTGGCAAAAAGATCCGGAAAGAGGATCCCCACTCCGGCGCCGCTAGCAAAAATAACGACCAAAATAAAAATCGAGATAACCAGAAAATGGCCAACATCGCTTAGCGCGCGATTGCGCGTGCGAAGTTGCAGTTCGGAATAGGGAACAGTGACCATAGGGCAGGGTTAGGCAATTATAGTTAATGAAGATTTACGTTTGTTCGAGTCGACCGCCTATTCAGACTTTGTCTTTCGAGAAAACAATCTTAAACATTTTGGCTTATGGCTAAGCCATGTTTAAGCGATTGACCTCACAGCCCCCGCTCACAGCCGAGGCCCAATACGGATATATTCCTGGGCTGGACGGCATCAGAGCGATTGCCGTTTTGATCGTTATCATTGCGCATTTCGGTCTGACTAACCTTATCCCGGGCGGATTTGGGGTGACGGTTTTCTTTTTCATCTCGGGCTTTCTGATTACGCGGCTCCTTTTGGCAGAGGCGAGAACTAAAGGAAAAATCCATCTGAAAGACTTCTATATCCGGCGGATTGTCAGACTTTATCCGGCGCTCATTTTCATGGTGGTCGGGAGCACAGCGCTTTACCTGATTTTAGGGCAGGGCGGCCCGAAACCGATCGAATTTACTGCGGCGCTCGGCTATTTTACCAACATCTATCAAGTCGTGGTTAGAGCTGGCGGAGAGCTCCCCTTCATGCCGTGGACACATTTGTGGTCGTTGGCAGTGGAAGAACATTTTTACCTTATATTCCCTCTCCTCATGGTAGTTTTCGGGGTCTTTAAAAGGCGGTTGATATGGGCGTTAATGGGGCTTCTCGCGCTTGTGCCCTTATGGCGTCTCTTTACCTATTCTACTTTCGAAACCCTTCCGGTTGTTGACTATAATTATATGATGACAGACGCTCGAATTGACTCCATTGTTTGGGGCTGCCTGCTTTCTGTTTTGCTTGATAAAGATATTCGCCAAAGGCTGATTCAGAAGCTTACAGGTTGGTTTCCGATAATTGGGGCGGGCGCGATTTTGCTGCTTTGCTTTGCTCTGCGGGATGAAAGCTTCCGATATGTCTGGCGTTATAGCCTGCAAGGCGCTTCTCTCTTTATTCTAGTGTTAAACCTCTATTTCTTTCCCCCTGTTCGTTGGAGCCTCAGTGTATTAGAGCTTTGGCCGCTCGTCTGGATGGGGCGGCTCTCCTACCCGCTATATCTTTGGCATTTTCCCGTTTTGGATTTATCCCACAGATTTATGGAGCCCGGATTGGCGCAAGTAAGTGTTGCCATTATCGGCAGTTTAGGCGTTTCGATATTCTCTTTTTTCCTTGTCGAAAAACCCTTCATGGCGCTTCGCAAACGTTTCGGCGCGCATATCGTAAAGAGACCGGCCATTACGAAAGACGCCCCGCCGGAAGCAAGGAAACCCGATCCGGCTTTGATGTCCTGACACAAGACTTACTCGCTCCTGGCTTTCTGTCATTCCGCACAAGCCCGAAGGGTGCTGATATGGGCGCTTTACGGGCCCGTAAGGGCAAGGCTGAGATATTGAGTATATTGAGTGCCATCGTCAATTTTAATAAAGGAAGGCGCTGATATCTATAGATAATCAATGAGGTAGGCTTGGTGAATATAAGTATATTTCCGGCTCTCAAGTTTTAGGGTGAGCCAATGCGAGTTTCTTTAATAGAATGTAATTTCTCCGAAATCCCATCAGGAACATTCTGATCGCCGTGAGGGTGATCGTTTTCGAAGAGTTTCTCAAATTCAGTAACGGGATAAACTCAAACTGCCCGAACAAACTCTCTTAATCCTCGCCAAGCTCGCGGTGTCCAACCGAGATTATTTAATTTCGTACAGTCCATCTCGGCTTTCTCGACATTAGATACAGCGTCGGGGAGTAATCCCTCTATTCTCTTGTGCTCACCATAGGCTTTCAAGAGGTTGTGGCGGTCAACGAAGATGTCCGAGGCGTTAAAAGCCTGATGGGCGACTTGCTCTTCGCGCAAGGACAAAACCAAACGGATTGCCGCAACCAGATCTTCGCCGTGCAGTTCGGTTCCGGCGCGCGGCTCGATGGTTTTTCCGGCTTCGAAATCAGCAAATAGTTCTGACCATTTGTGATCGGAGTTTGGCGTAGGTTGGCCGTATATTCCGGTGGCCCGCAGACTGGTGCCGATTACGTCAAGATTATTGAGCGCTTGCTCTACATCCCATTTCATTTGTCCGTAAAGAGAGGTGGGATAGAGCGGGAGGTCTTCGGTTAAAAGCGCCGTCGCCGGGTGTCCGTCATAGACCGCTCTGGAGGACAGAAATATGATGCGCGGAACGCCGGCGTCTTTGGCGGTTTCGAATAATTTAATCGAGCCTTCCAAATTGCGTTTTAGGAATCTATTGGGGTCATCGCCTTCGCCGCCCCTATACTGACCGGGAATATGGTCAAAGGCGCAGTGAATGAGGGCGTCAGCAGACGGAAGGCGGGTTGGAGAATTTGCCAAGTCAAAAGAAATCCATTCGCCTCGCTCCGTTTTGGAGCGGGTAAGGTGAACAATTTCATCTCCGCGCTTTTTGGCGTCTGCGACGATGAAGCGGCCAATATAGCCGCTGCTTCCTGTAACGAGGAGTTTCATTTCGGATTTGTCAGAGCGCTCAAATCGGGGGTCTCGCCATTTTTAAACTGCCCCCATAAATCGATAAGCGGTTTCAGCTTCTCGGCTTTGGGATGTTCTGCCTGCCACGGTTTTTCATATTGATAATGCAGTATGTGGATGGAGTCCCAATCCCAAAGGGCCGGTAGGTTAAACCACACATATTGGAGCATATTATAGAAAACGGGCAGGCCGTGCCAATTTGGGAAATAGTGCTCCAGAAAGGTTTGGTCGGTACGACGCCAAAATTTGTCCTCTTCGCCTAAGGTGTCCAGCATTTTGACGTAGGTGTCCTTTGAGGGGCGGGCGGTGAACACGCCTGAATTCAACCGATGAAAATCGACAACGCTTTCATAGACATTGGGGGCGGCGCAAAATTCTGGATAGTCGAATAATTTATCGCAATTTTTGAGCATTAGAGCGTCAGCATCAATGAAAACGACGGATTTATATTCTGTCAGTTCCCAAAGACGTAATTTAGCAAAATTATCCAGTGGTGTGTGGAATTTGGGTTTTTCACCTTTGGTAAATGGCGCCGCGTCATGCTGGGCCTTGCGAGAGTGGCGCATATTAAAGGCGTCACTCATAGGTAAAAGCTCTATCTCGACAAGACGCACGCCCATATCTTGAAGCGTCTCCAAATCGTTTTTGGAGACGCCGCCTGTATGCATAACGACCTTATCCGCGCTTGTCCCGGTAAGCGAGATAGAACGCATGAGGGCTTCTGCCCCGTCGGCATAATCCGCATTCGTGACGAGGGTCACATAAGCATGGTGTGATGCAGAATTTGCGATCATTTGTTATGACACTGACTTCAGACGTTTTCCTTCAGGGTCAGTTTCCACACGGTTTGCAATATCTTTTGTCCAAGCAGAGAGCGCCCGAACGCGGCTGCGATCCACTCTGTGAGCATATTTCTTCGCCACTTCCACGACTTCGTCGAGAAGACCTTCGGCTAATGTGGTGGGTTCCAAACCAAGGGCGAGGAATTGATCGTTTTTCACGATAAGGTCGTTTTCCGGCGCTTCTTTTCGCGGGTTGGCAATATTGGCAATTTTGGCCCCTGTCATGTCAGAGATAAGTTTTGCTAAATCCCGGATGCGGTGAGTTTCCGTCATCTGGTTATAGATCTTGACGCGGTCGCCAGCGGCAGGCGGGGTGTCGAGAGCAAGCTCAATGCATTTTACGCTATCTTTGATATGGATGAAGGCTCGGGTCTGACCGCCTGTGCCGTGTACCGTCAGCGGATAATCAATGGCGGCTTGGATAAGGAAGCGGTTAAGCACTGTGCCGTAATCGCCATCATAGTCAAAGCGGTTGATGAGTTGCTCATGTCGCTGTGTCTGCTCGGTGTGGGTGCCCCAGACGATCCCTTGATGGAGATCTGTAATGCGGAGGCCGTCATTCTGCGCGTAGAATTGAAATAATATCTGATCCATGCTTTTGGTCATGTGATAGACGGAGCCCGGCTTGGTCGGATAAAGCACTTCCAGCCCTTTTTTCTCGCCTTCGAGGTTTTCGATTTCGACGTCCAGATAGCCTTCCGGGATGGCGGCGCCGACGCTGGAATAGCCATAAACGCCCATCGTGCCCAGATGCACCAAATGTGCGTCGATTCCGGTTTCCACCATCGCGGTTAGAAGATTATGCGTTGCGTTGACATTATTATTGACGGTGTAAACCTTATGCCGATCAGACTTCATGGAGTAGGGCGCGGCGCGCTGCTCGGCAAAATGGATAATGGAGTCAGGTTTGTGATCGGCAAACCACTGACGGAGAATCTGATAATCCCGGGCAATGTCAATTAAGTGAAAATGTAGGCGGCGTCCGGTGAGTTCATACCAAATCCGGCAACGCTCTTGAATGGAATCCATTGGGGTCAGGGACTGAACGCCCAACTCTGTATCAATCCAGCGTCTGGACAGGTTGTCGATGATATGGACTTCATGGCCCAAATCCGACAAATGTAATACTGTCGGCCATCCGACAAATCCATCTCCGCCTAAGACTGCAATTTTCATTCTTCTCTCCGGTTATCTATTCCTATCTGGTCCTTATACAGAGACATTATATGAAGTCATGTCTCCACACCAAATTTCATATAAATGACATAGACAGGCCGAAGGTGCCGGTCTGGAGATACTGTTTATAATAAGGTCGGATCGACATTGCGCCGCACCACCGTCTTCACGGTCAATCCCTGAACAATGATAGAAAAAATCACGATTCCGTAAGTCGCCGTCAGGATGAGCGGCTTGTACTCATTATCCGGCAAAGCCAAGGCAAGGGCGACAGAAATACCACCGCGCACGCCGCCCCAGGTCAGGACGGGCACCGCGCCTTTTGCGAAATCTTTGAATGATCCGATAATTTTCATTGGGACATAAACGGCGCAGAGGCGGGCCAGCAAGACCAGCGGAATGGCTATTAACGTGATGATGGCAAATTTAGGAGCGAGGCCAAGCACAAGAATTTCCAGACCTATCAACAGAAACAGCACGGAGTTAAGAATTTCATCCACCATTTCCCAAAACCCGAAAAGAGCTGTTTTGGTATGTTCTGACATGGCGAAAGCGGCGCCTTTATTCCCGATCATCAGGCCTGCCACGACGACAGCGATGGGGCCGGAGAGATGATGGCCTAGAATATTGATTCGCTGAGCCAAAGCGTAAGTTCCTGCTACGAGGGCTAAGCTGATAAGAACTTCAATCGCATGTTCATCAATACGGCGCATCATTCGGTAGCCTATCCATCCGGCCAAGAGCCCAAGCGCCGCGCCGCCAAGGGCGTCGACGATGAATAATTCAATAATATCCCATATTCCAATGGCTGCGTGAACGGCGTCTGTATTGCCTGTGGATCCCACCGCTATGGCGAGAAGGATAGTAAAGACAACTACCCCGACGCCATCATTAAACAGGCTCTCACCTGCGATTTTTGTTTCCAAACTTTTTGGCATTTTGACGGTTTTTAAAATGGAAAGCACAGCGACCGGATCAGTCGGACTAATAAGTGAGCCAAAGACCAAGGCCCAGATGTAAGGAAGATCCACTCCAAAAAGGTGAGCGAGGTAATAAAATCCCGTCCCGACGATAAAGGTCGAAAGGATTACGCCAAATGTTGCCATGCTCCCGATCTCGAGCTTGGCGCTTCGGAGTTTCGAAAAATCGACATGGAGCGCACCGGCAAATAAAAGGAAGCCGAGCATGCCTTTCATTAAAGTCTCATTAAAATCAATTTGCCCCAAGGCGGATTGGAGCGTGTCGGTCATTGAAAGCTGGGGAAAAATTGCTTCGGATAGCAAAAGTAGGAAGGAGGCGACGAGCGCCATGACAAGTAAGCCAATCGTATGGGGAAGCTTGATATAGGCCCGATTGATCCAAGACAGAATAGCCGACAGCACAAGCAAAAGCGCTGCGATTTCAAATAAACTCAACATAAATTCTCCCGCCCCGAATAATTTTGCCAAACTACGCCTTGAGGAGTGGCTTGCAAGAAAATATCCGTTAAAAGTACCTTTTAAAACAAAGGGATTGGTAGTTGACCTTATCGCCCGCTTTTCTAGGCTATAGGTTTAACAAGAACAGGTGCAGTAATTATATGACCTTCGCATTTATTTTTCCGGGACAAGGCAGCCAGTCTGTGGGCATGGGCAAAGATTTGGCAGAGGCGTTTCCGGCAGCCCGCCGCGTTTTCGAAGAAGTGGACGACGCGCTCGACCAGAAACTCTCGGATATGATGTTTAACGGACCAATGGAAGATTTGACGCTCACCACCAATACCCAGCCGGCCCTAATGGCGTGTTCCATGGCGGCTATAGCCGTTTTATCGGAAGAATTTGGAATTAAACCTGAAGATCAGGCTTTTCTGGCAGGGCATTCCCTTGGCGAATATTCTGCGCTTTGCGCCGCCGGGTCGATTTCTCTGGCAGACACTGCGAAGCTTTTGCGAATTCGCGGCGATGCAATGCAAGCGGCCGTCCCGGTTGATGCGGGCGCGATGGCGGCACTGCTCGGCGCGAGCGTAGATCAAGCCGAAGCGGCGGCAGAGGCCGGAGCGAAACATGGGATTTGTCAGATTGCGAACGATAATGCGACCGGACAAATTGTGCTTTCCGGCGAAAAAGACGCGGTTCAGGCTGCTGTTGATGCGTGTTCCGACCTAGGCATTAAAAAAGCAATGATGCTGAACGTGTCTGCACCGTTTCATTGCGATATGATGATGCCGGCCGCGGCGAAAATGCGCGAAGCTCTGGCCCATCAGTCTATCTTGGTGCCATCTGTGCCAGTCGTGAATAATGTTACAGCGCGTCCTGTGACTGAGCCGGACCAGATCCGGGAAGATTTAATCACGCAAGTAACAGGGCGTGTGCGCTGGCGCGAATCTATTGAATGGATGGCGGCAAACGGCGTTGAATCATTTGCGGAGCCGGGAACGGGCAAGGTCCTGACGGTCATGCTCAAACGCATCGTCAGCGGTGTCGAAGGCACGGCCCTCAACTCACCCGAATCGATCGAAGCCTTCGCTCAGAAAATGAAATAAAGCTAGAAATTAGGATAAGTTATGTTTGATCTCAGTGGAAAACGCGCTCTTGTGACGGGCGCAACGGGCGGCCTCGGCGGTTCTATCGCAAAAATACTCCATGCTCAGGGCGCGCATGTCGCTCTGTCAGGCACCAGAGCGGAAAAGCTCGAAGGTCTGGCGTCGGAACTGGGCGAAGGGGCATATGTGACGCCTTGTAACCTATCGGACGGCGACGCGGTTGACGCGCTTCCCGGACAAGCGGCGGAAGCCCTTGGTGGATCGGTTGATATTCTGGTGGCTAATGCGGGTATTACGCGGGACGGACTTTTGATGCGAATGAAGCAGGAGGATTGGGATTTGGTTCAAAAAGTTAATCTCGAAGCCTATTTCCGACTGTCCAAAGCCTGCCTTCGCCCCATGATGAAGTCCCGTTGGGGCCGCATTATCGGAATTACCTCTATTGTCGGTGTGACTGGAAATCCGGGCCAAACCAACTATGCGGCGTCAAAGGCGGGTATGATCGGTTTTTCAAAATCTCTGGCACAAGAAGTGGCAAGCCGGGGAATCACAGTGAACATGATTGCGCCCGGATTTATCAGCTCGCCTATGACAGATGAGTTAAATGACGCCCAGAGAGAGGCAACTCTTTCCAAGATTCCCGCAGGTGATTTAGGGACTGGCGAGGATATTGCCGCCGCCGCGCTGTATCTCGCGTCACAAGAAGCCAATTACGTGACAGGTCAGACCCTGCATGTGAACGGCGGAATGGCGATGATTTAATGCGACTTTAGGGGTGTTTTTACCCACATTTTCGCGGTAATAAGGCTCTGGTCACACGTTTTTGGGTGTGCTAACCCGCCGCAGCACTTAATATTGGGGGCACCCAATATAGAATCGTCGCTTGTAATTTAGGGAACTCACCTTATTTGCTAGCCGTAACCGCCGGATGAAAGCCCGGCTACACTAAAAGGAAAGTCTATGTCAGACGTATTAGCCCGTGTAAAAAAGATGGTCGTAGAGCATCTTGACGTTGAAGAATCAAAAGTCACGGAAAACGCCCACTTTATTGATGATCTTGGGGCAGACAGCCTTGATAACGTTGAGCTTGTAATGGCGTTTGAAGAAGAATTTGATATTGAAATCCCTGACGATGCCGCTGAGCATATCCAAACTGTCGGGGACGCCGTTAAATTTATTTCTGAAAAAGTCGACTAGACTAAGGTAGTTATATCGCATGAGACGGGTAGTTGTTACAGGCCTGGGCCTAATTACGCCCGTCGGATGCGGTGTTGAAACTGCATGGCAAGCGATATTGGACGGTAAGTCCGGCGCTTCCAAAATTGAACATTTCGACGTCAGCGATATTGCTTGTAAAATCGCTGCCGTTATTCCCCGCGCCGATGGGCGGGCCGGGGGCAGCCCTGATCAAAAGGGCGTTTTTAATCCAGATGATGTAATGAGTGCGCGTGACGCCAAACGCATCGATGATTTTATTCTCTATTCCATTGCTGCCTCTGATGAAGCCTTAAAGGATTCCGGTTGGAACCCTGTCGAGCAAGGGCAAGAGGCGCAAGAACGCACAGGCGTTATGTTTGGCTCCGGTATTGGCGGTTTGCAGACGACCTATGATGCGTCCATTACCTTACATGAAAAAGGCCCAAGGCGGCTTTCTCCTTTTGTAATTCCGGCAATGCTGATCAATCTGGCCTCTGGTCAGATATCTATTCGCCACGGACTTAAAGGGCCTAACCACTCTGTCGTGACCGCTTGTGCCACGGGGGCGCATGCGATTGGTGATGCGGGACGTATGATTGCCCATGGAGACGCTGACGTGATGGTCGCGGGGGGCGGTGAAAGCTCCATCAATCGCTTAGGCATCGCCTCATTCGTGGCTTGCCGCGCTATGACCACAGGATTTAATGACACGCCTGAAAAAGCCTCGCGTCCATATGATAAAGACCGTGACGGATTTTTAATGGGCGAAGGCGCCGGCGCTGTCGTTCTTGAAGAATATGAACATGCCAAAGCCCGAGGCGCCAAGATTTACGCAGAACTTGTCGGCTACGGTCTGTCAGGCGACGCTTACCACATCACAAGCCCGGCGCCTGAAGGCGAAGGGGGACACCGCGCCATGAAAGCCGCGCTCGCCAATTCCGGCCTAAAAGCCGAAGATATTGGTTATGTGAATGCACATGGCACTTCTACACCCATGGGCGATGAGTTGGAAGTTCGCGCCGTCGAGAAACTCTTAGAAGGCCACACTGAAAATGTTGCGATGTCTTCGACCAAATCAGCGACCGGGCACCTTTTAGGGGCAGCAGGCGCTGTAGAAGCAATTTTCTCTATATTGGCACTGCGGGATCAAATGGCGCCTCCTACGCTGAATCTGGATAACCCTTCTGTTGATACCAAGCTTGACCTCGTTCCGCATAAAGCCAAGCCAATTAAAGCAAAAGCCGTGATGTCTAATTCCTTTGGGTTTGGCGGTACAAACGCTGCAGTAATCTTCGCGCAAGCGCCCGAATCTGATTAGACTGGGCAAATGGCCCAAAAATCCAAAAAACCGAGTACCTTGGCAAAACGCGATAAGCGGGTCTTGGGCTTGATTGCGGTTGTTGCGCTTATCACCTTTTTTGGCGGCTTGGTTCTCGCGGCTTACGCCGCTGTAAATTATAAGTACGAAACTAGAATGGCTCTCGACGCGTCGCGGGATCCCGAAGTGTTTGAAGTGCCAAAAGGAAGCGGGTTATCCACTATTGCGACAAGGCTTGAAGGACAGGAATTAGTTGAGAGCGCCTTTATTTTCAAGCTCGTGACGAAAATGCGCGGCAATGAGGCAAATTTCAAAGCCGGCGAGTTCCTCCTAACGCCAGGCGATCCGATGGCTAAAATCTATAAAGATTTGGCCGAGGGGCAAGCCATTCTTTATCCGGTAACGATTGCCGAAGGGCTTTCCAGCCGGCAAGTTATGGCGACGCTTGATCTCATTCCAACACTCATCGACGATAACCCTCCGGTTCCGGCGGAAGGATCGCTTTTGCCCGAAACCTATCTGACGCCGCGCGACATGAAGCAATCCGAACTGATCGCAAAAATGCAGTTAGCACAAAAAGAAGTGTTGGATGAGCTCTGGGAAAGCCGTGCTGACGATCTTCCGGTTACGTCGAAAACGGAAGCGATAATTTTGGCGTCTGTTGTTGAAAAAGAGACAGGCATTGGCAGCGAACGGGACGAAGTTGCCGGGGTTTTTGTGAACCGCCTTAATCGTGGTATGATGCTCCAATCCGACCCGACAATTATTTATGGAATTACCAAAGGGATGCCCATTGGTCGCCGCATTCGCCGCAGTGAAATTGACGCCCGAACGGATTGGAACACCTATCAAATGACAGGCTTGCCTAAGACCCCAATCTGCAATCCGGGAAAAGAGGCTTTAGCCGCCGTTCTCAATCCTGCGAAGACCGATAATATATATTTCGTTGCGGATGGGACAGGGGGGCATGTTTTTGCGATATCCCTCTCGCAGCATGAACGTAATGTCGCGAAGTGGCGTCAAATTCAGCGGCAAAGAGGGGAAAGATAATGAGTGATAAGCTAAACGCTCTTAAGCAAAATAGACGTGGGCTCATGATCGTTTTATCCTCTCCCTCCGGGGCGGGAAAGACAACTCTTACACGGAAATTACTGGCCGAAAACGAGAATATGACTATGTCTGTATCGGCGACAACTCGGGCGCCGCGCCCGGGCGAAACAGACGGTAAAGATTATTATTTTATGTCCAAGACACAGTTTTCCGACATGGTCGCCAAGGATGACTTTCTAGAGCATGCCAAAGTATTTGATAATTTCTACGGCACACCTCGTGGCCCTGTTGAAACGGCATTGGAAAATGGCGGTGACGTTGTTTTTGATATTGATTGGCAGGGCGCGCAGCAGCTCGCTGAAGCAGCGGCCAATGACCTTGTGAAAATCTTTATTTTGCCGCCAAATATGCAAGAGCTTGAAAGCCGCCTTCGCTCCCGCGCCCAAGACAGCGACACGGTCATTGCCAAGCGTATGAGCAAGGCAGAGACGGAAATCAGCCATTGGCCGGAATATGATTATGTGATTGTGAATGAAGATGTGGACTCCGCGATGAAAGAACTTCGCGCGATTGTTTCTGCCGAGAGAATGCAAAGACGCCGTCAGTTTTGGCTGTCTGGATTTGTTAAGACATTGATTAGCGGTGGGTAGTTTCAATTCTCCGCCAAGATGAAATTTCAGACCTAAATATAGTTACCGAAAGTTTTTGCTTTAAGGAGTTCCGGATTGTCAGAAGATCGGTCAAATGGTTATGAAGCGATTGCCGAAAAATTCATAGCGGTCAGGTCAAATTCTGGGCAAGATTTGGTAGAGAAATGGGCAAATAACTTTTCACCCAAGGCTTTCATAATTGACATAGGCGCGGGATATGGAGAGCCGTTGACGTCCGTATTAATTAATCGCGGCTTTGCAGTTTCCGCCATTGATGCCTCACCAAAGATGGTTTCGGCTCTGGGGGCACGTTTTCCAAATATAGATCTGGCCTGCGAAGCGGTTGAGGAAAGTAATTTTTTCGGTCAGAGTTTCGACGGTGCATTAGCCATTGGGCTAATTTTTCTTCTATCCCCTGAAACACAAAAAGATTTTGTTCGCCGGGTTTTCAACGCGCTTAAATCCGGGGGACGGTTTTTATTTTCCGCGCCTTCTCAACAGGGCAGTTGGGATGACATTCTGACCGGGCGCCAATCAGTATCATTGGGTGAAACGACTTATTGCCGAATTCTCAGAGAGGCAGGCTTCGACTCTATTGAGACACATGTCGATAATGACGAAAATCATTATTTCGAGGCTCTGAAGACATAAATCCATCAAAATAGATAGTTACGGGAGGCACTCCGCCAGTTTTTGAAAGTCTGACACGGGAAGCGTTTCGGGCCGGAGCTGCGGATCAATATCGGCCTTCTCAAGCCATTCCGTCGCCGTCATTCCGTGTTTCTTGGCAAAACTTTTGAGAGATCCTCTCAGCATTTTTCGTCTCTGCCCAAACGCGGCCTGCGTGACCTGTCCAAGGAGTTTTAAATTTGCGTAGCATTTTTCCTCCGGCAGAGGGTGCATGACCACGACAGCGCTATCGACTTTGGGCGGCGGGGTGAAAGCACGAGCTGGAATATCAAAGGCCATATGACACTCCGCTACGCTCTGGCATAAGACGGCGAGCCGTCCATAAGCATTGTCTCCCGGTGCAGCGCAGACGCGCTCTGCCACTTCTTTCTGGAACATCAGAACCATTTGATCCCAGAAGCGAGGCGTTTCTGTTACCCAATTTATGAGCATTTTCGTGCCGACATTATAGGGAAGATTGGCCACGATTTTACGCGGTGCTGGGACATTTGTGGCGATGTCGAATCTAAGAGCGTCCCCTTTGATAATAGTGAGCCGATCCCCGCTGGCGCGGCCAATATCAGCGAGTGCAGGTAGAAAGCGTTCATCCATTTCAATAACGGTGACAGACGCGGTGTCCCGCAACAGTAAGGCGCGGGTCAATCCGCCGGGCCCCGGTCCGATTTCGACAACATTGACACCGTTTAACGGGGTGGCCAATCGGGCGATCTTATCGGTCAAGTTCATATCCAGCAGAAAATGCTGACCCAGCTTCTTATTCGCTCCGAGGTCATAGTCCTTCACGACTTCCGTGAGGCTTGGAAGGTTATCCATTTAGAAAAGCCTTGCGGTTATCGGCGATTTTTCTGGCGCTTCGAATAGCAGCGATGAGGCTGTCAGCTCTGGCGAGGTTCTGCCCGGCAATGCCAAAGGCTGTGCCGTGATCGGGCGAGGTGCGGACAATCGGCAGGCCTAGTGTAATATTAACACCACCGTGGAAATCTAAAGTCTTCACCGGGATAAGGCCTTGGTCATGATACATCGCCAGTACTGCGTCGTAATGCTCTCGCGCTTCGGCATGGAAAAGCGTATCCGCAGGCTGAGCGTTGCTTACATTTAGTCCCTCGGCTCTTAGCGCCCTTGCCGCGGGGTTGATAATATCAATTTCCTCCCGGCCCAATGCGCCGTTTTCCCCTGCATGAGGATTGAGTCCTGTCAGGCTGAGGCGGGGTTTAGCGATGCCGAAATCACATTTAAGCGCGCCGTGCATGACGCGAGCATTTCGGAGAATAGCTTCCGCAGAAAGCCGCTCCGCGGCGTCTTTCAAGGAAAGATGGATGGTGGCCAAACCAACGCGCAACCCGCCACCTGACAACATCATGACGGGGCCCCGGGTGTAAGGTGCTTCATGGTGTCCAGTCAGCTGCCCCAAATATTCGGTATGGCCGGGGAATTTGAAGCCCGCCTGATAGAGGATGTCTTTGGCGATGGGGTTTGTCACGAGCCCGTCGGCCTTGCCGGAAAGGCACCGAGAAACGGCGCGCTCAATGCTTTCTGTCGTCGCAAGCGCATGGTCCGGATCAGGCTGGCCCGGTTCAGGAACGCGGCCTTCAATGGGCAAAATAGGGAGTCCTTCTCGGAACGCATCAACCGCTTCATCACAGTCGTCAATCTCAATTAAGGTGTGGCCAAAGCTTTCATTGGCGCGTTCCAAAACGCGCGGAGTCGCCATGACGGCGAAGGCAAGCTCTGGATTATAATGCAGAGCTGCCCAGGCCTTTAAAGTTATTTCAGGCCCTATTCCGGCCGGGTCGCCCATGCTCAATAAGAGAGGGGCGGTCATAATCGCTAGCGGACGACGACGGTGGACTTCCGCCGGATATCACGTAAAGCCCGGCGAGAGGCTTGTGCTAATTGTTGATCCATCAAACGGTTTTCAACATCGTCACGAGTCGGAATATCTTCGCCTGTCGCGGCGCGAGAGCACACCATGATAGAGGCTGCGCCGTTCGGGCGTTCAATCGGATCTGACAGGGTTCCGACATCCGTTGCGGCGAGAATATCAATTAGCTCAGGTGCGAGTTCGCTGGCTTTGAGCTCTCCCATATCGGCTTGATTAACACCTTCAATAGCGTCCACATCTTCTTCCAAACTCTCGCAGGATTTCAGAGTGTCTTTCAGGGCAAACAGACGTGTTTTTGCTTCTTCAGTTTCGACATCGGAAATATTGACTTGTTTCAGATTGTAAAGAGTGTCCGCTTTCGAAATTTTCGTTTCGACCAAGGCCACGACATACACTCCGCCAGGAACCTGAATGGGTTGTGAGACCGCGCCGGGTTCCATTTCTTGAATAACTTCGTCGATTTCAGGGCGCAATTCGCCTTCGTGAACCCATCCGACCTCACCGCCTTTGGCTGCACTTGGAGCCGAAGAAAATTGCTGCGCAAGAAGCGGGAAAGGCGCGCCGCCCTTCACTTGCTCGATCATGGCATTGGCGCCTTCCATAGCGCCTTCCATCCCGCCGATTTCTGGTGTGGCTTCAATATAAATTTCCCCAACGCGGAAACTGGGTTTGTCAGCATTGGCAGTTAAACGATTAAGGGTTTCATTGATTTGGGCATCTGAAATCCGGATGCGGGACCCATAAAGACCATTGACGATGCGCTGCCAGGCGATCTCGGAGCGGACCTGATCGCGCAAGGTTTCAATTGAAACCCCGGCGGCCGCGAGTTTTGCAACGACTTCATTCGGGTCAAGACCGTTCCGCCCAATCAGGCGGGCTACGGATTGATTAACTTCCTCATCAGAAATTGTCTGTTCGTATTTCTGAGATTCCTGCATTTGCAAATGCTCATCGACCAAGTTCCGCAAAGCCTGTTGTTGTAGTCGGGATAGGGTGTCTTCGTCACGCTGCGCCCCTGTGGTGGCGAGCATGAACATCACGCGCTGGCGCAGATCATGTGTCGTTACAATATCGCTATTGACCACAGCGGCAATGCCGTGATTGGGGACTTGAGCGTGTGCCGTTACAGCAGAGCCTATCAGCAAAGCTGCACCGAGCATCAGATTTTTGAGAGATTTCGTCATATTGGCCGTCATAGAGTTTTCCAGCTTGGGTTTTCGCGCTTATACGACTTTCCGTCTTAAAGGCAATTCTCACGCTGTTTTCTTACAGGAAGACTCTAGCCTTTCTCCGCCTTGGAGCGCGTTAAATTTCGGTCAGATTGCAGGGCCGATCAGGCTCAGCCATCTTCGACTTTCGAGAGATAGCTTACACCAGCCATCAAGACAAATAAAGGGACAGACCAAGCCGCCAATACAACTGGAACTAACGCCACTTCACCAAAAGCACTGACCATGGAATCCGCGAAATACACCCCAAACCCCATGGCGGCTCCGGTTATCAGAAGGCGTAGCGTGCCCCCCTGCCGCGTGAGATGCATAGAAACGCCTGCAGCGATAAAAGTCATGGCGATCAGCATGATTGGCAGGGCTAAAAGTTTATTGAATTGCATACGCAAAGCTAAAGCGGAAAAACCTGCGCGTTCATTGGTCTTAATGGCAGAAGGAAGAGACCAGAAAGGCGGCGCAGTTTTCTTTTCGCCTATTTCTTCCACTTGCTGCGACGTTATCTTTGTGGGGAGAGAAATTGTGTTTCGGAATTGTTTTATTTCGCCCGGGGCGTTTTCGATGACGTCGGTTAACTCCCAATAGCCTTGTGTAATCAACCGAGCTTTTTGGGCGTCAAAGCGGCGGCTAAAGACCGTTCCTCCGGTCTCGTCCAAGGTTAATTGAAAAAAACTTGGGTTAATCAAAATTTTGGTGTCATCTTCGATTTTATCGGCGCGAATAACGGTTTGCATGAAATTGTCCCCTTCGCGAAGCCAGACGGGGCCGCCAGACGACTCTGATTGCGCGCCAAAGCCATCTCTAAGTAAGTCATGTTGCGACATCATTTGAGAGGCGAGCGGATTGAACAGGAGAGACCAAACCAGACCTAGACTGCCTGTTACAAATATGACCGGAAGCAGAAACCGCCAGGCAGAAACGCCGGAGGCCCGCATCACAATCAGCTCACTTCGTCGGTTCAGCCCGTAAAGGGCGCCCATGACGCCGAAGAGCACCACAAAAGGAATGGTTTGTTCAATCAGGTTCGGGACTTTCAACAGAGTCAGATAGGCGAGTTGAAAAGAGGAAATATCGGTGTCGCTGCCGATATTCCGGCTTCCCTCGACGAAGTCGACAAGCATAATAATGCCCGTTACGACCAAAAATGTTATAGCGAGGGAGCGAAGAACCCGCATTGCAATATAGCGGTTCAGCGTTGCGCGTGTGAGGAGGGTCTTCATCCCGTCACCCTCATGGATGCATCTGGAGTCTGGGCGGCTTTGACGGCATATTCACGGGCACGTTTGGCCCGTCCCAAAGAGCGGACACGTTTACGTTTCATCAGGTAAAATGTGCAATAAGCGATGACAATCAACGGCAAGCAATATTGGATTATATTCAGCCAACGGTCCGATTCTGCCGCCGAAGCAACCCCGAAACCTGTGAGGCGAATAACAAATCCCAAAGAGGCACAAACCGCGATGCGCCGACTGTAGCCCAATCTTAAATGTTCACCCCGAACCATGAAACAAAGAGCCAGTAAAACCAGAGCGATATTGTAAAGCGGGGCGGATAATCGAGCATGACCCTCGGCCGCGAGTTCGCGTTTGAATTCCCGGTCGGCAAATTCTCTGGGGTCCGGTCGTAGGAGCTCGTGTAGGAAACGATCAGACGTTTTCAGGCGTAATACATTGTCCATGGCCATTACTTCTGACAGGTCAATGACATAGTTTTCAAACTCTATGACGTCCAAAGATCCGTCTTCGAGTGCTTGCTGTACGCTTCCGTCTTTCAAAGAGAGGGTGACTTGTGAGGGGGTACGTTGAACCTCTCCGGTTTTGGCCATGTGGGTTGTAATATTTTCCGGGGCTCGGGCGTCATAAATCATAACGTCTTTTAGGGTGCTGTCAGCTCCAATCTCGCGGGCATAGACTGTTAGTCCAGGAGCTGGCGTCACAAAATCACCAGCCTGTACCATTTGCGACGCGATATCTGTTCGGACTTTCAATATCTCAGCGCGCATTTGGCGAAAGGATAGGGGTTGCACGACCAAATTTATAATTAAATGCGCGACTAAGGCGTAAGCGCCGAGCCTAATGACCGGAGACGCGATCTGCCAAGGCGAGAATCCGGAGGCTTTGGCAACAATAAGTTCCGAGTCAGAGTTCAATCTATTCAGGGCATAAAGCGCTGCCATAAAAACCGAGAGCGGCATAATAATTGAAATGAGCTGGGGAAGAGCGAGTAAAGTGATTTTAAGAAATGTCAGGGCAGATTGCCGATTTTCTACGACCAAGTCCAAGGTTTGAAGGCTCTGCGTAAGTAAAGCCAACCCCGCCAATGCGGCGAGGGAGAGCAATAGCGGCCAAAGCGCTTGCGTCCAGAAATAGCGTTGCAGCAGGGTCATGCTTGGTCTTGTTGCTTCAATTTTGACTCGTTAATTTCGTGGAGAGGTGTCATTTACATCTCTAAGGCCCTTCTATTCTGATGGCGCGTAAGTTACTAGCACTCAAGAACTATAATATCCGTAATACAGTTTTGACGTGTGTCGTCAGAAGGAGTCCCCCGTGAAAGTCAGCTTTGTCGCCAATAAGCCCGCCGAATATGGCGCATCTATCATTTTTGCAAAACATAATTTGGTTCTGGATTCATCTGGACGCGCTTATCGTGATAAAGCCTCAACTAATTTTGACGCCTCTGCCAAAGCGGCCAACTTTAAAGCTGAAACGGGAAAGTTATTTGAGAGCTTCGTCGTCATGGGCGATGAGGCGGTTCACTTGATCGTAATTGGAACCGGAAAAGATGAAAAACCGGATTATGAGCGGCTCGTGGCGAAGGCTGTAAAACGCCTTCTACCTTATGGCGAAACTCTGTTGACTGTACACATGCCCTCCGAAAGCTCACCAGAAGACGCAGCAAATGCGGCCGTAGGCGCGCGGCTTGCGGCCTATCGGTTTGACGCGCATAAAACCGAAGCGACTCTGACGAAAACAAAACAGATCGAAACGCTAAAAATTGCCTCAGACGATGAAGACGGCGCCAAGCAATCTTATGAAAATTATCATGGCCCAGTTTGCGATGGTCAGCTGTATGCGCGTGACCTCGTAAACACCCCGTCCAATATTCTCTTTCCTCAGGCTTATGCAGAAAAGCTAAAGGCCCTTGAGGAAATTGGTTTGAAAGTAGAGATCTTAGGCGAGAAAAAGATGAAAGCGCTCGGTATGAACGCGTTTCTTGGTGTCGGTGTTGGGTCAGAGCGCGAATCCCAGTTTGTCATCATGCGTTGGGACGGCGGCACTAAAGGCGCTCAACCGACGGCTTTAATCGGCAAAGGCGTTACTTTCGACTCTGGCGGCATTTCGCTAAAAGCCGGAAATAATATGTGGGACATGAAAGGTGATATGGGTGGCTCTGCGGCCGTTGTAGGCGCTATGATTGGTCTGGCTAAGCGTAACGCGAAAGCCAATGTAGTAGGCTTGGTCGGTCTCGTTGAAAACATGCCTGATGGCAAAGCTCAGAACCCTGGCGACATAGTAACGTCCATGTCGGGACAGACAATTGATGTCCAAAACACGGATGCGGAAGGGCGCTTGGTTCTTTGTGATGTGCTTCACTACACGGTGACTAAGATTAAACCCGTGGCAATGATTGATCTCGCAACACTGACCGGCGCAATTATTACTTCGCTCGGTCATGAGCATGCCGGACTGTTTTCAAATGACGATGATTTGGCCGGGCAAATTATGTCTGCGTCTGAAACATCTACCGAGAAAACATGGCGTCTGCCTCTGGCCAAAGAATATGACAAACTTCTCGATAGCCCGTTCGCGGATATGAAAAATATTGGCGGCCCGACAGCTGGGTCCATCACAGCGGCTCAATTCTTGAAACGGTTTGTCGGCAAAGAGACGCCTTGGGCACATCTGGATATTGCTGGGGTAGGCATGAAGAACACACGTCATGACCCTCGGGAAACGACATTCGGTACAGGTTTCGGCGCGCGGCTCTTAAACCGTTGGGTTGCGGATAATCACGAAGGCTAATGAGCGCCGCTCCGCAAACGAACCTTCCAACGCATTGGTTTTATCATCTGGAAGGCAGCACAATTGAAAATGTGCTGCCGGAACTACTTGAAAAAACGCTCGCCAAAGGTTGGCGGGCGCTCGTTAAACTCCCGCAAGATAGGCTGGCCGAGATGGACGACCTTCTCTGGACGTTTCGCGACGATAGTTTTCTCCCGCATGGCCGCGATGACGAGCCTATGGCAGACTGGCAGCCTATCCTATTAAGTTCAAATGCGGATAAGGCGGTAGGGTTTGACGCTGTTTTCTTACTCGGAGGGGCGAAGGTTTCAGACATGAGCGGCGTTGAGCGCGCTATGGTCATGATAAATGGGCGGTCTGAAAGTGATGTGAAGAAGGAACGGGGACGTTGGAAACAGTTGAAAGACGCGGGGGCCGAACTTGCTTATTATCAGCAGAATGTTCGAGGAAGTTGGGAGAAGAAGGCCTAGGCCTTCTTCGGTATACGCGTTAAAAAGAGAGAGCCCGCGAAGGGAGGAGTTTTCCGCAGACTCTCCAAACTTGACTACGCAGCGCTTTCAAATTGGTTCATCGTATTATGCGCACCGCCCGCTTTTAAAGCGCGTTCACCGCCAGTCATCTCTTTGAAGTCATCTCCGAGGTTAGAACCGACCTCATGCTGATGTTTGACGGCAGAGACATTACGACGAATTTCTTCACGTTGGATCTCTTTGACATATGCCAACATCTTTTGCTCTCCGAAATATCCTTCCGACAGATCGTTCATCACCTTGGCTGTACCATGGAAGGTCGGTAGGGTGATTAGGTTGTGGAAGACGCCGGCTTCGCGGGCAATGTCCGTTTGGAAATTTTGCAAGCGGCGATCGGCTTCCAGTCCCAAAGGATCTTCATCATAAGCGGCTGACATAAGCTGGTTGTTATCCGGATAATCTCCGGCTTCTACCTTGCCTTTGGCAATCCAGTCTTCACGGACCTGCTTACGTAAATTAAGCGTCCAGTTAAATGACGGGCTGTTATTATAGGTGAGCTTGGCATGTGGCGCCTTCTCGCGAATACGGCGAACCATATCTGCAATCTGGCCGACATTTGGCGTCGCGGTCTCGATCCAAAGAAGGTCTGCTCCGCCGTCATTCAGGCTTGAAATACAGTCTTCTACAACCCGGTCTTCCCCGGTTCCTTCGCGGAATTTGTAGAGCCCGTTGGGCAGGCGCACAGGCTTAACAAGCTTGCCATCGAGCTGAATAGCCATTTCACCGTCTTTTAATTGATGCAAATCAGAGACAGTTTCTGTTTCGAGCCATTTCGTATATTCGGCGGCCTCATCACCCGCCTCTCGGCTAACAGGTATTTTCTGTGTCAGTCCTGCACCTAATGAGTCTGTGCGAGCAACAATAATCCCGTCTTCTACGCCCAGCTCTTCAAAGGCCATGCGGACAGCGCGAAGTTTCTCGACGAAATCTTCGCGAGGGACTGTCACTTTGCCGTCCTGATGGCCGCACTGTTTGGCATCGGACACCTGGTTTTCAATTTGAATACAACACGCTCCGGCTTTTATCATTTCTTTTGCCAAGAGATAAGTTGCGTGGACATTCCCGAAGCCGGCATCAATATCGGCAATGATCGGACGGACATAGGTTTCGAACCCGTCAATTTTAGCGAGAACCGCCTCGCGATTATCAGTTGTTTTTAATTCAGCGAAGAGATCGTTCAGATCGACTTCGTCGGCTTGACGCAAGCTTGTGTAGATTTCCTGAATAAGATCAATCACCGCCGTTTTCTCATGCATAGACTGATCGGGCAGATGACCAAATCGGTTACGCATACCCGCGACCATCCAGCCGGACAGATAAACATAGGCTTTATCAAGTGTGCCTTTTTGGCGCTTGATCGCGCGCAACATTTGCTGGGCGTGGAAACCTGACCAACACCCAAGAGATTGCGTGAAAGCTGAACTGTCATTGTCGTATGCAGCCATGTCAGCGCGCATGACTTTTGCCATAGCTTTAGCAATGTCCAGATGAGTCTCGAACGTATTTTGCGTTTTAAGTTGAGCTAAATCTTCGAAAGAAATGCCGCCCGGGACGCCGTTCGGGTAGCGCGATTTCAAGTTTTCTAAAGTTTGCGAATAAGTCATATTTATTTCTCCAATATTTCATAAGCTGGGATTGTTAGGAATTCAGGTAGAGTGTCGCCGGAGGCCGTGGTGTTGAAAAGCTCAGCGGCTTCTGGGAAACGGCCTTCTTTAAAAGCCGCTTCGCCTGTTTCACTTTGCAATGCGGAAACCTCTTCTGCGAAAAGTCTGTCATAAAGGCGCTTGCTCAGGGTTTCGCGATAGCCGCCTTCCATTTCGACGCTGGCGCCGTGATGAAGCCACTGCCATATTTGCGCGCGGGAGATTTCAGCCGTGGCCGCATCTTCCATGAGATTATGGATTGGAACCGCGCCGCGGCCGCAAAGCCAAGCCGCGATATAGCGGATGCCGACTTCTATGTTTGTACGAACCCCCGCCTCAGTGATTTTCCCGGTATGAGGGGCGATCATGGACTCATCAGAGACACGCGCAGATTGACGCTTTTTGTGGATCTGGTGCTTGCCGGGCATGATGTCGTTAAAGATATCCATCGCAACGGGAACGAGGTCAGGATGGGCCACCCAAGTGCCGTCATGACCGATACTAGCTTCGTGCTTTTTATCCTTACGTACTTTCTCGAATGCCGCTTCATTGGCTTCCGGATTGTTCTTTACTGGAATTTGCGCTGCCATCCCGCCCATGGCGTGGGCGCGGCGTTTATGACACACTTCGACAAGACGTGTGGCATAGGCGGATAGAAATGCTCGGTCCATGCCGACCTGTGCCCGGTCAGGCAAAACGAATTTTGAATGATTACGCAGAGTTTTGATGTAGGAGAAAATATAATCCCAACGTCCACAATTCAGACCCGTAATGTGATTGCGCAGAACATAGAGGATTTCTTCCATCTGGAAGGCCGCCGGAAGGGTTTCGATCAAAACAGTGGCTTTGATCGTACCATTTGGAATATCCAAGACGGCTTGCGAGAAATTAAAGACATCGTTCCAGAGGCGAGCCTCTTGGTAGCTCTCCATTTTCGGCAGGTAGTAAAACGGCCCTTTTTCCTGCTCGGCCAATAATTTACCATTATGGAAGAAATGCAGGCCGAAATCGCAGAGGCTCGCACTCATTGGCTTGCCGTCGACAGTAATATGCTTTTCTTCGAGGTGCCAACCGCGCGGACGAACGAGCATGGTCGCAGTTTCATCGCCGAGCGTGTAAGATTTCTTATCTGTTTTCAGCGATAAGTTCCCACGGGCGTAATCACGCATATTTATTTGACCTGACATCATATTGTCAAAGGTCGGAGAGCTGGCATCCTCAAAATCTGCCATGAACATTTTTGCGCCGGAGTTTAGCGCGTTGATCATCATCTTGCGATCAACCGGCCCTGTAATCTCGACGCGTCTGTCTTGCAAAGCAGGAGGGCAAGGCGCAACTTCCCAGGCGGAATTGCGCATATGCTTTGTTTCAAGCGGTTGAGTCGGCATTTCGCCGTCATCATACCGTTCCTGCTGTAGTTGACGATTTTGCAGGAGAATTTTACGCTGAGGACCAAAGCGACGTTCGAGGTCAGCCAGAAATAATAATGCGTCCGGCGTCAGGATATCTGAATAGGTGTCGCCTGTTTCGGCGTTGACTTTGGCCAGAACCCGGTGACGGGGAATGGGTTGGTCGGTATTATTTGCAGGGGCGTTCATCTAACGATCTCCTTTGTATGAGTTATTGACCTTACGATATTTACAAAAACTACTGCGAGTCTATAAGTGTTTGTAAATTAGAGGTATTTTTGTAATAATTGTAAATACACACATGTTATATCTGTAAATTTTGTAAAAATGAGTGACGCTATGGCGATTAAAAAAGAAGAGAAGTTAATGGTCGGGCCGCGACTACGCCGCTTTCGCCAGACGCTGGGCCTCACACAAACGCGCATGGCCGAAGACCTTGGAATTTCAACGTCTTACCTGAATCTGATGGAACGTAATCAGCGGGCGCTCTCGGCCAAAGTTCTCTTGAAAATGGCAGAGATTTACGATTTTGACATTGCCGGATTCACCGGGGCGGGGGACGCGCATCTAGTCGCCGAAATTTATGAAACGATGCGCGACCCTCTATTCAGAGGTGAAAGCATTTCAAAAAATGAGGCGGAGGACTTGGTCAATGTAAGCCCAGCAGCGGCTAAAGCGTTTTTAAAACTTTACGGAAAGCACCGGGATTCAACGCGACGCGCCTCCAATCTGAGTATGGATCGCGACAAGGTAGAACTGCTGGAACAATCAGGTGAAGCCATCGAGTCGGTGCGGCGCTTTATACATGAGCAGCGCAATTATTTTCCGCGCCTTGATGAAGCAGCAGAAGGATTATCCCAAGAATTAGGATTGACTAAACGCGAACCTCATGCGGCTTTGACAGAGCGCCTTAAGGAAAAGCATGATCTTTCCGTTCGTATTGTTCCGGTGGATATTATGCCGAAAATGTTACGCTATTTTGACCGGCATTCTAAACGTATAAACTTGTCTGAACTTTTACGGCAGTCCGGGCGGCGTTTCCAACTTGCCTTTCAAATCGGTATGTTAGAGCAAAGAGAGTTGATAGATGATATAATTAAGACCGCCTCTTTAGGCGGGCGGGAAGCCGAAGGACTCATGCGCACCTCTTTGGCAAATTACTTTGCTGCAGCGACTATTATGCCCTATTCGCGTTTTTTGAAAGAAGCGGAAAACACACGCTATGACGTAGATTTGCTCTCTCATCGTTTCGGGACGAGTTTCGAGCAAACCGCGCATCGTCTGACGACCCTTCAAAAACCGGACGCCCGCGGCATTCCGTTTTTCTTCGTTAGGATTGATGTGGCAGGGAATGTGTCCAAACGATTTTCGGCGGGGCGCTTTCATTTCAGCCAGTTCGGCGGGGCTTGCCCTCTCTGGAACATTCATGAATGTTTCCAGACGCCGGGGAAAACTCTGACCCAGATGATTCAGCTTCCGGACGAGACGACTTATTTCTCTGTCGCGAAAATGGTCAGCCGATCGGACGGGAGTTTTGATGAGCCAGCGCAGAAGCTCGCTATCGGTTTAGGGTGTGATATAGCTTACGCGCCGAGACTGGTTTACGCGCAGAAATATAATCTTGATACGCCGAAGCCGACACCCATCGGAATTAACTGCTATCTCTGTGAACGCCCGCATTGCCGCCAAAGAGCTCATGCCCCACTTAACAAAACACTCAGTTTTGATGAACGCGCCAGAGGCATGTCACTCTTTAGTTTCAGTGAAGATTAGTGACTTAAGCTTGTTGATCCGGCCCGCCAATTATCCAATTATAAGGCTGAACGGTAATGCTGGCTGTTAATCCGGCTTTTCGGTAAGGGTCATTCGCAAGCCAGTCTTCGACAATATCTTTTGTGTTCGCTTCCACGATCAGCAAGCTCCCACGCATCTCTCCGTCTTCATCCAGCCATGGCCCCGCAATATGCAATGTCACGCCCGGGTCAGAGCGAAGCCATTTAATATGATCGTTACGGTTATCCTGCCGAAGCGGGACGCTATTAGGCCTGTCAGCTGTATAAATGAGATAATAGGTCATAGAACTTCCGTTTTGTGAACGCGGGAAAGAAGGGTGATAAGCGCGTTTTGAATATCCAACTCTCCCGAAAGAATGTCGGCAACTGCGGCGCTGATGGGCATGTCGACGTTAAGCTTCGCCGCCATTTCTTTCAAGGCCGGGGCCGTTGCGACTCCTTCGGTTACGCTGTTTCGCGACTCCATAATCTCTTCAAGAGTCTGCCCGCGCCCTAAAGCTAGACCACAGGACATATTCCGAGATTGCTCGGAGGAACAGGTTAGAACCAAATCGCCTAGGCCGCAGAGCCCTGTCAGTGTTTCCGGCTCGCAGCCAAGGGCCACACCCAGACGCCGCATTTCAGCAAACCCGCGGGCTATAATCGCGGCATGAGCTGAACGGCCCAACTCCATGCCCAGTACCATCCCGCAAGCAATGGCAAGGACGTTTTTAACGGCGCCGCCAATTTCAGCGCCTAAAACATCTGTTGAGAGATAAGGGCGGAAGGTCGGCGCCGCAACGGATTCGATTAAGTCTTCTCCAATGTCTTTGTCTTTACACGCCAGCGTTACTGCGGTTGGAAGGCCCTTGGCCACATCAATAGCGAAACTGGGACCGGAAAGAACGGCGGGTATGACATCCGGTAAGACCTCGCTTAAAACATCGGACATAAATTCGCGCGTGCTAATCTCAATCCCTTTGGAACATAGGATAACTGGCTTGCCGGCTAAAGCAGCCTCTTTTTTCAGGGCCTCCAAAGTACGTCTTGTGTGTTGCGCCGGAACGACTGAAAGTAAGGCATCACAATTTGCAAGAGACTTGAGGTCCTGCGTGGCTTTGACCTTTGGAGATAGTCTCGCCTCCGGAAGGTAGAGTGTATTGCAGTTTTCATTATTAATGGACTCGACGCACTCTTTTTCAAATGCCCAAAGCGTCACGTCGCGGCCACCTTTGGCGAGACTTTGGGCAAGAGCTGTGCCCCATGCGCCCGCGCCAATAACACCAAAATTTTGATACGCCGTCATGATTTAGGGCCTTTCTTGCCGAACCCGCTGGCGGGGTTTGCTTGGGCGGATTCAGTATCAAGAGGCCAGCGGGGGCGTGCTTTGACTCCAAGCTCGTCCGTTTGGCCGGCGGCGAGTTTCGCGGCGCCGGCCAAAGCGATCATGGCGGCGTTATCTGTACAGAATTTCAAAGGCGGGGCAAAAAAGCTCATACTATTAGAAGTCGCCAGCTGGGTTAATCGTTCCCGAAGCGCTTTGTTGGCGGCTACGCCGCCGGCGACGACAAATCGTTTGGCGTTCTCTCCATGCGCTTCTTTGAACATCGTCATCGCTTTGCCGGTCCGTTCGGCCAGTACATCGGAAACAGCACGTTGGAAACTCGCGGCGATATCGGCTTTGGCTTTATCTGTTTGTTCGCTTGCTTCCCAAGCGCGGGCAACGGCGGTTTTTAATCCAGCAAAAGAGAAATCTGCATGATCGCGTCCTTTGAACGGACGGGGGAGTTTTATGGATTCCGGATCGCCTTTGACGGCCCATTTTTCTACGTTCGGGCCTCCGGGAAAGCCGAGGCCCATGACTTTGGCGGATTTATCAAATGCTTCGCCCGCTGCATCGTCTACAGTGCTCCCAAGTCGGGTATAGTCGCCGAGCCCATTGACGGAGAGAAGCTGTGTGTGGCCCCCTGAGACGAGTAAGAGAAGATAAGGAAAAGGGCAGGGTTCCGCCAGTCGGGGGGAGAGCGCATGTCCTTCCAGATGATTCACCGCCAAAAGGGGTTTTTCTAGTGCGAGTGCTAACCCCTTTGCTGCGAGCAATCCAGAGATAACGCCTCCAATAAGTCCCGGCCCTGAGGTTGCGGCAATGCCGGATAGCGCGTCATAACCTAAGCCAGAAGCCTCCATGGCTTGCTCGACAATTCCGTCAATCTTTTGCATATGAGCGCGGGCGGCGATTTCCGGCACAACGCCGCCAAAGGGCGCGTGGGCTTCATCTTGACTGGCAATAATCGAGCTGAGAATCTCGACATCGTCCTCGCCGCGATAACGCAATACGGAGGCGGCAGTCTCGTCGCAGCTCGATTCAATGCCCAGAACTAAGAGGTCCGGTGCGCTCTGAAGAGTTTCATCTGAAAAATTAGTGGTCACGAAAGCTGGATAAGGTTAGTCGTGCCAGGATGCAACATGGACTAACAATTGGAACGCGGGGATCTCCGCTTGCGCTCTATCAGGCACATTTGGTGCAGCGCCTTTTGGCGGAAACGTCAGGACGTTCGGCGCAAGACTTTCCGGTGCGGATTCTTAAAACCTCCGGCGATCGTCTCAAAGGGCATTTGCGTGATTTTGGCGGTAAAGGGCTCTTCACTAAAGAATTGGAAGAGGCTCTGGTGTCTGGCGAGATAGATATCGCGGTCCATTCTATGAAAGACGTGCCCACGGTTGGGCAGGAAAGTCTCGAAATTTCTGCTATTCTACCGCGAGAAGATCCTCGTGATGCGTTTATTTCGGAAAAATATGCCAAGTTAGACGATCTGCCCGAGGGCGCTTTAGTCGGATCGGCGTCTATTCGCCGCCGCGCGCAGCTCTCCGCCATGCGGCCTGATATTCAATTTTGCCTCTTGCGCGGAAATGTCGGGACACGGCTTCAAAAACTTGCTGATGACGTGTGTGACGCAACATTTCTCGCTTGCGCCGGACTAAAGCGCCTTGACCAAGAAGGCGTTATCACCGAGGCGATCTCAACAGAAAGAATGCTACCCGCTCCGGCACAGGGCGCCATTGGCATTGAAATCCGTAAATCGGATAAAGCGGCCAAAGGGCTAATAAAGCCGCTTAATTGCAAAGCTTCCGAGCTGAGTATCACGGCAGAGCGGGCTTTTCTGCGTGCGCTTGACGGCTCTTGTCGCACACCGATTGCAGCGCTCGCTGTCTGGGATGGTAAAATCATGAACTTTAAAGGTGAAGTGGTGGCTAAAGATGGCTCTGCCCGGTTTGGAGGTGAAGATGTCGTCGCCGTCTCCAATTCCATAGACGCTTATGATCTGGGCTATCAATTAGGGCAAACAGTTCGTCAGGCCGCAGGTAAGCATATAGACTGGGATGAATAAACGTCCAAAAATATGGATCACGCAAAGCCTACCCCGCGCGCGGGAGACGGCGAAAAACTATGCTGATTTGGGGTTTGAACCGGTTGTCTCTCCGGTTTTGCAGATATTGGCTATAAGTCCTGCGCCGTCGCCGCCAAACAATAACACTCTCTTGATTTTTAGCTCGCAAAATGGCGTTCGCCTTTTCGCGGAGACGTGCGTTGAACGCACAAACTCTGTTATATGTGTCGGGGACGCCACGGCAGAATTGGCGAGATCCGTTGGCTTCGTTCATGTGAGGTCGGCGGAGGGTGACGCTCAAGACGTTGTAAACTTAGTGCTGACATCAGTACCACGTTCGCAAACATTACGACATTGCTGCGGAAAGCATCTCCAGGGCGGTATCGCCGAACAGTTAACAGAGGCTGGGTATCAAATTAAACGAGTAGTATATTATGAAGCTTCGCCAGCGGTGCGGACGGATGTCAATATAGAAGAAATCAGCTATGCTGCCCTATATTCGCCGCGAGGAGCGTCGGCTTTTGTCCATATGCTTGAAGCAAAACGTGTGACGCATCTGACCACTCTTTCGATCAGTGCGGCAACAGATAAGGTTTTGGAACCGTTGAGTTTGGCCAGCCGTTTAATAGCCGATACGCCGGATCAGGCCGCTATGTTGACAACATTGCGATCCCATTATTCAGACTAACAGGAAAGAGACGAATTGATGACAGAGTCTGATAATTTGGAAGCTGAAGCGTCTGATAATTTGGAAGCAGAAGCCGGCGAGGAGACCTCGGAAGCCGAAACTGAAACGACTTTTGCGAATGACGAAAAGCCATATAACGGGCGAAGAGAATTGGGTCTACTCCCGATTTTGGGATTGTTTTTGCTTGCTGCGGCGCTGGGAGCCATAGGCGGCGCTTACGGAACACACTATCTTTTTCCTCCCGCTAGTGTGGAGGATTTACGTGCTGACGTTCAGAAAGACGTGGCTCAAATTGACGCCAAAACACAAACGGATATGGACGGCATCCGTCAAGAGATGACTAAGCTCAAAAAGATAAGCTCTCGTGCAAATTCAGACGCTGACTTTAAAAGAGCTCTGAACGCTATAGATCAGAGGTTAGAGGCGGTAGAAAGTCTCCCCTCGCCAAACCTGCCAGAGATCAGTCCCGAAACGATAGCGGCTTTGAAAGCTGCTCAGGCTGATGGATTTGATTGGCCTGAAACCGACTCTATAAATACACAGATTTCAGAACTAACGTCGAAAACAGAGGCGTTAGAGTCTCAGATAAAAGGTTTAAACGGCCAAATTGGATCGCTTGAAGCCGTTCTAAAAACCCAAGCGGCCCGTCCAGAGATGAGGCCAGCCGGCATCGTCAAACCCCGCAGTCCTGACTTTCCAAAGCAAGCGCTTTTGAATGCGGCCAATACGAGATCCGAGTCACAAGGCTTTTTAAGCCGCACATTGAATAAGCATGTCAGTGTAGATAGTCCTGACAGCCCGAAAACTCTAATCAAGAAAATCGAAACCGCCTATGAAAAAGGCGATATTTACACGGCGATAAAAACTTTTGACCAACTGCCGATAGAAATTCAGACAGCGGGTCAGGACTGGCGCGACGCTGCAGAACGTTTAAAGTGACCTGAACGGATACAATCTTTATGACAAAATATGTAATCGCCATTTTACTATTTATTGCGCTGCTAGCCGGGTTTTTGCTCTATGTCGGCGATAACGCCGCATTGACCCTGACTTCTACGGCAGAGGCAGGCCTGTTTCAGTTCAGTCCGATTACTCTGACTTGGCAGGCCGTGATTGTCTTTACAACCGCGATAATTGTCTTCACGCTATTGACTTGGACTTTGCTGACATGGCTTTGGCGATTGCCCTCCCGTATTCGCTCCGGCGTAGGTTTACGCCGACGTAATCAGGCATTGGACGCTATGGAAGACGCGCTTCTGGCCGGAGCAGATGGAGATTGCGACAAAGCGCGGAAAAAAGCGGAAAAAGCCCGTAATCTGATAGGATCTGAAGATTTGGGACGGATTGTGAGCGCGCAAGCAGCGGAAGCTTGCGGAGATCAAACAGAGGCTGTGGCGCAATATACCGCTATGCTGGAGTCCGATAAAACCCGCGCCACAGGGCAACATGGGCTGGCGCGCAATCTTCTTGCAACTGGCGACCTCTCCGGTGCGATTGAACAGGCACAAATAGCTTATGCGGATAATAAGAATGCCCGCTGGGCTTTTGATGTTCTGTTTCAGGCGCAGATGGCAGATTACCAATGGAATGAAGCGGCAAAAACTCTGGAAATGGGCGAGCGCCGCAAGCATATCGACAAAGAGGCCGCGCGCCGCCGCCGCGCTGTCCTACTCAGCGCAGAGGCCGACCGCATAAGGGAGACGGGTCAAACGCGTCTTGCCACGGATCTCGCTAGCCGAGCCGCCAGTGAAACGCCTGAGTTTGCTCCGGGGGTGGCTTTAGCCGCGAATCTGCTCAATCTTACAGGAGAGAAGAAAAAGGCGGTTTCTTTAATTGAAAAGGCCTGGGCTAAACGGCCTCATCCGGCTTTGGCAATCGCGCTTTTAGATTTGATTGGAACAGAGACTCCAAAATCGCGGAGCAAACGAATTGAATCCTTGATCAAAGCCAATCCTTCCCATCGTGAATCTCATATGTTGGATGCGGAAGAGAAGTTAAAGGCCGGGGACGGCGTCGCGGCTCTCTCTGTTTTGGCCCCTTATTTGAACCTAGATTCCGAGGAAAAGCCCCCAACGGCAAGGCTGTGCCAACTAGCAGGGCAAATTGAGGAACATCTTGGAAATATGTCGGATGCGCGTCTTTGGTATGAACGCGCCGCGACTGCGCCGCTGGAGGCTGACTGGTCTGATTTGGACCCACAAGGTGATAGCTTTAATTACTCCGATGCGGATTGGCGTCGTCTGACCTTTAGCTTCGGCGAAACCGGAGCGCTTATTCACCCTCGCCATGAGGCAGGCGCTCCACGCCGCAGGCCGGGTCTGGCCGAACCTCTCCCTTTGGAAACTGAAGCCGTTGTAAAACGTGATTTCGCAGATGTCTCGGAAACAAGAGCAGAGAACCTGCCAGAGCCTCCTTCAGGGGAGACAAATAAAAAGGATTTATCTCAACGCCTTGATAGCCTTTTGGATAAGCCAAAATAAAACCGCTTTAGTGTGGAGCGGCGCTCTATTCTTCCAAAGAGGCAGCGAATTCGTCAAATCCGCTTTGGCGGTTTACCTTGGCGATAATGTCCGGTTGATCCGCGTAAAATGCGCTCATGGCCTTATGTTCTTCAATGAGCGCGTCCATGTCGCCCAAAACAATCCGTGATCGTATCAAACGGGCCCAGCCTTGGGGGTTGTCTGGATCAGCTTTTAAACGCTCTGCAAGACCTTCAACCATCGCGTTAATATCAGGCGTTTGCAGAGAGGGTTGGGACTGCAGTTGCGGTCGGGGTGGAGAGGGCGTCCCTAACAGAGCGTATAAACTAAGCGAAGAGAGGATAACGCCTCCCATCAAGGCCAGTATCCATACAGGATTTCTGGTTGAATTAGTGAGCGGACCAATTAAAGCGAGGGCCGTTCCCAGAGCTACAATAAGCAGGATCAGCCAGATCATGACGGCCGCCTCCCGGCCCTCAGAAACCAGATGAGACCGCCAAGCAAGAGCAGAAAAGGCATGACCCACAATATATAAGTATTGCTCTGAACAGGCGGCTTTAGAAGGACGTAATCGCCGTATTTATCGCGCATAAAGTTGATTACATCTTCATTGCTGTCCCCGTCTTGGAGACGTGAGTAGACAAGTTTTCTCATATCTTGGGCGAGGGGAGCGTCACTTTCGTCAATGGACTGGTTTTGACATACGACGCATCGCAGGGATTGGGCAATTTCACGGGCGCGGTCTTCTAGGACAGGATCAGCGCTCACAGTTGGGCCAGCCAGTTGAGCGAATGTCGGCATGGGCCAAAAGAATAAGAGAATTAAAAACGTCCTCATCATTCAGCTTCCAGTTTTTTCAATAGAGGCAGAAACGTTTTCTCCCAGTCTTCGAAACTGATTGCGCCGGAATGTTTATAACGGATACGCCCGCTCTCGTCGGTTACAAATGTTTCTGGCGCGCCGCTGACACCAAGGGGAATAGCGAGCTCGCTGTCGGGGTCGAATACGATTAGATCATAAGGATCGCCGCGCTTATCCAGCCAAGTTCTGGCTTTCTCCCGTCCGTCGCGCCAGTTCAAACCGACCAAGCGGATATTTTCGTCTTTGGTGATACCCATTAATATAGGGTGTTCAACATTACAGGTAACACACCAAGAGCCGAACACATTCACCACGCTGATTTGCCCTTTGACGGTTTGCTCCGTTAAAATGGTGTCCGGGTCATCAAGAGTGCTTAGAGAAAATTCCGGAAAAGGTTGGTCAATCAGCGCCGCTTCGAGCCGACGAGGATCTTTTGTCAGGCTGATAGCCAGTGCGACGCCGAGACCGATAAAGAGGATTATGGGGAGAAGACCACGCATCATGATCTTGTCACCAATTCAGACGCCTTTGAAGGACGTTCTGCGAGGGATCGCGTGCCTATCAAGGACAGAAACCCTGCCAGAGACATTAAAAGTGCGCCGATCCATATCCAGATAACGGCGGGGTGATAATTTGCCCGCAAAATGTAACCCTCTTCCGGTGTTCCTTCGCCGAGACCAGCAAATAAGGTGGCGGTGGGACTGAACCGGAAACCGGCTTCGGTAGTAATCATTTCCCGGACCGGGTAGAAACGCTGTTCGGTATGAAGGATTTTTATGTTCTGGCCATTTTTAGACACGTTGACCTCGCCGCGGCGAAAGGAGTAATTTCTGGTTTCCCCGCCGGAAACATCCCTAAGGGTAAAAGTGTAACCTGCGACCTCTAGCGACTCGCCTGGTTTAACCCGGCCAATGGTGTCATCGGCCCAGACGCTCATGATGACGGCTCCGGCCGTGAGAATCGCAACGCCGAGATGAGCGAGCGTGAAGCTCATGAGGTGATATTTGGCTTGTTTCGGCAAGGCGGAAAGTGGGCCTTTTTTACGGAAGGCTTTGATCGCGCCGAAAGCGAGATAGGCGGCCAAGGCCAAGCCGAAACCACCCAGAATGGAACGCCCGAATATAAAAGTGAGGGCAATGATTATTAGAGCGCCCGCGAGGCTTAACATTCCAAATTTCTTTAAGGACGAAAAAGAATCTTTTTGCCATTTTAATAAGGGCGCTGCGCCCATGAAAATGATCAAAATAGCCATAATAGGCGCGAAAGTCAGATCAAAATAAGGTTTGCCCACGCTGATTTTATCTCCAGTCAAAGCGTCCATTATTAGCGGGTAGAACGTACCAAGAAAAACCGTTGCCGTCGCCGTGGCAAGAAGGAGGTTGTTCAGTACAAGGCCGCCTTCGCGGGAGACTTGGTCGAACTCTGCCCGCTGAACAAGCATTTTGGCCCGCATCGCATAAAGGGACAGAGCGCCGCCTGTCGCCAAGAGGAGCAAAGCGAGGATAAAGACGCCCCGTTCCGGATCGACAGCAAAGGCGTGGACGCTGACCAGAACGCCGGAGCGGACGATAAATGTCCCGATTAGACTGAGGGAGAACGCCGTAATTGCTAGTAAAACGGTCCAATGCGCCAGATTCTGACGCCGCTCCATCACCATAATTGAGTGCAGAAGCGCAGTGCCGATCAGCCAAGGCATGAAGGATACATTTTCAACCGGGTCCCACATCCACCAGCCGCCCCAGCCCAGTTCATAATAAGCCCAGAGTGAGCCCATTGCGATGCCAAGGGTGAGAAAGCTCCACGATAATAATGACCAAGGTTTCAGAGCTTTGGCCCAAACTTTGTTGATTTCACCAGAAATAAGCGCGGCGACCGCCATGGAAAAGGCAAGAGAATAGCCGACATAGCCCATATAAAGTAGCGGGGGGTGAATGGCGAGGCCGGGGTCTTGCAGTATCGGATTGAGGCCGAGACCGTCCATCGGGGTCGGAAAAAGGCGCTCAAAAGGATTAGAGGTGAACAGAATAAAGCTTATAAACCCGACAGCCAATAGAGCCTGAATGGCCAACGTCCGCGCTCTGAGAGCAATTGGCAAGGACTTGGAAAAAATCGAGAAAAGAAAACCATAAAGGCCTAGCATGAGGGTCCAAAGCAGAATTGACCCCTCGTGATTTCCCCAAACCCCGCTGATTTTATAAAGGAACGGCTTTGTAGTGTGAGAATGGCTTGCCGCCAATTTGACAGAAAAATCTGATATTAGAAATGTATATGTCAGACAGGTGAAACTTGCGGCCAAAAGCGCGAATTGAACCCGCGCAGCTTGATCGGCAAAGCCCATCAAAGTCGGGTTTTTTGTCCTCGCGCCATATAGGGGAAGAACCGCCTGTAAAACAGCGATTACGAGAGCCAAGATGAGGCAAAAATGTCCGATTTCGGCAATCATGTTTGCCTTATAGAGATTTTAAGTGGATTTGCTGTGCGACAAATACAGCTTAGACAATGGTCATCAAGGTAGGGAGCACCCAACCATTGATCCAGTAAAGTCCCAAAGCCAAGACAAGAAATGCCATGTCAAATCCCCCGAGAGGCGGGATGACTCGGCGAAGTGGCATCAATATAGGTTCTACGATTGAACTGATAATGCCGTAAATCGTTCCCATTACAGGATTGCGTAAATTCACCACATTAAAAGCGATCAACCAGCTAAAGATCATATAGGCAAAGAGAATGATCAGCAGAATCGAAACGAGCGGTGAGATAAAAAATACGATGAGAGAGTCAAAAAATGACATAATGTGCGAACCTGTGAAATATATAAGTCATATCTAGGAAGACTTCGGATTTAGGGCAAGAGCCTCTTAAAGCCAGTGCGATGTCTTATCGGCATAAATGGCCTTTTACGATAGCACCGGCCTTACCCATATCAATGCGGCCCGCATATTGAGATTTAAGCTGCGCCATGATTTTTCCCATATTCTTTAGGCAGGTTGCTTCACTCTCTTCGACGAGTTGGGCGACGATGGCCTTCATTTCATCATCTGAGAGGGGTTTGGGCATGAAATCTCGAATGATGGTAATTTCAGTCTTTTCTCGCTCTGCGAGTTCAGGACGACCATTATCCTCATAAGTTTTTGCGCTTTCTTCGCGCTGTTTCACCATTTTGGATAGGATGGACAGTATTTCCGAGTCGGATATGCCCTCGCATCGATCTTCAGCCCGGGCCGCAATGTCGCGGTCTTTAATGGCGGCACTGATTAACCGAAGTGTCGAGAGGCGCACCGTATCCTTGGCGCGCATGGCGGTCTTTGTTTCTTCGCTGATTTCATCTCGGAGGGGGGTGGCTACAACGGGCATAGAGGCTTTCACATGTCAATTCGAAGTAAAAATCTAGTTCAGTCTGGCGGCCAGTTCCTTTTTTGCCGCAGGGCCTTATACTGCTTTACACGCAAATGCCAAGCGGCCCGCCCACCGGTTGTATTCTGACTTATCCATAAGGTAGCTGAACATTGTGACTTGAAAAGAAGAAGTCGATCCTTAAAAGCCTTTGAAGTTTGGCCGCTCGTCAGGCAGGCCGAGTAGATAGAACTCCGTGACCGAATAGGATTCGCTATATGGCTGATATTTTAAAACCGGAAGCCACAGCCGTTTTGGTGTTTGAAACCGGAGACGTTTTCTTCGGACAGGGCATCGGGACCCAAGGCGAAGCGATTGGGGAAGTTTGTTTCAATACAGCGATGACGGGTTATCAGGAAATCCTGACTGACCCGTCTTACGCCGCCCAGATCGTCTGTTTTACTTTCCCGCACATTGGAAATACCGGGGCGACAGATGAAGATGAAGAGGCGACGACCCCAGCGTCCCGCCGCGCCGCTCGCGGGGCCATATTCAAAGCAAATGTCACCCTGGCGTCGAATTGGCGTTCTCAGGGGGAGTTGGGTGATTGGCTTGAAGTCCGCGGAATTATCGGAATATGCGGAGTCGATACGCGCGCTTTAACGAATTTCATTCGGGTAAATGGCATGCCGAAAGGCGTTATCGCTCATGATGAAACCGGCAAGTTCGACATTGAGGATTTAACCGACAAAGCTAAGAAATGGGGCGGGTTGGTTGGGGCTGATCTGGCCAAAGACATGATTGATGAAACTCCCTTCGATTGGCGGGAAGCCCGCTGGATTTGGCCTAAAGGGCATGAAGATAAAGACGGTACTAAAAAAATTATTTTGATTGATTATGGCGTGAAGCGAAACATTTTACGAAACCTTGTCTCGTCCGGCCTGTCTGTTTCGGTCGTTCCCGGGACGACGCCTGCCAAAGACATCCTCGCAATGAAACCTGACGGAGTTGTGCTCTCTAACGGTCCAGGCGATCCCGCTGCGACAGGGGAATATGCGATTCCCGTTATCAAAGATTTGGTTAAGGCGGATATACCAATTCTCGGCATTTGTCTGGGCCATCAGCTTTTGGCCGCCGCCCTAGGTGCAAAAACAATGAAAATGCCACAAGGCCATCACGGCGCAAATCATCCGGTGAAGGATTATACAACCTCCAAAGTTGAAATCGTCTCCATGAATCACGGCTTTGCCGTAGATAGAGACAGCTTGCCGGACACGGTGGAAGAAACCCATGTCAGCCTTTTCGACGGTTCGAATTGTGGCATCCGTTTGCGCGGCAAGCCCGTCTTTTCTGTCCAGCATCACCCCGAAGCCAGCCCCGGCCCGCAAGATAGTTTTTATTTGTTCGAGCGCTTTGCCGAAGCCTTGTAATAACTGTGACGCTTAATTTAGGGAAACGTCCCCATTCTGAATAAGGCTATCCGCCGCCGCAAGAATGGCTTCTTTCGAAGGTCTTGGAACGACTCCGGTTAAAGACGTGACGTAAGCCGTCTCGGCTTCGTGGAAAATACCCAAATCGGGAACAACGCCTTTGACGCGATCATCAAAAAGTCCAACCAGTTTGACAACAAAGTTTGGCATATCTGACTTTGGAAGTTTCTTGGCGTCTGGATAGGCGTTTCTTAATATATCGGCGATCTCGCTGAGCCAGTATGTTTTCCCGGCGGCTATGAGCCGGCGGTTGCCTGCTCCGCTCGCTGTCATGGCGGAAACATGAATCGAAGCACAATCTCGAATGTCTATAATGGGATAAGCCACTTTTGGCATCATAGGAAAGTCGCCTCGAAACATGGCCTTGAGCAAACCTAAAGACGCGCCGCTATTATTATAAGTATCCGGCCCTAAAACCAAACCCGGACAAATCGTCGTGAGTTTTTCTTCCACACCTTGGGCCTGGGCATAAGACCAAGCCGAGAGTTCGGCGCGGGTTTTAGAAACAGGATAGGCGGTCAAAGGCTTCCAGTCAGGATCTGACCAATCCTTTTCCGAAATTATCATTTTATTTCCGCGTCCGGGCTGTCCCATCATAGAGAAGAGTGAAGAGGTCATGACGATACGCTCTATGCCTGCGGAAAAGCCGTGTTCCAAAACGCGTTGCGCCCCGGCCCTTGCAATAGGAACCAAGGCTTCCCTATTGCTTGGAGACTCAAGTGGAAAAGGCGAGGCTATATGTTGAATAAAGCGGCAGCCTTGCACTGCGTCAGCCCAACCGGCGTCATTTTCGAGGTCAGCTTCGTGCAGTTCCAGTCTGGACGTGTCTGATCCATACGCCTCTAAAGCCTCCACAACCTTTTGGCCTTTGGCTTTATTACGAACGGTGCCCCGCACCGCGAATCCTTTTTCTAAAAGCTTGGCGGCAACATGAGAGCCAATAAAACCGGATAGTCCGGTGACGAGGACGGTGTCTGTCATAATGTGTCTTTAAAGTGAGATTTTGTTTGGGCAGTTTTGGTTGTAGACATTAATGGCTTCAGGCATCCAAGTCTCAAAATCACTTACACGGGTTTCAGGACTGGGATGGGTGCTTTGAAATTCAGGCGGAGTTGCCCCGGCCTGCGCACCCATACGCTGCCAGAGACGGGGCGCTTCGCGAGGATCAAAGCAAGCGCGGCTCATCAAAATGAGTCCGATATAGTCAGCCTCGGATTCATGCTTGCGGGAAAAGGGCAAAGCGTAGCCATATTGGCTAATGCCGCCAAATACGCCCATGACGGCTTGCTGCGCCTGATAATCCATTCCGCCCGCACTTACGGCCACGCCTGAGCCCACTATGCGCTGCATGTTTTGTTGTGCCATACGTTCGGCGCCGTGGTGGGCAAGCGCATGGCCGACTTCGTGTCCCATAACCACGGCGAGTCCGTTTTCATTTTCAGCGATAGGAATAAGGCCGGTGTAAACAGCAGTATATCCGCCGGGCAAGGCAAAGGCATTGGCTTGATCGCTTTGAATGACGTTGAAGGCCCAATCAAAACCGGGGTCTTCATTGGCTGCTGCCTTCGCCAATCGCCCGCCAATTTCCTGTGTTGCATCATAAACGTCACCTGACATCACTAGGTTTTGACGATTATCCGCGAGAATTTGTTCATAAGATTGAAGGCCGAGTTGCATTTCCTGCTCCGGCTCCATCGTGCGGAGTTGTTGCCGACCCGTGAAAGGGACTTCTTCTTGATTCATAAAATAATAAATGGCTGCCCCAATCGCGAACAGTACCATTATCTGCCAACGAAATCCGCCGCCGCGCCGAGACGTGCGCCGTCCCGCAAATTGATTGCTAAAAACCATCTATCTGTCCTCAGTTCATTCACATTCTATCACATATTTTGGCTTTGGTAATACTTGTATCGACGAGTTCATTTCTCTAAAGGGGGGCAATTTGGATTCTTACGCCGGATTCTAGACGTTCAACGCCGAAAGCGGGTCTTCGTTCATGCCTAAACGTACTGACATTTCATCCATTCTCATTATTGGGGCGGGGCCGATTATTATCGGCCAAGCTTGCGAGTTTGATTACTCCGGGGTTCAGGCCTGCAAAGCCCTGAAAGAGGAGGGCTATCGAGTCATCTTGGTGAATTCCAATCCGGCTACGATTATGACCGACCCCGGCATGGCGGATGCGACATATATCGAGCCGATTACGCCTGAAATGGTCGAGAAGATTATCGAAATTGAAAAACCGGATGCGCTCCTTCCAACGATGGGGGGACAGACCGCGCTGAATACGGCTCTGGCGCTAGAAGAAAGCGGGGCTTTGAAAAAACACGGCGTTGAGATGATTGGGGCGAAAGCCGATGTTATTGATAAGGCAGAAAATCGCGAGCGCTTTGCCGAAGCGATGACGAAAATCGGGCTCGAAAATCCGCGTGCGACGATTGTGACTGCGCCTGACGGAGACATTCAAGCCGGGATAGCCAAGGCGATGGAAGCGCTCGATTTCACAGGACTTCCGGCGATTATCCGTCCGGCCTTTACCATGGGCGGAACTGGCGGCGGCGTGGCTTATAATGTTGAGGAATATGAAGAGATTATACGCTCTGGCTTAATGGCCTCTCCAACTCACCAAGTTTTGGTGGATGAAAGTCTCTTGGGGTGGAAAGAATATGAAATGGAAGTGGTTCGCGACAAAGCGGATAACTGTATAATCATCTGCTCTATTGAAAATATCGATCCGATGGGCGTCCATACGGGTGATTCCATCACCGTCGCGCCGGCGCTTACGCTAACGGACAAAGAATATCAGCGGATGCGCGACGCCTCGATCGCGGTGCTTCGCGAGATTGGCGTCGAGACGGGTGGATCGAATGTTCAGTTTGGCGTGAATCCGGAAGATGGTCGCATGGTTGTGATCGAAATGAATCCGCGCGTATCCCGCTCATCGGCTCTGGCGTCCAAAGCTACCGGTTTTCCAATCGCCAAAATCGCGGCAAAACTCGCCGTGGGTTACACACTGGACGAGCTGAATAATGATATTACCGGCGCGACCCCGGCGGCATTTGAGCCGACGATTGATTATGTTGTCACTAAAATTCCGCGATTTGCATTTGAAAAATTTCCCGGCTCAGAACCTATTTTGACGACAGCCATGAAATCGGTCGGTGAAGCCATGGCCATTGGCCGGACATTTTCCGAGAGTTTTCAAAAAGCCTTACGGTCTTTAGAAACGGACTTGACCGGATTGAATGAAATAGAAATTGACCCGACGGGAGAGATGAACGCCGAGGAACTTCGCAATGCTATGAAAGCGCGACTGTCTTTATTGGCGCCGGATCGTTTGCTCGTCGTCGCACAAGCGTTTCGTCAAGGCTTCACTGTTGAGAAGATTTTTCAATATACGCAAATCGATCCGTGGTTTCTTCGTCAAATCGAAGCCCTTGTAAAGGCTGAAGAATGGATACAGCAAACCGGATTGCCTAAAGACGTAAAAACATGGAGGGCGATTAAATCCGAAGGTTTCTCTGATGCGCGTCTCGGAGAGCTTACTGGGAAGTCTGAACAGGCGGTACGCAAGGCCCGCCGAAAAGCGGGCGTTCGCCCTGTTTTCAAACGTGTGGATACCTGTGCGGCGGAGTTCGAGGCTAAAACCCCCTATATGTATTCCACCTATGAAAACCCAAGCTTTAATGGCGTGGTCGAGGATGAAGCGAGGGTGTCAGATCGAAAGAAAGTTATTATTCTCGGTGGCGGGCCAAACAGGATCGGCCAAGGGATCGAGTTTGATTATTGTTGCTGTCATGCTGCCTATGCGATGGCGGATATCGGCGTTGAATCCATTATGGTGAATTGCAACCCGGAAACGGTTTCCACGGATTATGATACGTCTGACCGACTTTATTTCGAACCTTTAACCGAAGAGGATGTGCTCGAACTAATCAAGACAGAGCAGGAGAGCGGCGAACTTCTCGGCGTTATCGTGCAGTTTGGCGGACAGACTCCGTTGAAATTGGCCGAAGCCCTAGAGGAAAACGGTATCCCTCTTCTTGGGACAAAACGCGACGCACTTGACCGGGCTGAAGACAGAGAAAGGTTTAAAGACCTCGTTGATACGCTCGGCTTGAAACAGCCAAATAATATGATTGCCCGTAATGCGAAGGAAGCTCAATCTGCGGCAGATATTGTCGGCTATCCGCTCGTGCTTCGCCCGTCCAATGTTCTGGGCGGACGGGGAATGGAAATTGTCGATAATGATGCAGAGCTAAACCGCTATATCAATGAAGCAGTAAAAGTTTCCGGCAAATCGCCTTTATTGATTGATCAATATTTGCGGGATGCAGTCGAAGTGGATGTGGATGTTATTTGCGATGGTGACGACGTCTATGTTGCTGGCATTATGGAGCATATCGAGGAAGCTGGCGTGCATTCCGGCGATTCGGCTTGTTCGCTGCCGCCTTACACACTCTCTGCGGACGTGGTGGCAGAGCTAGGACGGCAAGCAAAAGCTCTCGCATTGGAACTTGGCGTCGTAGGGTTTATGAACACACAGTTCGCGGTGAAGGACGGAACGGTTTATCTTATTGAAGTAAACCCCCGCGCGTCTCGAACCGTTCCTTTTGTCGCAAAAGCCATCAACCTTCCGATCGCTTCCATTGCCGCAAAAATTATGGCAGGACAAAAGCTCTCTGAATTTGATTTCTCGGTTCGCCCGCAAAAATATATTGCGGTCAAAGAGGCGGTCTTCCCCTTTGCCCGCTTCCCTGGCGTGGATACTGTACTAGGCCCCGAAATGCGTTCTACCGGCGAAGTTATGGGCCTCTCTGAAACTTTTGGAATGGCCTTTGCTAAAAGCCAGCTCGGCGGCGGGGTGGTTTTGCCAAAATCCGGAACTGTCTTCATTTCAGTACGCGAAGAACATAAGCCAAAAATGGCAGAGCTGGCGCGCGAACTTATTGAGCTTGGTTTCAAAATTATGGCAACGGGCGGCACAACGAAATATCTGCGCGAGCAGGGTATTGAGGTTGATTACGTCAAGAAAGTCCATGAGGGACGGCCACATATTGTCGATGAGATGAAAAACGGCCATGTTCAGCTGGTCTTTAATACGACCAGCGGTAAGCAATCTTTGAAAGACAGTTTCTCACTCCGGCGAACCGCCCTGACCCAGAAAATTCCGTATTTCACAACGGCAGCGGCGGCGCGAGCCAGTGTCGAGGCGATTAAGGATCTGGCCAAAGGTGATTATGAGGTGGAAAGCCTACAATCTATTGCGGCGGGTTAGGATTGGTAAAGCTTGGACTTAATTAATTTATTTCTAACCCAGCTTGGAACTTGGCGTTAGAAAACTGTGTATTTAGGCAGCGTAATAGGTGTTTCTCGGTAGGATAGCTTTATGCTGAATGCTCTGATTGTTTAAAAAGCTTTCCGGAGTTATACATGGGCGGGGTATCAGCTCAAAGGCATGGCGATATTGCCGTTTTTCCTGCCCAAGTAATATCGGCATAAAAGCGGAAATGAAATTCACGGCTATTAAATTGTTTGTAGAATTAAAGTCTCGCCGGACGTAGAACGATGCAACGAATGTATTTTTGTATCGTTCTATCAAAGATATACAGGCAATAATTTGGGTGAGTCATGGAAGATATTATTCAGTGGTTCGCCACGATCACCGGAATTGCTGCCGCGATTATGGTGGCATCAAACATATCGGCTAAAGTTTCGGGCTATGGATTTATTATTTTTACCGGGTCTTCAATTGCCTGGGTGACTTTTGGTGTCCTCGCAGGTGAACCGCCGCTTACGATACAAAATGTTGTGTTGACGGTCATCAATCTTGTGGGGATTTACAGATGGCTCATCAAACCCGCGATGGGCGGGGAAAGCCCCGACGAAGAGGCTTAAACTCCCGTGAAAATTAGGCGTCAAAGCTATTGGGTTGCTGAGGAAATAAAGCGCAAAAAAAAAACGGGTAAGCAATAGCTTACCCGCTTACGAAACGGCTCTGAGTAGGCTCAGAGGTGGATTTCGCAAAAATTTAGTCTAGCATCTCAGCAAAACTTTCGCCGGACTTCGCTGACATATGTGCTTTTTGAAGAAGCGAACGTGTCTGAGGAAGCAACTCATCATCTTCTAACTTGTCTTCTATTTTTTCGGCTAAATTTTCTTCACCATCATCCAAGGCCGAGATCGCCGCTTTTTCATCATCTCTAAACAAAGAAGAAAAGCGTGTGAAACCGCGATGAACGGCGCCTGCCATACTTCCATCGTCTTCTGGCTCGCCGCCAATTTTGCGGACATGCATTTGAATTTCAGCCACTAAGTCACGGCGCTCTTGTTCACGTCTCTTAAATTCCTGCTGTAGGCTATAATCATCATCTGATACTTCGCAGCATGTTTCGTAGCCTTGGCAGCTATCAATCAAAGTTTTCGTAACTGAATTCAGGACTTTAATGTCGCGTTTGCTCATGGGTTTTCTCCTTTATAATTAATTTACGCCTCTGGCACTTAATAAGGCGTGGTGATATTAGGAGAATTCGTGGAATTAAAAAGAGTTCCTATGAATAGGAAAAAATTCCATTTTCAAATATTAGATTACTGCCCCGGTATTATTCTCTTTAAGATTAAATCGAATATTCTTTCTTTGTGACTACATGGCCATAGCGTTGCACAAATTTGCGTTTGATGCGGCGCACCATATTGGTTTCGTTCTCGGGCTTAAGGCCTTCGGCAATAATCAGTTCCTCGGTAAATTTCTTTGAAGTGAGCGGTTTACCGTCTTTAAGCAGGTCCTTTGCAGTGACACCCGCACACATATTCCATTCGCTGCACATGTCGGATAATAGGATATTCAAATCCGCTTCCAACTCTGGATGACGGCGTCTTTCCCAAGCCATCTAGGTCTCTCCATGTGTGGCGTCGGCCAATGATTTTACCAATTTGAGGGCTACTTCGGGGCCGTCCTCGAACATTGTTTTGACGATGGCTGTTCCAACAACGACTCCATCTGCATCTTTGGCGACGACGCGGGCGCGCTCCGGCGTTTTGACGCCGAACCCGACAACGACGGGAAGGTTGGCGGCCTCTTTGACGCGAGCGACTTGTTCCTTGATGGAGGTGCCTTTTTCTTTGTTAGCAGTATTATTTGCCCCTGTGACGCCGGTCATAGAGACATAATAGACAAAGCCTTTTGTGCCTTCGACGACTTTTGGCAGTCGCTGGGCATTTGTAGTCGGCGTGGCGAGCCGAATGAGGGCAAGATCATGTACGTCAAACGCGGCGCGGAGCTCTGTATCTTCTTCGGGGGGCAGATCTACAATGATGGCACCGTCCACGCCTGCGTCCCGCGCAGCCTGTGAGAACGCTTCGTAACCCATATGATGGATGGGATTGCAGTATCCCATGACAATAATGGGGGTGGTCGTGTTTTTCGTCCTAAACTCTTTCGCCATTTCGAGGACGGTTTTCAAAGTCGTGCCGGATTTCCGGGCGCGAATGCCGGCGTCTTCTATGACAGGCCCGTCGGCCATCGGGTCGGTAAAGGGAATGCCGAGTTCTATAATATCTACGCCGTGTTCGGGGAGGGCGTTAAGCATGTTCTGGGAAGCTTCCCGGTCTGGGTCACCCCCCATAATATAAGCGACAAAGGCTGCTTTGTTCTGGGCTTTCAAATCGGAAAAGGTCTGGTCAATGCGTAGGGTCATGGGAGGTGACCTAAAAGTTTTTATCGCGACTGACCAGACCTTACTTTGGGATCGGGACTTATCTTCGCAGAAGGTTTTGCGTGTTCTGCAAAGACCCCGTCGAATGTCTACGGGGTTGCTGTTTCTGATAGACTTGCTGTGGCCTCTGTCTGGTGTCGTTATGATAGGGTTGATAGGCTGGCCCCACAGTAGGGCGATAATGCACCGGCATATCCCCTGATTGACAACACTTTACGACTGGGCTGGCCGAAGTCGGAGTCGCTGATGTGCTTTGGGTCTTCGCTGACCCTGATGGCCCTGCATAATATGCGGGCGGCTGCGCCGAAGTGGCGCGGACCTCTTGCCGGGTTTGGGTTTGGGGAGGCGAAGAGATCCGCATTCTTTGAGACGGTGAGCTTTGTGGCTGTGATGAGGTCGAGGCTAAATGAAAGGGTTGAGCGGTTTGCCGCGGCGCAGCATGGGCGGGCCCTTGCGAAATAACTTGTCGCGCCGCATTCGCATCCAACATATTGGAAGACGCGCCGGCCCGCATTAACTGTAATTCCATTTGTAAGCGGTTGATTTCCAGATCGTAAAGCCGGGTGCAATCAACGCGTTTAGGCCTTTTCCCGAGTGGAACCGTAATGCGGCCGTAAACCGACATGGAATCGCGGTCAAACATATCATTAGAGCCGATAACGCCAAGGTCGAAATTCGGCCCGCCCGAGCCAACAGAGGATTGACACGAAATTCCGCCTGATCCCCGGACAATATCCTGACCCGTCACATTCGGAATCGTAGGGAGATTAAATCCGTTTTGATTATAGGAGCTGGAAGTGCTTGGTAATATTATGGGGTTATTGGCATTGTCGGGCAGGACTTGTCCTTCAGCATTTCCGGCCCAAGCCATCCCGCCCATTATGATTAGCTTAATCGTTGTGCTGAGACTTTTCCGCATACTTCTCCCCTATAGCTTTGTCCGACTCCGCCGAGACGTGGTGTTATTGAATTGCAAATATAAACAACGCGGTGGCTGCTATGCGTAAACGGGATAAGCGCCGTCACGATGACCCTTTGATTTGGGGCCAAAATACGATTGGCATTGGAAAGATAAATTGGTTCAATTAGATGCCAATCAGACGAATAAACCCGTACATTAGCTTTCTGAGGGCTATCATAGGGATTGCTAATTTCGATCTGGGCCACGAATTGTGAATTAAATCCGAGAATATCCTGGGTCATAGGGGCGACGCTCTGCGCCGCAGCGGACATCGTTACCCCGCCAAGAACGCTAAGCACGGATGTTAGGAGAATATATTTTATGGAACGACGCATCGGACTACCGTAATAAGTTCGTATGCTCCGCTTTCAAATGTACCGGAGGTCTTTGTGGCCGTGGCGTCAATGTCTATCGTCGTCGTTCCAATACCCAGAATCGAAACGACAACTCCCAAGAGTTGCGATAAAATTGTACCGCCAGATGTCGAGTACTCTGACTCGAAAACTGTATTTACATCCGCTGATGGCGGTCCGACGGAAAACCCGGTTGGGCTAATGATTTCGATTGTATTCCCCGGGCCGTTTGTAACGGCTGACACGCGACCTCTTAGCCCGCCGGCTTCTTTAGAAGACAACACCGTTTGATCGGCCGAGACGCCAAGCAGTCCATCATTTAAAACGACGAGCGAACAGCTATTGTTGATAACGCCTCTAAAATTTACATTTCTATCTGTCGCAGAGGCGGGAACTGACAGAATTACCGCCGCCGCTCCCATCAAAGTTAAATATTTTAATGGCTTCACAAAACCCTCCCAATTTTCTCGCCTACATCGTTGTGAAGACGAACAACATAAGGTAGTATTGTGAGAAATGTCTTAAAAATACCTTACAGTTTAAGATTGTTTTTTTGAGGGTGAGTGATATTCCAGCTATGCTGAGAAGAGGAAGCGATTTCAACGCCTTGCTGACTTGCAGGTTTTGAATGAAAAAAGGCCCCTCAATGAGGAGCCTTTTTAAAATTCTGTTTTGTAGATAAGGAAACTAGCGAGCCGCCTGTTTCACGCCTTCATAATGATGTTCGCAGGTCTTACCGTCAAATCCCATGATAAAAACAATCTGGCGATAATCCTTACGGGTCAGGCTTGGCAGGCGGGGCTCGTTCAGCGCTCTGTCGGTCCAGATGCCGACAGACATGGTGCGGTTGCATCCTGTCGCATCAGTTTTCATAAATTTCGTTTCACCCTTTTTTTTATGTGACGGGTCTTTTCTCCATCCCAGAGTTTCCATCTCAGTCATATATTTTCGGGCGGCAATATCTTGGAGACCAATCGGCAGTTCGGCTTTCAGTTTTTCACAAGCAATTAATAAAAAGCCGCCGTTAAGTGTCAGGCCTTTTTGGATGCGTGAACAGCCATCCGTGCGGCTTGTTTCGGTTTGACGCTGAATATTGGTCAGTCCTTTAAATAGAAGATCGCGGGGTTGGGTATCAAAGACGGGAGCCTTTAAACCTTGAAGAGCTGGGTTATCTGTTAGGTTGGCGCTGGGGGCAGGAGCCTCAGCCACTAAATCCTGTGCTTGGGCCGTGACAGTTGGCAAGACGATAAGCGCCGCAAGTCCCAATCCGAGTGAAACAATCTTCCTTGAAGTTTTCATGGAATATTCCCCTTCCGAAGCGTCAAATCCCTGACGCGCATTTATAAACAATCACCAAACAGTGATGTTATCTCCCTCGCATCTGTTAAATGAGATTTGAAGGCCAACGTCAATGACTCTCACAGAAGAAAGGTAAAGAAGCGTTACCAATTATCAGAGAAAAAACAGAAATCACAGAATATAACATTGCCAGTTTAATCTGTTTTTAGTTCCTGTCACCAATGAGTAATAATAAAGCTTTGTTTGTACGTTAGGCAGTTTCGGATTTTATGATTCGATTACCTATCCGTCCGTCCCTTCGCTGATATGTTCGCCAAGTGCGTCAGCAATAGTGAAAACATCTTTATCGCCCCGGCCGCACATATTCATAATAATAAGGCCTTCCCGTCCGAGCTCTTTGGCGAGCTCGACGGTGCGAGGTATTGCGTGGCTGGGCTCTAGCGCGGGGAGGATGCCTTCAAGGCGCGCGCATTCCTGAAACCAGTGCAGCGCTTCGTCGTCTGTGGCGCTGACATATTCGGCGCGGCCAATATCGTGAAGATAAGCATGTTCCGGACCGATGCCAGGATAGTCGAGTCCGGCGGAAATAGAATGCGCGTCGGCAATTTGTCCGTTTTCATCTTGCAATAAATAAGTGCGGTTGCCGTGCAGAACACCCGGGGTTCCGCCCGTGAGCGACGCCGCATGTAGTCCGGATTTCACGCCTTTGCCGGCGGCTTCGACCCCAATTAAACGAACATTTTTATCGGGAACGAATTCATGGAACAAACCCATGGCATTTGAGCCGCCGCCGATACAGGCAACGACCGCATCGGGCAGGCGGCCCTCAGCGTCCATGATTTGCCCTTTGGCTTCGCGGCCAATCACGGCTTGGAAATCACGCACCATGGCAGGGTAAGGATGGGGTCCGGCTACTGTGCCGATACAATAAAATGTATCGCCGACATTCGTGACCCAATCGCGCAAAGCTTCGTTCATAGCGTCTTTTAGGGTGGCGGTGCCGGAATGGACGGCGCGGACTTCGGCGCCGAGAAGACGCATGCGAAAGACGTTCGGTTTCTGACGAACAATATCCACTGCGCCCATATAAACGATGCAATCCATGCCAAGGCGCGCCGCGACGGTCGCGGTCGCAACGCCGTGCTGTCCCGCGCCGGTTTCCGCGATAATACGTTTTTTACCCATGCGTTTGGCAAGCAGGAGTTGCCCCATGCAATTATTGATTTTGTGCGCGCCAGTATGGTTTAGCTCGTCGCGTTTAAAATAGATTTTCCCGCCACCTGTTTCTTCGGTCAGGCGCTCGGCAAAATAGAGCGGCGAAGGCCGACCGACATAATGCGCCATGAAATAATCAAGCTCTTTTTGAAACTCAGGATCGGATTTGGCATCGTCATAAGCTTTTTGAAGCTCAAGGATTGGCGGCATCAATGTCTCGGAGACATAACGCCCGCCAAAATCGCCAAAACGGCCATTTTCATCAGGGAAGGAGATGTTTTCAGGTTTACCCATGGGAGTGGACCGCTTTCATAAAGGCTTCGATTTTGGAGGCGTTCTTTACGCCCGGCGCGCTCTCGACGCCAGAACTAACGTCAAGGATGGGCGCTTTTGTCTTGTAGATCGCCTCTGCGGCCGTATTTGGCGTCAGGCCCCCTGCCAAGGCGAAAGTTTTCGGGGTTGGGGCGCGGGCGATAATGTCCCAGTCAATCGAGACGCCGTGGCCGCCTCTAACTTGTGATCCTTTTGGCGGTTTGGCATCATATAAGACGAAATCCACAAGCCCTGCATACTCTCCTGCGGTTTTCATATCTTCGTTTGTGAGGATAGGGACAGCTTTGATCAGCCCAAAATCATAACGTTTGGAGATGTTGGCGAGTTGATCAACCGTTTCGTCGCCGTGAAATTGAACATAGTCAGGTTCTAAGTCTTTTGATATTTGATTCAGTAAATCATCGGATGCATTCACGGTAACTGCAACGCGTTTGGCAAGGCCGTTAGCCGGGGCGAAGAGCGGCTTGGCCTCTGCCACAGTGAGGCGGCGGGAACTGTTCGCTTCTATGATGAAGCCCAGAAAGTCAGCGCCGAACGTAATAGCGTGCTGAACGTCTTCAGCGCGAGTAAGACCGCAGATTTTGACTTTTGGTATAAAGGAAAGGGAGCTCATAGAGCACCCTTAGCATAGTCTAAACAGCTTGCCAGTCTTAGACGACAGATCGTCCTTTAAAGGCGCGGATGATGAATGAAATCACCAAGAGCACAAGGAAAATGACGAAAAGAATTTGCGCGACTCCTGCCATTGCGCCTGCGATACCAGTGAATCCGAGCAATCCGGCAATAATAGCGAGAATGAAAAATGCGATTGACCAACCTAACATATTGACCTCCTTAAAATTGTTATGAAATCAAAACGTGGTCAGGGGCGCTTGGTTCCTAAAAGCCTCCTTGGCTATGGATAGAAATTATTAACCCTGTCACCACACGTCAAATTAAGGCTTATTTCCTAAAGACTGTTTCAAGACGGCCGAAAATAAAAAATGGCCCGGAATTTAAAAGTGAAGCAGGGTAGGCAAACGTGGCATTAGCTCCGAAATTACAGGCGCGGCAGAGCCAGCAGCTCGCAATGACGCCGCAATTGCGGCAAGCCATTCAGTTGCTTCAATATTCCAATATTGAACTCGCCGAATTTGTCGAAGAACAATTGGAAAGTAATCCATTATTAGAACGGGGAACGGGGGACGAGAACCGGCGCGGCGAGGAAATCGCTAAGACGTTACAGGAGACGCTAAGTGCCACCGTGGACAAAGATACGCCGGCGGCGGCCGAGGCTGATTTTGACGTTCCGGATCATGCAGTAAATCCGGAATCCACTGCGGCGGATGTTGGCGGGTCAGTTGATTGGTCACGTCATGATAAGTCTGGAAGTTTCTCAGGCGGCGGAGAATTTGACGCAACGGAAAACGCGGCGGCGGAAATCAGTCTCACGGATCATGTCTCAGCGCAGCGCGCCTTACTCAGGTTAGAGCCACGCGATGGATTAATCGCTGATTATATGATTGGGCAATTGGATGAGGCCGGATATTTACGGATGAGTGTTGAGGATATTGCGGAAAATTTGGGGGTGGGAACGGCCAGAATATCCTCGCTTCTGACGCAGCTTCAAACCTGTGAACCGACAGGACTATTTGCGCGTGATTTATCTGAATGTTTGGCGATGCAACTGCGTGAGCAAGGCACATTGGACTCGCCGATGGAGGCATTGCTCGGAAATCTCGACCTTCTCGCAAAGCATGATTTGTCGAAACTCATGAAAATTTGTGATGTAGGCCGTGAAGAAATGGGCACCATGATCGCTCGCATTCGCAACTGCGCCCCAAAGCCTGGCGCTGTTTATAGCGGAACAACTGCACAGGTTGTGGAGCCGGATGTGTTCATACGCGAGACACCAAATGGGGGCTGGGCCGTGGAATTAAATGTGGATACTCTGCCTCGGGTTCTAGTTAATAACAGATATTACAATGAAATCCGTAATGCCGGCAAAGAAGACGAGACGGCGCGCGAGTTTATTTCCGAATGCCATCAAAATGCCAGTTGGCTCGTGAAGTCATTGGATCAACGGGCACGTACAATATTAAAAGTGACGAGCGAAATCGTAAAACAGCAAGACGCGTTTTTTGCTTACGGCGTCGATCATATGCGTCCTCTTAAACTCAAAGACGTCGCGGAAGTCATAGAGATGCATGAGAGCACGGTTAGCCGGGTGACGAGCAATAAGTTCATGCATACGCCTCGCGGTTTGTTTGAGCTGAAATATTTCTTTACGGCGTCCATCCCTTCACTCGACGGAGGCGAAGGTCATTCGGCCGAAGCCGTACGAAATAAAATCAAAATTCTCATCAGTGAGGAAACAGAAAAATCCGTCAAATCAGATGATAAACTGGTTAAGCTTTTGCGCGGAGAAGGCGTCGATATCGCCCGCCGTACCGTTGCGAAATACCGTGAAAGCATGGGGATACCCAGCAGCGTGGAGCGACGCCGTATATTTAAATACGCGGTCTAGATCGTTTAATATTTTCGTCATTCCCCGTCTTGACCGGATAATAACGAAGGTGAAGTTTACTTCACTTCACTTCACTTCACTTCAGTTCAGTTCAGTTCAGTTCAGTTCAGTTCAGTTCAGTTCAGTTATCCTTTGGCGGCATTGGAATAAAACCACTCGTGCGTTTTATATAAAGCTTGTAATTCTTTCGTTTGCTCATGTCCTTTTCCAGCAAATCTTTGCCGGATACATTCGTCAGTAAATAAGTCATGATAATTGGGGCAAAAATTGTCGCCCATCCCCACGGCGCTTCGCAGGCGACCAACCAAATGCCCCACCACATACAGGCATTGCCGAAGTAATTGGGATGCCTAGTATAGCGCCACAGACCCGTATTTAGGACTGGTTTATCCTCTTGCGGGCCGTCATAATCCTTGTGCTTTTTCATAAAACAGAAGAGTTGCCAGTCGCCTATCGCTTCGAAAAGAAATCCGATGAGCCAGAGCAGGGCGCCGAAAAGGGCCAATAAATTTATGTAGGCATTCGCATGAATATAAATGCTATTTCCGCCGGAAGTTATAACTTGACCCGCAATATGGGTTCCGAATGACACCCAAATGGGGGCACTAACAATCATAATGAGCAGGCCTTGCCCCCAATAGACTGAAAACAGACTTCTTAACCGCCACCCTGCTTCACTCAGTTTGGATCGTTTACGCATGGCGACATAGCGTTTGTCTTCTCCCCTATGCCCTCCTAAAAAACCTATATTTCTAATGAATAGATGAAGCGTCAATCGCGCCCCCCAAATAACTGGGAGTAATCCCAATAACCAAAGGTAAGCTGTTTTTGGGCTGGCCAAATAAAGGCAAACGGCCCCGACACATAAAAATCCAAATCCCCAGAACACATCAACTAGACTGGCATCTTTTACTGCGACGCTGACGGCCCATAACAAAGTGAGTAATCCAAAGACCACCGCAGCCGCATGAAAGAAATTGACCAGAATATCGGTTAGCATGTTCTGCCCTCAAAATAACTTGGATTAGTACCGTTTCTTACGGGCTATGCAATGCCGCGATTTCGCCTAAATTGCCGAAACTAAGGCGGACAGCCGCCATACCCGCGCCACAGTCCCCTTTTAGGTCTAACTTGTCATTCACGAAACGAGGGTTGGACAATGCAAACGATGAGCTTAGTAAGGAATAATGATTACTCACCGCGTCAGGTCAAGACGTCGGTGGACGGGTTGAGACGAGAGAAGGCTATGGCCAAGATTTATTTGGTGGATGATGACGAGAATATTCTGACCTCCGTGTCGATGTTCCTAGAGGGCGAAGGCTATGAGGTCAGCAAATTCCATGATGGGGTGAGCGCGCTTGAAGCTTTGAAAGAGTCTCCGCCTGATTTGGCGGTACTTGATGTGAAAATGCCCCGTATGGACGGGCTAGAGCTTCTCCGCCGCTTGCGCCAAACGTCTAATTTACCCGTTATTTTTCTGACCTCAAAAGACGATGAATTTGACGAAGCTATCGGATTTAATATGGGCGCGGATGATTATATAACCAAACCGTTCTCGCAACGTCTGCTTGGCGAACGTATTAAAGCGGTTCTGCGCCGCGCCTCGCTAACGTCGATTGAAATGCCAACGCCTCAAGAAGGCGACGATAAAGTTATTCGCCGAGGTAAACTCTTACTCGACCCCAACCGTCACGCCTGTTCTTGGGATGGGCAGCCTGTTCGACTGACTGTAACCGAATTCCTTATTCTGGAAAGCCTCGCTAACCGTCCGGGCTATGTGAAATCCCGCGACCAGTTAATGGACGCCGCTTATGATGATCAAGTTTATGTCGATGACCGCACAATTGATTCCCATATCAAACGCCTGCGTAAAAAATTCCGCAAGACCGATAAGAGTTTTGACGGTATAGAAACCCTCTATGGTGTCGGATATAAATATAAAGAAGCCTAACGGCCATAAATCTGAGGTTAATGAGACACGGCCCGCGAAAGCGGGTCGGATGCGTTTGCGTGAAAGACGTTTGCGCCAAGGCCGTTTAGGGCCGAGGCGCTCATTGTTCCGCTCTCGCCTGACGCGGGTCATATTTGTCTCTAATCTGATTGGGCTTATCATATTGCTGACCGGTTCGCTTGCCATGAACCGGTTCGAGGAGGGCTTGGTCAATGCCAAGGTTGATAATTTACGCTCTCTCGCGGCGACCATTACCACAGTAATTGGAGAACAGGCGACCGGACAGGGGTCTTCTGCCGAGTTGGATATCGAAGGAACAAAACAGGTTTTACGCGGTGTAAATACTCCGCCTGGCTGGCGCGTTCGATTGCATGACCGTTCGGGCGAGGTTGTGGCAGATACGACCAGCTTGGACGACACGATTTCCGTGGGATCACTGGACCCAATAATTTCCGAAATTCCGGCAGATCCTATCCATGAACAATGGAGGGACAAAGCGCAAAACTGGATATCGTCCCGTCTAAATGATTTGCCTTGGCGAAAGGCGAAGCGGAATAATTTACGCCGCGACTTACGTGGTGATGTTCGGCAGGCCCTATCCGGGGATCCGGTCATGGGGCCTCGTTACGACGAAGAAGATAATCTAATTGTGACGGTGTCTTTGCCGGTGCAGCGGGTACAACATGTGCTCGGGGTAGTAACGGTCGAGAGCAATGACGTTTCGGGAATCGTAAATGCGGAGCGGCAGGCTCTCGCACCGATTATCGGGCTCGCAATATTGGCGGCTGGTCTGAGTTCTCTGGCGCTGACCTTATTTGTTACCTTGCCAATGCGGAAACTGGCGCGGGCAGCGGAACTTGTGACACGTAGTTCGGATAAACGCGACGCTATTCCCGACCTCTCGCGGCGCCGGGATGAAATAGGTGACTTGTCTAAGGTCATGCGGGAAATGACTCAGGGGCTATATTCACGTATTGATGATATCGCGAACTTTGCTGCCGATGTGGCGCATGAGATTAAAAATCCTCTGACGAGCCTGCGTTCGGCCTCTGATACGCTTCGCGTGGCCCGAACGGATGATCAGAGAAACCAACTCATTGATATTATCCAACAAGATGTTTCACGCATGGACAGATTAATTACAGATATTTCCAAGGCGTCGAAAGTGGATGCCAATCTGGCACGCGAGACGGCGCAGACTTTAGAAGTCGGAGAGATTTTGCATAATATAACCGGTTTTTACAGCCAGACCCGTTCTGGTGAAGGCCCGGATGTCAGGCATATAAATGGCCTGCCGGAAGGAGAGCCGGTCTATATCCGCGCTTTTGAGACGCCTTTTGCTCAAGTCCTTCGAAATCTCATAGATAATGCCCTAACCTTTTCGCCAGAAGGCGGCGAAGTTCGGGTTTCGGCAGAGCTGAAGTCACGAAATGGGAGAGATCGCGTGATCATTTCTGTCGAGGATGACGGGCCGGGTATTCCGCCTGATAATCTGGAGACTGTGTTTGAGCGGTTTTATACCCAGCGTCCTAAAGGTGCCCAATTCGGGAGCCATTCCGGACTTGGTCTGGCGATTTGCCGCCAAATTGTCACCGCTCATAAAGGCCGAATTTATGCGGAAAACCGCATTGTTACAGTGAGCAAGGAAGTTACTGGGGCACGGTTTATAGTTGATGTGCCGCGCCAACGGCCACGGCCCAATAAATAGCCGGACAGATTCTTCTAAACAATTTGCAGTATTTATGACAATTCTGTCATTTTTCGGCTTCACAGAAGGATTTTTATTTGATTAGGTAAAATTTCGATTTTCGGAGTATTTGCTTTGATTGGATTAGTCATAGTTACGCATGGGCAGCTCGCCGTAGAGTTGCGCCGCGCCACTGAACATGTAGTTGGGCCGCAAGAGGCCGTTGAAACTGTGTGTATTGGGCCTGATGATGATATGGAACATCGCCGCGAAGATATTGCCGGGGCGGTGAAAAAAGTCAGCCGGGATAAAGGCGTCATTATTTTGACAGATATGTTCGGCGGTACGCCGTCTAATTTGGCTATTTCCATGCTCCGCGAAGGTCAGGTGGAAGTTCTTGCCGGAGTAAATTTACCTATGTTGATAAAACTGGCAGAAGCGCGGCGGACAGTTAGTTTGGATGAGGCATCTTTGAAAGCCAAAGAAGCCGGGCAACGTTATATCGCCATTGCGTCAAGAATTCTGGCCGGGGAGACGTAAAAGTCGATGGTGACTGGGGAGTTCTGATATGAGCCAGTCGTCTCAAATCACTTTGACTCTGACGAATAAGCGCGGGCTTCATGCCCGAGCCTCAAATAAATTTATGGAAACTGTTTCATCTTTCAAATCCCAGATTTGGGTGCGAAGCCATAATGATGTTTGCGCGGAACGGGTTGAAGCTGATTCCGTGATGGAATTGCTTTTGCTTGGCTCGGCTTGCGGAGAAGACATTACGGTGACCGCCCAAGGACCGGATGCGCCCGAGGCTATCAAAGCTATCGCCGCTTTGGTAAAGGACCGGTTCGGAGAAGTTGATTAGAAAAGGTCTCTCATGCGATTTTCGGGTTTAATTTCTGGCAGTTTTGCAGCGGCCGTTTTGGTGAGTTGCGGCAGTACGTCAAAACCCTTTAACCCAACCAGCCAATATCCGCCTGACCCTTGGGTCAAAGGCTACTCTACAGCCGATGATTGCCTTGGCGGCGAAAAACTCGCCGCGCGTGATTTCACAATGCCGCAATATCCGTCGCGTCCTTATAGAACAGGCCGTCAAGGGTGGACGATTATGAGGCTTGATGTGGACGCCAGCGGCCAAACTCGAAATGTAGAGGTCGAACGCTCTGTTCCTGACGGTATGTTCGATAAAGCCTCTGAGGAAGCCGTTGAGAACTGGACGTTTGAGCCGCCTACAAGCGGAGCGCTTGAAAATTGTCGCGTGCTATTAAGATACCGCGCCGGGAGTGTGACGTTAGGCGGGTGAATCAATGTTAGGGAGCGTCGCAAGACTCTCTCCCCAAATTAGTCACATTCATACCGTTTTTACGCTATAGCGCTAAAAACCCTGAACGACTCACGAGCTGGACGCCTTTTTATGAGCCAAGATAAAACTCCTCCGCGTAAATTTTTTGGAACAGACGGCGTGCGAGGCCTTGCCAATTCCGATAAGATGACGCCGGAGAGTGTGATGCGTTTGGGTCAGGCGGCCGGGCGGTATTTTCGCAAGCGTGAAGAAAAAATCGGGGGGCGTCCTACCGTTTTTATTGGGAAAGATACGCGCCTATCGGGTTATATGATTGAGCCGGCCTTAGTTGCGGGGTTTACCTCTGTAGGTATGGATGTGCGGCTCTGCGGGCCTATCCCGACCTCCGCCGTTTCAATTCTTACCCGGACATTGCGCGCTGATATGGGCGTGATGATTACGGCGTCTCACAATAAATATTATGATAATGGTCTGAAGTTTTTTGGTCCAGACGGGCGCAAACTTTCCAACTCTGCTGAGGCTGAAATTGAAGCTCTTCTTTACGGGTCTGATCTCAGGCTAGCCAAGCCGGAAAATTTAGGACGCGCCAAACGATATGAGGATATGCAGGCGCGTTATATAGAAATTGCGAAGGCCACATTTCCTCGCCGCATGCGACTGACAGGACTTAAAATCGTCCTCGATTGCGCCAATGGCGCCGCTTATCACACAGCGCCGGACACGTTGTGGGAACTCGGCGCAGAAGCAGTGATTCCAATAGGCGTTTCGCCTAACGGCAAAAATATAAATCTCGATTGTGGCTCAACTCATACGGAATTACTGTCAGAGACCGTTGTGAAAGAAGGGGCGCATGTGGGTATAGCGCTGGACGGCGATGCCGACCGCCTCATCATGTGTGATGAAAAAGGCCGCGTTATAGATGGCGATCAACTGCTCGGACTGATTGGATCTGGTTGGCATAGAAAAGGGCAACTATCTAAGCCTGGTATTGTGGCGACCGTTATGAGTAATTTGGGATTGGAGCGGTATTTCGAAGCACAAAATCTTGATTTCGTGCGTACGGATGTCGGTGATCGGCATGTTTCAGCGCGTATGCGTAAGGACGGTTATAATCTCGGAGGAGAGCAATCCGGCCACATTTTAATGACAGATTTTACTCCGACAGGAGACGGGACAATCTCTGCCCTGCAAGTGTTGGCCGAAATAATACGGAAGGGCAAGCCGGCCAGCGAAGTGCTACGGGTATTTGAACCTGTTCCGCAACAGCTCAAAAATGTAAGCTATTCAGGTGAGTCCCCGCTTCATAACCCGGTCGTGCAGAGCGCAATAAAAGACGCACAAGCCAGTTTTGGCACCACAGGGCGTGTCTTGGTGCGGGCTTCGGGGACTGAGCCGCTTATTCGGGTTATGGCTGAAGGCGATGACGGCGCAAAAGTCGATAAATTGACTGATGATATCGTAAGCGTGATAAAACAACAGGCTGGCTGAGACGACTATACACATTTAAGCCGGATTAAGTCTTTCCAAGATTCCGCATTTCTTTTATGGCTTGAGGACTTACCAACCGGGCTTAATCGCGGGGCGAGCAGGGAAGACGCCAACACGAATGGACCAAACCATCACCCCTTATTTGATAGTGACACTCGGCGCGGTCCTTTTGGCCATCATCGCCGCCTTATTTGCCCTGCGCGCAGCTCTGTCTTCTGGAGAAGCCGGACAAAGCTGGAAAGATAAAGTTACGGATTTGGATCGCCAGATTGGAGATTATGACCTGATCTTTGGCGCTTATCCAGGATTGGTTCTAGTCTGGGACGAAACCGTAAAGCCAGCCCGCCCAGATGGAGACAACCTCTGGGGCGAACCAAAAGTTTACGGTTCCCCGGCTGCGCTCGCCTCAATTTTACGCTTTTCGGAAAAGGGTAAAACCAAAGATTTATCCCGCCGAATTTTGAACAGTCTGGCCGACCACAAAACAATTTCAAAAACAGAAAATGCCGTCACTCTACGTGGGTATTTGGCTGGGCTCCGTCAGCGCGGCGAGGCTTTTTCAGTCTCGATTTCTCTGCCGGAAGGTAATTTGATAGAGGCCGCCGGGCGCGTAGCGGGTCGGCAGGTGGTCCTTTGGCTTGAAGATGTGTCGATCCGTGGAGAGGATGAACGGGCCGCGATTTCACGATTTGAAACCTCCCGCTTAACCTCCGAAAATGACCCTAAAGCTTTTATTGATATGATGGGCCGGGCGCCTTTTCCAATTTGGCGTCTATCCAGCAGTGGCCAAATAGTCTGGGCCAACCCTGCCTATGTCGCAGCGGTCGGGGCGAAAGACTTACGCGAGCTCATAAAGTCACAAATACATTTAGACGATGCCACCTCTCAATTGGTACAGGGCGTCTTGCGAACGAATGAAGCGCAGGAAGAGGTTCGCCATCTTATTTTCAACGGCCAAAGACGGGCCACGACAATCAGTCTTTTTCCGGTCAATGGCGGCATAGCAGGCATCGCTGTTGACGCGGCCGAAGCAGATAACCTGCGACAGGCCCTTACCCGGCATATCCGCGCCCATGACGAGTTGCTGAATGCAATGGATGAAGGCATCATCATCTTTGGGGCGGATCAAAGCGTAAGTTTTCATAACCGGGCTCTGCGAGACCTGTTCAAGCTGGAAGAGGGGTGGTTTAAAGGACGCCCCCATCACAGTGACTGGCTTGATCATCTGAGGGATAAAAATGAAATTCCGGCGCAGGCCGATTATCACTCTTGGCGCGAGAGCGAGTTGTCGCTCTATACGGACTGGCCCGAAGAAATGCCCGAAGAATTATGGGGTCTTCCGGATGGGCGCACTTTGCGTCTGGTGAGGATGCGCGACCCCCATGGCGGTATTTCCCTTCTGTTTTCTGACATGACCGACGCCATGACGCTCAAAAGCCAGCTCGGCACGTTGATTGATGTTCAAAAAGCGACTCTGGATAAACTGTCTGAGGGAATTGCCGTGTTTGGTACGGATGGGCGTTTAAAGATTCACAATTTCTCATTTGAGAAAATGTGGAGTCTGAGCGAGGAGGACTTGAAAGATAATCCGCGTTTTGGCGACATTGTGCAGCTCTGTATGCCGCTTTATCATCCCAAGGCGTTTTGGCAGGATTTGGCAGGCCGAATTACCGATCCTAACCCTGAAATTCGTCGTCATGTCGAAGGGGAGATAAAGCGCTCAGATGATAAAATGCTGACTTGGTTATCTAAACCTCTACCGGACGGGGCAACCCTGGTTGCGTGGGATGATGTCACATCTGCCCGGCGGGCAGAAGCGGCGCTGATTGAACGCACTCAAGCCTTGGAAGAGGCTGACAGAATGAAGTCGGAATTTGTTGGTCATGTCAGTTATCAGCTCCGAACGCCTCTGACGACGATTTCCGGCTATGCGGATTTCTTACAAAATGGCGGGGCGGGAGAGATGAGTGATAAGCAAAGTGAGTATGTCTTTGCTATTCAGAGCGCATCCGAAGACCTTGCAAAAATCATTGATGATATTCTCGATATAGCGGCCATTGAAGCCAATGTTCTTGATTTGGACTTGGGCGACGTCAACGTGTTCGATTTGCTCGATAAGGCTTTGGATTATGTGGCGGTCAAGGCAGATGATACGAAAATTTCGCTTGAGCTACGCTGTGATGAGGATATTGGCGTTATTCGGGCCGATGAAACGCGTCTGAAACAGGTCGTGCATAACCTTCTTGGGAATGCACTGCGTTTTACCAAGCCGGGAGGTAATATCGAGCTGGGTGGCAAGAAAGCGCCCGGTGGCGGAGTCATGATTTGGGTAAAAGATAACGGCGTCGGAATTCCGACCGAAAGACAGCCGCAAGTCTTTCAAAGCTTTGAAAGTTCCCGTGGTGGAGCTGGGTTAGGTCTAGCCCTCGTGCAGCGATTTGTGGCGCGTCATGGCGGCTGGGTCGAGCTCGAATCAGCCGAAGATCAAGGCACTCATGTCACTTGCTACCTCCCGAAAGAGGCCGCCATTGACAGCGCGCATCCCGAATTATTTCCGGAAAGCGCGATTTAGATAGAATGAGTTGGAGAAATTACTGACTTTCAGGAGTGCTGACTTTGATACCATCAAGCTCTTCGCTCATCAAAATTTGGCAGGAAAGTCTAGAGTTGTCTTGAACGCCTTCGGCAAAGTCGAGCATGGATTCTTCCATATCGTCTTTTTCCTTCAGTTTTCCAAGCCAAGCGTCATCCACATAAACATGGCAGGTTGCACAGGCACAGGCCCCGCCGCAATCCGCGTCAATTTCAGGCACCATATTCTGAACGGCGGCTTCCATAATCGACGTTCCGGGTTTTGCGTCAACTTCTCGCGTTGTGCCACTGTGATCCGTGAAGAGAATTTTTGCCATGAAAGGGGCCCTTTTGTCTGTCAGTATTGGCTCTTATCTAAGGACTTGCCATGATATTACAACCCGTTATCAAAGACAGCGTGACAGAAATTACGGCCAAAAATGAACAAGAAATGCTCGTTTTAGGCGCGCGAATCGGGGCGGCTTTGCGGGCCGGGGATACGATTGCGCTTATTGGTGATTTAGGCGCCGGTAAAACCACTCTTGTGCGGGGTCTGATACAGGCGCAATTTCCCGGAATAGATGTGCCGTCGCCAACCTATACTCTCGTGCAGACATATGATTTTCCGGAGTATGAGCTGTGGCATTGCGATCTTTACCGTCTGAAACACCCAGATGAAGTCTTTGAAATTGGGTTGATGGACGCTTTTGGAGATGCTGTCTGCCTCTTAGAGTGGCCTGATAAGATCGGAGCCTATTTACCCGAAGATGCTTTGAGCATGCACATCCGGTTCAAAGAAGAGGGACGAATCGTTGAGTTTGGCTCTGAATGGAAAGGCCGAAATGTCTGATCGCGTGGCTCAGATATCTAATTTTCTGACAAACGCAGAGTGGGGAGCGGCGACTCGCGCCCCAATACAGGGAGATGCGTCTACGAGAAGTTATGAAAGGTTGGAGCTGAATGGACAAAAGGCTGTTTTAATGAATGCGCCCAAAGGGGCAGAATTACCAAGTGAGCCTGAGGGGGCGAGCGTAGAGGATCGGCAGTCGCTCGGTTATAATGCTTTGGCCCGGCTCGCTGGTCCGAATATGGAGAGCTTTGCCTGTCTGGCAAATGAGCTTAGTATTCGCGGATTTTCAGCGCCGCAAATTTTATCAGCAGATTTGGAAAAGGGATTTTTATTGCTGGAAGACTTTGGTGATCCGGTTTTTGCTAAAGTCATCGGCTTAGATACCTCCTTAGAAACGCCGCTATACGAGGCCGCGGTGGATGCTCTTGCTGCAATATACCGATCAAGCTTCCCCTCTATTATGACGTTCAAGGATGTGAAATGGCGCGTAAGGGATTACGATACTGCGGCACTTTTGGCGGAGACGGATTTGTGCCTTGATTGGTATGCAAAGGATTTCGACCGTGAAATTTCGAAGGATATCCGAGAAGAGTTTTACGGTCTTTATGCGGAGAGTTTCAAATGTCTGACCGCTCACGCGCCAGGCTTGGCTCTCCGTGATTTTCACGCTGAAAACCTTTTCTGGCTACCCGAAAGAGCAGGCGTTGCGAATGTAGGTCTGATTGATTTTCAAGACGCTTTGTTCGTTCATCCAGCTTATGATTTGATGTCTCTGATTACAGATATTCGGAGGGATGTCTCGCCAGAGTTGAAGGATCATTTAATTGGGCGGTTTTGCCAACAATCAGGCCTCAAGGATGATCTGGATTTCCGCGCCGCCTACGCGGTGATGAGCGTGCAGCGCGGCACCAAGCTCCTCGGGTTTCCTGTGCGAGCCGATCTGAAATTTGGCAAACCCCAATACAGGGCGCTTTTGCCGCGGGTAAAGCGCCACTTAAACGAAGATCTGAGACATACGGCGTTGGCCCCCATCAGGACTTGGTTCGATAAACATTTACCAGAGGCCTTAGCATGATAAAAACGGCAATGGTTTTAGCAGCCGGGCATGGCACAAGAATGCGCCCTCTCACAGATGACAGATCAAAGGCCATGATTGAGGTCGGCGGAAAACCGCTCATTGATCACATGCTGGATCGCCTGGCAGACGCCGGCGTAGAACGGGCTGTCGTGAATATACACGCCCATGCTGACCATCTCGAGGCCCATTTAAAAAAACGCACAAATGGGCCGGAGATAATAATCTCCGATGAGCGCGAGCAATTGCTCGAAACCGGAGGCGGGGTCGTAAAAGCGCTGCCTTTACTCGGAAGTGATCCGATTTTTATCTGCAATATTGACGCTGTGTGGGCGGAATTCGAGCCTGTATTGAAGGCTCTGATGGCCGCTTGGGACCCGGCTCTAATGGACGAACTTCTTTTATTGGCGCGGCGTGATATGTCGCTTGGCCATGACGGCGCCGGAGACTTCGATCTTGCCGATACGGGGCATATTTCTCGGCGGTTGGGCGAAACGTCCAAATATTATTATTCGGGCGTTCAGATTTTTAAGCCTTCGCTCGCCAAATCCTTTCCGACGGAAAAGTTTTCGAGAAACAAGATTTGGGATGCGAGTTTAAAAACTTTTGGACTTTTCGGTTCAGTTATGCCGGCGTTTTGGATGCATGTTGGTGACCCTAAATCTAAAAAGAGGGCTGAGGCTGTATTGGAGCAGGCGTCTAAAACAGAGGCCAATCTGAAGGGGACCGCGTAGTGAGTTTGCAAGGCGTCTATAACATGCCTTCGGGCGTGCCCTTTTTACGCTCACTGGCAGAAGGGTTGATGAGGGAGTTTGGCGAGGAGTTATCGGAGGCGTTGATATTGCTACCAACTCGACGGGCCGTACGTGGATTGACGGACTTGTTCCTGCAGCACTCCCTGGAAAGAGGACAGGGCGTGATGCTTATGCCGAGATTGAACACTTTGGCGGATATAGACCCAAATGAGCCGCCCTTTGAGCCGAGTGATGTGGCAGGTCTCGTTCCGCAAGCGATTGACGGAACTCAGCGCCGATTTGAAATGGCCAAGATTGTTGAACGGTTTTATCGCCGCGCCTCTGATATGCCGCTGGATGCGGCAGCGGCGCTTGCTCTGGCGGATCCGCTTCTGACAATTTTAGATGATGCAGCCTCGGAAGAGACCCGGATTTCAGATATCGCTGAACTTTCAGAAATTCAGGCTTTTGCGGCGCAGCATTTTCAACATGCGGCCGAGCTATATAAAATCATCCAGACTTATTGGCCGGAGCGCCTCAGAGAGTTGAACGCGCTGGAGCCAAAAGCCCGACAAGTGGAGGTATTGGATAAACTGACAGAGCAATGGCTGGCCAGTCCTCCAAATTATCCGATTATTATCGCGGGGTCGACGGGAACGCTGGGCGCGACAGCGCGATTGATGACCTGTGTCTCTCAATTGCCAAAAGGAGTTATAGTTCTGCCTGGGCTTGATAATAGCCCGGACCGCTCTTGGAACAATGTCGCCGAACAGCATCCGCAAAATTCGCTGAAAAACCTGTTAGGAGCGTTCGGTCTGGATCGAGGAGAGGTGGGTAATTGGCCGCATATTGGCGGCGTCGAGGAGCCGAAAAAACCGAAACTGGCGGCGCGGCGGTTGCTTTTAGCCGAGTCTCTTGTACCTGTCGATAATACAGCAGACTGGCTGGAGCGTATCGACACTATCCGACGCAATGCCCCCGAGACAGAACCCTTTGTCGATGCGATGAACGGCCTATCCGTTATAGAAGCGGCCAATGACGAAGAAGAAGCGCTCACCATAGCGTTGCTATTGCGCGAAACACTCGAAGTTCACGGGCAGACAGCCGCGCTTGTGACGCCGGATCAAGGACTGGCCCGGCGGGTTAAAGCGCGTCTGCGCCGATGGAAGGTAGATGTTGATATTTCGCAAGGCGAACCGTTGGAGGAAACCCGCCTAGGGGGCTTTTTAACGGCAATTGTTGATTTGCTTGTCGATCCGGATAGCCCGGTTGCGTTGGCAGTTTTGTTAAACCATCCTCTCACCTATTTGGGGCAAGATTACGGGGTCGCTAAAAGAGATTGGCAAAAACTTGAAAAACGTCTTTTTCGAGGGGTTAGGCCGGATTCTGAACGCCTGAAACAGAAGGACGAAACCCAACTTATTGAACGCCTTCATTCGACTTTAAAACCTTTACTGGATTTGGGCGAAAGTGCATCCGCGGAGCTCTGGGCAAAGAAATTAAGAGACGTTGCGATAGAAATTGCATCCTCTCAAGAATTGGATGGATCGGAGCGATTAAACGATTTGATAGGTGGTCGTGAGGGAGAGGCAATTCTACAATCCCTGATCGATTTTGGCTATAATTTGCCGGACATTACGCCGTCCGGATTGTCCCGCCTGCTAGCGGTTCTTATGCGGGGTAAAGTGGTGCGTCCGCCCTTCGGAACGCATCCGAGATTGTCAATTTTGGGGCCATTAGAAGCGCGAATGCTCAGCGCAGACCGGATAATACTTGGTGGATTAAATGAGGGTATTTGGCCTGCTACCCCAAAGGTGGAGCCGTTCCTGTCCCGGGCTATGCGGAAATCTGTCGGTCTCTCCCTGCCGGAAAAGCGTTTCGGCCTTTCTGCACATGACTTTGCCGAGTTAGCGGCAAATCCAAATGTCGTTCTTACTCGGGCCAAGCGCAGTGGCGGCAGCCCAATGGTGGCATCTCGTTGGCTCTGGCGGCTACAAACATTGCTACGCGGGGCATTGGGGCAGACGCGAGCAGAAGAATTACTCGGGGCGCAGGATTATTACCTCCGTTTGGCAGAAGCGCTTGATAATATTGACGCGGAAGATGTCTGTCCTGCTCAGGAACCAAAACCTGCGCCGCCTGTCGAAGATCGATGGGCTTTTGCCAAAGGACGGCGAGTGTCCATCACCCAGGTGAAAACTTGGATACGCGATCCTTATTCAATCTTTGCCAAACATACGCTAGGTTTGAAATCACTCGATCCGCTTGACGCTTCTTTAGGGGCTGGCGACTTTGGGACAGCCATTCATGATGGTTTGGAACAATTTCTTCGCGCGCATAAAAGTGATTGGTCGGAGCAAGGAGAGAGCAAGCTGATTAAGTTTCTGGAGCAAGCTTTTGAGCAGCGCGGCTATGCCGATTTTGAAATCGCAAAAGAAAAGCGTCGGTTCAAAGCAATTTCGACTGAATTTTTAAATTGGCTTCGAGAAAGACAGAAAGACGGATTTGATGTCTGGGCCATAGAGTGTGAGGCGGAACATTATATCAAAGAACTGGATTTTACGCTGAGCGGCAAGGCCGATTTAATAGAACGGCGCCCTGAAGGCTACGGCGTCATAGATTACAAAACGGGCGCGCCGCCAACGGTGAAAGTCGTCAAAGCCGGTTTTGATCCTCAGTTGCCGCTTAGTGCGTGGCTCTTAGGAGAAGGTGGTTTTAAAGGTGTCGATAAAGGTCAGACAGTGCAGCTTGGATATGTTCGTATAAAAGGGTCAAATGATGACTTTTCGTATCAGACATTGACTGCGCCGGAGAATAATAAAGGCCTTTCCGCTGAAGATTATGCAAATGAGGCAATAGAAGTTTTGGAAAAGCTTGTCCGGGCTTATGACGCGCCAATGACGGCCTATTACTCTCAGCCGCGCGTGCAATTTACCCATGATTACGGCGAGTTCGATGACTTGGCCCGGCGCGGCGAATGGGCGTCACTCGGCCGGGATTACAGCGCATGAGCATAGCTTACGAAAGAGCCGTTACCGCTCAGTCCGATGCGGCAGATCCACGCCATACACGCATGGTCTCGGCAAATGCCGGATCGGGAAAAACACGGGTTCTGGTTGATCGTGTGTCCCGGATATTGTTGCAGGGTGTTGAGCCTGAAAAAATACTTTGCTTAACCTATACCAAAGCTGCCGCGACCGAAATGCAGGACCGCCTTTATGACAAGCTGGGTGACTGGTCGATTATGGGAGAAGAGGCGTTGAAAGCGGAGCTGGAAAAGCTGACCGGTTCCGGCGTGCACCAGATAGGGAAAGCTCGAAATCTGTTTGCGAAAGCGTTGGAGACACCCGAAGGGCTGAAGGTCCAGACCATTCACGCTTTTTGCGAGCGGCTCCTCTCGCGCTTTCCGATTGAAGCGGGAATCATGCCGGGTTTCGAGCCGATAGAAGAGGTAGAGATCGCGCAGCTTTCCCAAGAGGTGCGCGAGCAGATTTTGAAAAACGCCATGGCGGAGCCGGGCGGAGAGATCAATCAGGCCTTGCAAACTCTAAGCGTAAAAATGGCAGATCAGACCCTAGAGGGGCTGTTTACATGGATGAGCCATTCTGCGGAGAAAATTAAACGCTGGGAAGACGCCGGGGGAGTCCAGAGCCTCGCAGAGGTTTTGGACCTTGACTCTTCACAAACAAAACAGAGCTTGGCAACGAAGTTTTGGCAGGAAACGGATGAAGAGGTCCTGAAAGAAGCTATTCCAATATTAGACAGCGGTCTGCTCACCGATCAAAAAGCTGCGGCGCGTATCACGGAAAGTCTCGCGATTTCTGACCCACTCGAAGCGTTCTATCATTATTCGCAGGTTTATCTAACCACCCAAAATACGCTTCGAAAATCTCCTGTGACTAAAAAGACAATGGAGGCAACGCAAGATTATTTCGCGTCGGACGGCGCAGAGGCTGACAGGGTTTTAGCCATGTTGGACAAGTTAAATGCGGCCGATATATTGTCGCTAACACACGCCGTTTATACGCTCGCAAAGCCCTACCGTTCACTTTACGCTCAGGCTAAGCGCAAACGTCGCGGTCTGGACTTTAATGACCAAATTCTGCTTGTCAGGGACTTGTTGAGCCGAAAAGACGTCTCAGATTGGGTGCGTTATAAACTTGATGGCGGGATAGAGCATATCTTGCTTGATGAGGCGCAAGACACCTCGCCAGAACAATGGGATATCATTAACAGCCTTTCGGAAGCGTTTATTCAAGACAATCCTGACCGGGACGCGAAAAGGCCTCGGACGCTATTTGCCGTTGGGGATGAGAAGCAATCTATTTACGGATTCCAAGGCGCAAAGCCTGAACAGTTTCTAGACGAAATCAGACTTCGCCTGACGGGGGAGGCTAAACAGGTTCGTATGGCGATGTCGTTCCGTTCGGCTCAGACTGTGCTGGATGTAGTTGACGCCTTTTTGCACGCGCAAGAAGGACGGCAAGCTATGTTTGATGCCGAGTTCCCACCCGGTGCGGATATCGAAAATCATGCGGCGTTCCGGAAAGATCAAGGTCAAGTCGAGCTCTGGCCACTCTCGATGAAGCCAGAAAAAGGTGAAGACAAAGCGCCTTGGGATACGACACCTGTCGACGAAATGAGAGATAGCGATGAACGCGAAGTTCTCGCGCGGGATATGGCTATAAAAATCCGGGAATGGCTAGATGAGGGCGAGCCAATTTATGACCGAGATGAAAACCTTGTTCGTCCTATGCAAGCAGGAGATATCCTCATCCTCGTCAGGACCCGGGGGGGCGGCAGTAATTCTCTTTATGACGCAATTATTCGTCACCTTAAACGACAGTCCATTCCGCTGGCCGGAGCAGATAGGCTTAAACTCGCCGACGCCATGATCGTCAGAGACCTTTTGGCTCTCTCACGCTTTACGCTTTTACCGAGCGATGACTTATCATTGGCAGAGGTGCTGAAAGGCCCGATTTTTGGGCTCGATGATATGGAGCTATTAGATCTGGCAAAAGGCCGCGGAAAACAGAGCCTCTGGTCTTCTGTTAGATCACGAGACGAGGCGCTCGCCGGGATGCTCAATCACATTATTTACCTGGCCGGAGAGCTTTCCCCCTATGAATTTTATACGGCAATTTTGGATTATGTAGACGAAAAAGGGGAGAGCCTTCGGAAGAAATTTTTCAAGCGTTTGGGATTGGAGTCGCGCGAGGCCTTGGACGTATTTTTGACGCGCGCCATGGATCACCAACAAAAAGGCGTCCCGAGCCTGCAATATTTTGTGCGCGCTTTTGACGAGGATGACGCCGATGTGAAACGCGATATGGACGCTGCTAAAGGACTGGTGCGGGTTATGACCGTGCATGGCGCGAAAGGTCTGGAAGCGCCCGTCGTCATACTCCCCGACACGACCCAAACCCCGAAATTCAAAGATAGTTTTATTTCCTTGGGGCAAGGTTTCTATCTCAAGCCGTCTCAAAATGATCTACCAATAGCTTTAGAGCCAAGCTTCAATGCTGCCAAAGCCAAGCAAGCGCAAGAACAGCTTCGTCTGCTATATGTGGCGCTCACCCGCGCCGAGAGTCGATTGGTTATATGCGGTTTCCAAAGCGGCCGAAGCACAGATAAGCCGATTGAAGACGGCTCATGGTATGACTGGATGAGCCGGGTATTCGGCGGATTAGACACAAAGGCTATTAAGACGCCATTTGGGGAAGGGAAAATGTTTGGAGGGCCTCCAGTTGCGGCGCAATCTATTGATAAATTACCGCCTGAAAAAGCTATAACAATTCCCCTTTGGGCGTTGCAGCCCGCCGCTGAGGAAGAACGTGTCCGCAAACGCCTTAGCCCCTCACATTTACTTGCCACGGCAGAGACGAATAGAGTTGATTTAAAAATGACGGCAGGAGTATCTCCAAGGCTGCGCGGTATCCTCATTCATCAACTTTTGGAAGTCTTACCGAATTATTCGGAAGAGAACCGGGCCTTAAAAGCAAATGCTATTTTGTCTGGCTATGATCGTTTGACCGAGGACGAGAAATCCGAAATTGTATCGGAAGTTTTACCTGTTCTAAATGCGTCTGAATTTGCATTTCTCTGGGCGCCTGACAGCCGGGCAGAAGTTAATCTGGCTGGGCAAATCTCAATTGAAAGTGAGAGCTTGAACTTTAGCGCCCAGATTGACCGTCTCTGTGTGCAGGACGACCGGGTACTTATTATCGATTATAAATCCAACCGTCATATACCACAATCCCAAGATGAGATTGATCCTGTTTATATGGGGCAAATGGCAGCGTATCGTGAACTTGCCCGCGCCCGTTTCAAAGGTAAAAAAATAGAATGTGCACTTCTCTGGACCGCCGGGCCGGAGTTAATGTGGCTGGACGAGGACAAACTTGATCACGCCTTGACGAAGATAGGGTCGCTTCCTACCTACGATGAAGACACAGATTTTCTTAGCCTTTAGGAGTATTGCTCATGGCCACCGTAAAAGTATCCGATTCAAGTTTTAAAGCCGATGTCATTGATGCCAAACAGCCCGTTCTGGTTGATTTTTGGGCTGAATGGTGCGGCCCCTGTAAGCAGATCGGCCCCGCTCTGGAGCAAATCTCAGATGATATGGGGGACAAAATCAAAATTGCGAAAGTAAATATTGATGATGATCCTGAGACACCTGCTAAATTTCATGTGCGCGGCATTCCGACCCTGATGATTTTCAAAGACGGACAAGTCGTTGCGACAAAAGTCGGCGCTATGACAAAGACAAAACTTCAGGAATGGGTGTCTGAGCACGCCTAAATTTCGAGTTTATAGAATTTTTAAGAGCCTCCGGTTTCCGTCGGGGGCTTTTTTTATACACGCTTCATTTGAAGCATATGGAAGGGAACGTTTGAAGAGCCGCTCCGTTGATATAGGCAAAGGAGAGAATATTATGCCTGATTCAGATTTGAACGTCATGGCCGTTGATACGGCGATTGATTCCGATGGTTACGCGCCTGGCATTGCCCAGCCCATAACACTGGACGAAATTACAGATATTTATATGGCCGAAGGGCCTAAAGAAGAGCGCCTCGCACAATTGCGTGATATTCGCCAAGAAATGGTCGCCCGAAATAATGCGGATAGCGAAGCAGGTTTTGGTGAGCTCATTACCGAGATTGATAGAGGGATTGATTATTTGAACAGCAGCGCGGAAGGTACGGCAGCGCCTGCCTCTCTTGAGAATAAAGACACAGCTGTCGATCCTGACAATCTCTAATCTACAAACTATTTGATTTAATCCGTAAACAAAAAGCGAAACTTTTATGCCTCAACTTTTAAATCCCAAAAGTAAATTGCCAACCTTGGAAGTTCCTTTGGTCGAGGGCGGTCAATTCGTTCTGGCTGATACCCATCCGGAATATTTTCAACTTGTTGTAATTTATCGCGGCGTTCACTGCCCAAAATGTAAAGCTCAGCTAAAAGAAATTGATGCCAAAGTGGCAGACATTCGTGCAGACGGTATGGATGTGGTTGCGATTTCAATGGACAATGAAGAGCGCGCTAAAAAAGCAGTTAAAGAGTGGGAACTCGAAAATCTTCCAATTGGATATGATTTGTCTCTATTGACGGCAAAAGAACTCGGACTGTTCTTGTCCGATAGTATATCCGACAAAGAACCGAAAATATTTGCGGAACCTGCCTTATTCGTTGTGAAGCCTGATGGGGCTCTTTATGCGGAATTTGTTCAAAACACACCCTTTGGGCGTCCCGCTTTGGACGAAGTTCTGTCTGGTATGAAGTACGCCGCCGAGAACGATTATCCGACGCGTGGAACATCAGTCGCATAAACAGAACGGCTTAGTTTTTTAAAACTTCGCCGGCCAGATATAGCGAGCCGCATATTAGAACACGCGGTGGCGTTGCCGATGGCTCTGTCGTGTCACCCGACAGAGCTTCTCCGGTTTCTATCGCCATCTCAACGGCGTCTGATATACTATCTGCAACAAAGCCAAGCATATTCCGGCTAGTAGCAAGTTCTCTAAGGGTCTCAGGCGCTAGGGAATCATGATCGGGTATGCTTATACCGATCACGGCACTAGCCAGGCCTTCAAACGCATCCAAAAATCCTCCAATATCTTTATTGGCAAGAATTCCAGTAATCAGGATGAGCGGACGCTCTGTTGTCTGCTCTAGCTCTGCCATGGCGCTTGCGACCGCTCTTGCAGCATGGGGATTATGTCCTCCGTCGAGCCAAAGTTCGGCTCCGGCCTTATGTGCCATTTCTGCGTATAGACCTTTTGTCAGGCTTTGAAGGCGAGCGGGCCACACGGCATTTTGTAGCCCAGCGGCTATAGCTTCGGCAGGCCAACCCATGGTTCGCGCGACCATAACCGCGAGTCCCGCATTGCGGATTTGATGTTCCCCGCGCAGAGCCGGAAGCGGCAAGTCCAGCATTTCTTCATCTTGTTCAAATACCAAACGGCCATGTTGACGGAAGGCGCGGTAGTCTTGCCCCCATATTTTTATATCGGCTCCGGCCTTTTGGGCTTCAGCGTCCAGAACCGCATTAACGAGATCCCCTTGCACGCCGCAAATAACTGGCGCGTGTGCCTTCATAATACCTGCTTTTTCGCGGGCAATTCCGGCCAAATCCCGGCCTAAAAATTCCGCATGATCATAATCAATCGGCGTAATAGCACAGCAGGTCGGGCGGATGACATTAGTTGCGTCATAGCGCCCGCCAAGGCCCACTTCGATAAGGGCTATATCTGCCGAACTTTCCGAGAAGGCGAGATAGGCGGCGGCGGTTGTCGCCTCGAAAAAAGAGAGGGGCGCTCCGGCATTGGCATTTCTGACGCGGGTTAGAACATCCACTAATGCTTCATCCGAAATCTCTTTTCCGGCTATGACAATGCGTTCGCGAAAGTGTACGAGGTGAGGGGAGGTGTAAACATGCGCTTTGAGACCTGCGGCCTCTGCTATGGCGCGCAGGTTGGCAATCGTTGAACCCTTGCCGTTCGTCCCCGCCACATGAATGATAGGAGGCATTTTACGCTCGGGATGCCCTAGTTTGGACAAAACGGACTGGACGCGGTCCAGTCCAAGATCAATTTTTTTGGGGTGAAGAGCGCGAAGCGTGGCAAGCGCCTGCTCGACACCGCTTTCAAGAGGCTTCGGGGCAGACATTTCAGGCGTCTTCTGCCTCGAATTCAGGTTCAGACTTCATCAAGACGCCAAGAATTTGGGCCAGTGTCTTACGCAGGTCATGACGATGGACGACTTTGTCGATCATTCCTTTTTCTTCAAGATATTCAGCGCGTTGAAACCCTTCGGGCAATTGTTCGCGGATCGTGTCTTCAATGACGCGCGGCCCCGCAAAACAAATGAGCGCGCCCGGCTCGGCCAATTGGACATCGCCCAGCATCGCGTAACTAGCTGTCACGCCGCCAGTGGTCGGGTCGCAAAGCACGACTATATAAGGAAGATTGTTTTCACGCATTCTTTGAACGGCAATCGTCGTTCTAGGCATTTGCATTAAAGACAAAGCCCCTTCCTGCATACGAGCGCCGCCCGCAGCCGTGAATACAATTAAAGGAAGTCCGTGTTCCACGGCATAATCTGCGGCGCGGATAAACCCTTCGCCCGCCGCCATACCAAGCGAGCCGCCCATAAAGGCAAAATTCTGAACCAAAACGACTGTTTTGAGTCCGTGTATTTTACCGACCGCAATGGTCATGGCGTCATCATCGCCGGTTTTGGCGCGCGCTTTTTTAAGCCGGTCTGTATATTTTTGATCGTCCTTGAATTTCAAGGGATCTTTGGCAACTTCGGGTACGGCCACTTTTTCATATTGGTTGTCATCAAATGTATGCGCGAGGCGTGTTTTAGGGCCTATGCGCATATGATGCCCTGCCGGGGTGACATGGAGCAATCCCGGTAAATCGGCAGAGAAAACCATCTCTCCGGATTTAGGACATTTTATCCAGAGGTCATCCGGCGTATCCTTTTTAGAAAAAATGGATTTTACACCCGGGGGAGTCAATTTTGTAAGCCAATTCATAGGGCAACCTTTGCCCTGTTTTGAACCTGGAGGCAAGCGTTGGGGGCTGTATCAGACAGAAGGGTCTAGGCAATTTTTGCGAAGGATTTGTTCACGTAAACTGGGTGAACGCGACAGTCTGTACCCTTGAAGGATGCCAAGCCAAACCGTAAGCGTGAATGACTGTGCGGGGATATTCACCCGCTACAAAAAAGAGAAGCCTGATGGAATTTGACGCTCTATTGCTGTCGCGACTGCAATTTGCCTTTGTCATTGCTTTTCATATTTTATTTCCGGCCTTTACAATCGGATTGGCTGCGTTTCTCGCTGTCTGCGAGGGATTATGGCTTAAGACAGGGAATGAGACCTATAAGCGGCTTTATCTGCATTGGGTAAAAATTTTCGCCCTGGCCTTTGCCATGGGCGTCGTTTCCGGCGTTGTAATGAGTTATCAGTTCGGGACGAATTGGGCGGTTTTCGCAGATAAAACAGGCAGCGTCATGGGACCTCTCTTGGGGTATGAGGTTCTAACAGCCTTTTTCCTAGAGGCTACATTTTTGGGTGTTATGTTGTTCGGCTGGAAAAAGGTCGGACAGGGTCTGCATTTTCTGGCGACCTGCTGCGTTGCGGTCGGAACGTCAATCTCGGCTTTCTGGATTCTAGCGGCAAATAGCTGGATGCAAACGCCGCAAGGCTTTGCCATAGATGAGGAAGGCAAATTCTACGCTACAAGCTGGTTGGAAGTCATTTTCAATCCAAGTTTTCCATCGCGTTACGTACATATGATGCTGGCTGCATTTATTACGACGGCGGCGGTTATTTTGGCGGCGGGCGCTTGGCAGACCCTACGTAAACATGACCAGAAACCTACCCGTTGGCAGATGCGAATGGCAGCGGGGACTTTACTTGTGCTTATGCCTTTGCAGATTATGGCCGGACATTGGTCCGGAGAAGTCGCGCATCATCATCAACCCGCGAAAGTTGCCGCGCTAGAGGGCTGGTGGGAAACAAAATCCGCGCAGGACACGGTCCTGTTTGCTATCCCCGACGAAAAGACGCGCAGTAATAAATATGAACTCGCTATTCCCGGATTAGGAAATGCAGTCATGGGGTTGCCTAAAGATGAAGTCATTCAGGGGCTGAACGATTTCGAAGGCGATCACCCTCCGGTTTTCATCGTTTTCTGGGCCTTTAGGCTTATGGTTGGGTGCGGCTTGGCCTTATTGGGACTGGGGATATGGGGATGCTTCAAATGGGTAAGGAAAACTATAGATAAACCAGGTTTGTTTCACTGGCTTGCCGTACCGGGCGGCATGCTCGGCTTTGTGGCTGTTATCAGCGGTTGGATCGTCACCGAGGTCGGGCGGCAGCCTTTTACTGTGTATGGCCATCTGCGCACAGAGGATAGTCTGTCGCCGGTCAGCACAGCTGAAGTTGCGACCTCGCTTTTGATCTTTATCGTTGTTTACGCCATAATCTTTACAACAGGCGTCATCTATATGGTGCGTATTGCGACCAGCGGCTTCGACGATAAGGAAACAGACGACCCTAAGAAAGAGCGCCGCGCACCCGGCACAGCCATGGGGTCGGTTGACGATATGGCGGAAGAAGAAAACTCTCCTGCCTCTGATAATTCTGACGGGTCACGTGGGTCCCCCTCGAATTCTCGTGAAAACGTCTCGAAGCATGACGACGATTAGGAGGATATAATGGAATTTCTTGATCTCCCTCATATCTGGGCTGTTTTTATCGCAATAGCGGTCATGCTCTATGTTGCCTTTGACGGATATGATCTCGGGATTGGGATGTTGACGGCTTTTGCCTTTTCCGATCAGGAACGCAATATGATGACGGCGACGATTGAACCGTTTTGGGACGGGAATGAGACTTGGCTCGTACTGGGAGGAGGCGGATTATTTGCTGCGTTCCCCTTAGCCTATGCGATTCTGATGCCTGCTTTTTACTTACCAATTTTACTAATGTTAGCCGCATTGATTTTTCGAGGTGTCGCGTTTGAGTTTCGACATAAAGCCGTTCGAAAACAAACTCAGAAATTCTGGAATGCTGCGTTCGCTTACGGATCTCTCATTGCCACTTTGTCCCAGGGGCTCATACTGGGTGGGTTTATTCAAGGGTTTACAATTGAGGGCCGGGCTTTTGCCGGTCATACCTTTGATTGGTTTACGCCGTTTTCTGTGCTGGTTGCACTCTCAATGGTGGCGGGGTATCTCCTGCTCGGGACAACGTGGCTGATATTGAAGTCCGAAGGGGAACTTCGTGACGGCTCTATAAAATGGGCGAAACGTAGCCTGATAGGCACAGCGTTGGGTATGGCATTGGTGAGCTTCGCGACCCTATCAATTGATCCCCGCGTTACGGCGAAATGGGGCGTTTCAATGGCGGCGATTGATTTCAGTAAAGCCGTTTACATGTTGCCAATTCCTCTGGCCTGCGGGGGGTTTATGGTCTGGCTCTGGAAAGACTTATTCTCGGGAGAATCGCCCGATTGGAGGCCTTATCTCTTGGCGGTCGGCATTTTTCTGACGGGTTATGTGGGGCTTGGAGTCAGCATTTTTCCTTACATCGTGCCTTTCGAAGTCACCATCTGGGAAGCCGCTGCGAGAGATAATGCCTTGATGCTTTTATTTGTCGGTGCGGCTGTCATGCTTCCGATTATTCTGGCTTACACAGCCTATGTTCACAGCCTATTCTGGGGGAAGGTGAAAGAGGGTGACGGCTATCATGGCTAAGTCGCCCCTTCGTCCTGTCGGGCCACCGAAAAAAGGAGAGACGCAGGCGCCGCTTATAAAGCGTTTGCTCTGGCTGGCCGCGATGATGCTTGCCGGATTAGTTATCGTTGCGGGCGTTGCCTATGCGCTTCGCAAACTGCTCTTTTTACATATTTAAAGGATCCGCTTTTAGGACTGAAGCGACCAGTTCAACGTGCTTCCTGCATGAAATGGGATAATGTCGGTGCCGGAGAAGGTCAGCTTTTCCGGAACTTTGGACGCTTTGCGCTCAAGAATAATTATTTCTTCATTGAGGGGGAGGCCGTAAAATCTCGGGCCATGCTCCGAGGCGAATCCTTCGAGTTTGTCCAAAGCGTCCTCCTCTTCAAAAGTTTTGGCATAGCTTTCGAGTGCGTAAGGCGCATTAAAAATGCCGGCACAGCCACAGGCGCTTTCCTTGGCTGCGACCGGATGAGGGGCGGTGTCGGTTCCTAAAAAGAATTTAGACGAGCCGGAGGTGGCAGCCTTACGCAAAGCCAATCTATGTTTTTCTCGTTTGGCGATGGGCAGGCAATAATTATGTGGATTGATCCCGCCTTGAAAAATCGCATTCCGATTTATTTCCAAATGGTGCGGCGTAATCGTTGCGGCGATATTTGCGCCGTTAGAGTTGACAAATTCCACAGCTTCTTCCGTGGTGATATGCTCAAAGACGATTTTCAGTTCTGGGAAGTCTTTAATAACCAGCGCGAGAACATCCTCGATAAACCGGGCTTCGCGGTCAAAAATATCGACATCACTATGATTGACTTCGCCGTGCACTAATAAAGGCAGGCCAATTTCAGCCATCACTCGTAGGACAGAATATATCTTTTTAATATCCGTGACGCCAGCCGCAGAATTCGTTGTAGCATTGGCCGGGTAGAGTTTCGCGGCTGTAAAAACCCCTTCTTCTGCCCCGCGCCGAATTTCTTCCGGATCCATATCGTCTGTCAAATAGGCTACCATCAGAGGTGTGAAGACGAGGCCTTCCTCCACGGCTTTGAGAATACGGGAGCGATAAGCCCTGGCGGCGTCCACTGTGGTCACAGGCGGCGTCAGGTTTGGCATAATTATCGCGCGCGCAAATTGCCGCGCCGTATAATTGACGACATCACCTAGCATATCGCCGTCGCGAAGATGCACATGCCAGTCATCAGGACGGCGGATTTCAATTCTTTGTCTCATGGCGGAATTTCCGGGCAAGCTAGTAGGGCAAACATCTGCCTAAATAGGCAGGCCGCGATTTAGCATTCAGCAACGTCTACGGAAAGAGTTTAATCCCAATCTTTACGACGAAGCTGTAAGAGAACAGCCCCGTTTTCATCAATAAGAGTCATGGACAAGTGGGTCGCTTCATATTGGCGTGTGTTTTGGATAGATTGCAAAAAAGTGGATTCGGCGTCCATCTTACCCTGGCAGAATTTTTTTGTAGAGGCGAGTGCGCCAAAGGTCAGAGCTTGACCATCCTGCGCATAACTCCCGAAAAAATTATTGCATCCGCCAAAACCAACAACTTCGCCTTTGGATTTAAAGGCAATGAACTGGGTTGTATCTGCAAATCCCCATTCTGACCCGGCAAGACTTGTCAAAGGTTGAGCTTTGCGGGCGTCCGTCATAACTTTCGCGCACCCGGCAATCGCCATCGCGCCGATAGCTAGTGGCACAATTGGCGGAAAAGCCCGCGCAACGCGGTAAGCCACCATGGCGGTTTTTAAGCTGTTTGACAGGGTCATATTCTACTCCGGGCAGGCGCGTTAATAATCTCTATAAGGGTCGCCGAGCATGGCTGCAATATGGCGACCATTTTCGGAAAGCGCGGCAACGTCAACGCTGACATTGCGGCTACATTGACTATGGCGTTGTTGTTCCTGATAATATCCGGCGTTAAAGGCGCGGACAAGTTGGCGCTCGGCTTCGGCGTCGCCGCGAGATTCAATTGACATCACTTGAAAGGCGTAATTTCGCCATTTCTGATCGCCTTGTCCGAAACACAATGTGCGAAGGTAGTGGAGTTGCCCCAAATTTTTCGAAAGAGCTTCGACAAGCGAGGTCATTGTCACCATTGATGCTTCAATCCGAAGTTCAGCTTCTTCGCGCGCTTTTTGAGCTTCAGCTTTGGCCTCCGCTTGAGCTGCGGCGCTGGATTGGGCGTCTTGTGCGAAGGCGGGGGCGCAGAGCAAAAGAGACAGAAAAGCGGATATGAAAACAATGCAGCGCATATTTGAAGGCTAACCCGAATCGTCGGGACTGCCCAAAGGTTTATTCAGTAGGGTTTCGCCTGAGCGCGCGGCTCTGGCGGTTTCGATTACCTCTCGCGTAGCGTTCCACATGCCAAGACCGTCAAGGCTCACAGTCGGCATAAATTCGGCATGGGCCGCGTCGTCACCCGCCACCGGTTCTCCGCTGATCCATTCCGCAACGTAATCATGCAGGATATAATCCGTGCCTTCAAAACGGGCGGGCAAAGTGAGGACTTTCGGTCCCAATGTAGCGGTCACGCCGGTCTCTTCCATAAGCTCGCGCAAAGCGGCTTCGATTTCCGTTTCGTCTGTCTCAATGCGTCCCCCGGGGAGGGACCAGTCCCCTTCTCGCGGAGGTTTTCCACGCTTGATTAGAAGGACGTCCTCTCCTCGAAAACAAATAACGCCCACACAGTTTATCGGTTTTTTTTCTGTCATAGATCTTTTCGTCTCCGCTCCGCCCTGCCTATAAGGTCTTATGTGCGGACGCTATACACTTTCCGGAAAGCTAGACGAAATTAGGGCCTGCTTTAAAGCCGAAGAAAGCCTGACCGAAGATTGGAATTGGTCTCCGCAATATAATATTTCCCCGGGAATGGTCGTGCCCGCCGTCGCTTTTGATGGAAAGAAACGCCGCAAAGTTGTGCCCATGCGCTGGGGGCTTCACCCGCATTGGAGAAAGGAGGCGCCGGAGGGGCGACCTTTATTTAACGCGCGCGTGGAAACAGCGGCGGAGAAAGCTAGTTTTCGTACGCCGTTTCGCCGACGCCGGGCGCTGATCCCTACAAGTGGATGGTATGAATGGGACGGGGTTGAAAAACCTAAAACGCCGAATTTCATCACCGAGGACCATGACGATATGTTCGCCCTTGCCGGGCTCTGGGATATGTGGCGGGTGGATGAGGGAATAGAGCTGCTGTCCTGCACTATTTTGACCACTGCGGCGACAGGACGTGTCAAATATCTTCACCACCGCATGCCTGTGCGCCTGCCTATGGAAAAATGGGATGAATGGCTCGACCCTGACTCAAACCCTGAGCGTATTTTAGAGCAGATGAGAGGTGGAGATGATCTGGTGTTTTGGGAGGTCGATAAAGCGGTCAATTCCGGCCGCGCCCAAGGGTCGGAGTTGGTGAAAAGAAGCAATGAGGCTTAATCCAATTTAGCTATTTTCATTTTTGGATGGGGTATCCGTCACCGGATTACTAGTTTCCTTTGGATGAACGACTTCGTCCATGGCGATGCTTTCTGATGTCCCAACTGCTTTGAAATCAGCGACAGCGGCGCCTCTCCGGCCCAAGGGCCGGGCCGGGCCGCGGGTCGAGTCCGCAATCGTCTGACGTTCCAGTTCAGCGTTCAATTCAGCGCCAAAAATAATGACATTCGCCGTAAGCCATAGCCACACTAAAAGGATTACAACGGCGGATAAGCTGCCATAAGTGGCGTTATAATTGCCGAATTCGGAGACGAATTTTGAAAACCCGTATGAAATGATGAGCCAAGACACAGTGGCCATGGTCATGCCGGGATAAATCCATCTTTTCCGGGCGGGCCTGCGTGATGGGCCAAAGCGGTACATCACGCCCACGGCAAATCCAAACACCAGAACAAGCAATAGCCACGGCAAAGTCAAAGCAACAAAATTTACAATCCCGTCAAGATAAAGAAATCTTAAAACTGAGGGAATACCGACAATGACAATCAAGGAGATCCAGATAAAGACAAAGCTGCCCAGCGTCATCAATCCGGCGTAGAGATAGAATAGAAAGAAGTTTCGTTTTTCGATCTCCCGATATGCAATATTCATCGCCCGCATCATGGCGCGTATCCCTGCTCCGGCGGAAAAGATAGCCACGGAAAGGGAAATGATAATCCCTAAGCCGACCGTCTCATCCGGCGCATCGAGAACAGTCACGATTTGCCGCTGAATGACGTCAAAAGCTTCGCCCGGCATGAGCGCCCGAACGGTTTCCGATATTTCGTTAATATCGCCGGGATTGGCAAAAAATCCAAAGAGCGAAATCGCCGCTGAAATGAGCGGAAAGACAGCGAGCAGGGAGAAAAAGGCGACGCCCGCCGCGACAACTGTGATGTTGTCGCGTTGGGCAGAAACGAAAGTCCGTCTCAGGACGCTCCACCAATCCCAGAAGCTGAATTTAAGCGGGCTGTCTTCGCCCGTTTGTTCAAACTTCAGAAGTTTATCCGGGCTGCGGTCGCTGACTTCCATTTACCAATTTCGCTTATGACTTTTTCGGCGGTTGAGGTCTGGTAAAGACCAATTCCGTCTCTGAGGAAAGCGATTTATCGAATTTATAGTTTTCGAGGTCGAAGTTTTTCAGATCGTCCGCTTTGTCGATGCGGTTTTGCAGTATCCAGCGCGCCATCAGGCCGCGTCCGAATTTGGCGTAATACATCAAATGCCGTTTTTCTCCGTCTTTAATATTGAGGAATTTCGCTTCAATCACGGGTTTGTCCAGCGCGTCTTTATCGACCGCTTTGAAATATTCATTCGAGGCGAGATTGACAATGGTGTGGTCGTGATGGCCGTTGAGGTCTTCGCGAAGTTGCTCCGCGAGTTTTGTGTTCCAAAATTCATAAAGGGATTTACCGCGTTTGGTTTTGAGCTTTGTCCCCATTTCCAGACGGTAAGGCTGAATGGCGTCCATCGGACGAAGCACGCCATATAGCCCAGAAAGAATACGTAAGTGTGTCTGCGCGTAGTCGAGATCGTCATCGGTCAGGCTCTTGGCTTCCAGCCCCCAATAGACGTCGCCGTCAAAGGTCAGGCCCGCGGGCTGGGCGCTATTGCTTTGGCCGTCGAGATTAAATGATTTAAACCGATCCACATTTAATTCCGCCAAATTATCGGAGAGATGCATCAGTTTTTTAAGGTCGGCGACGGATTGCTTTTTGGCGACCTGAGCCAGTTCGCGCGTCTCATCTTCGAAACGCGGCCGCGTAATCTCCAGGCCGGTTTCCGCCGGGTTTTCATTTAATTTTTTTGCAGGGGAGAGCAGGGTAATCATATCTATCCTTTCCTCATAACGCCTGTTCAGGGAGTCCGAACACGTCCGCGTGGGTTTGTGATGTTCCAAATGTAGGAATTTAGACTACGGGCGCAAGGGGGAATTGGTTTCAGTAAAAAAACAACACCCCGCTCGGTTACCGTTATTCCCCAGCTTAACCGAGGTATCCTTGAAATAAGTTATCCGTCAGTAGTGAGGCGACCATTTCACTTAGGCCGTAAGTTAGAAAGACATTCTATCTGAAATTTCTGATTGGAATCTTTTTAGGAGTAATCCCAAATACGATAATATCATTAAAATTGAAAATCCTATCAAAAGTGATTTATTGAAATTAAGAGCTACCGAAGAACTTAGAAGGAAAGCAGCCATTAGTAAAAAGATTGGAATTTGAAGAAATAATTGGAGCTTTCTCAAAGTTCTGGAGTCTTGAGCAGAGCGTGCGCAAAGACTAAGGAGATTGAATGTCGAGGTGGCAAATAATAGAAAAATCCAAGTAAGAAACGAGTGTTGATTAGTTGAAGTATTTATAAATTGCCCGTCTGCAAAGCAGAAAAATAACGATGAAATGAAATAATTGACTTTAAGTTTACGATTTTTTGAATTCCTAAAGGCTAAATCAACTATTATCTCTATTAAGAATATGACAGCTAAAATTAAAAAAGGACTATACAGCGCCACCGGTAGCATTAAATCATAACCCGCGGGTTCATGATCCTATCCGGGTCTATCGCGTTTTTGATCGCTTTCAGGAGCAAGATTTTTGTGGGGTCGGCGCGTTCGGCGAGGTCTTCGCGTTTCATGATGCCGATGCCGTGTTCGGCTGAAATGGAGCCTCCCAACTCATCGATAATATCGAAAATGGGTTGAGAGAGGTCGTCCCACTTTTCCAGGAACGCCTCTTTATCCGCGTCTTCCGGTTGGGCGACATTATAGTGGATATTGCCGTCGCCGAAATGGCCAAATCCGACCGGGCGGCAACCGGGGGCGACCTCCTGACACTTGGCGTCGGCCAGTTTGAAAAATTCCGGAATTTTATCTATCGGCACGGTGATGTCGTGTTTGACGGAGCCGCCGAGGAATTTCTGCCCCGCGCTCATATGCTCGCGGATAGACAGTATTTCCGCCGCTTGTGTTTCGTTTTGCGCGATCACCGCGTCTAGGACTTTCTCGGCTTCAAATGCTTTGCCGAGAATAGATTCGGCGAGCGCCGCGCCTTCTTCTTCGCTATCGACTTCCCAGTCACAGAGGAGGTACCAGTCATATTGCGCGTCAAACGGATCGCGGACGGCGTCGAAATTATCGACCACGGCGCGGTAGCCAATGGCGGGCATGACTTCGAACATGGCGAGCCGCCCGCCCGCGCGGAAATCTTCCAGAAGCGAGACGGCGGTGGCGACGCTGTCCAAACCGATGAGCGCTCGCTGCACATAGGCGGGTTTAGGGTAGAGCTTGAGCGAGGCGGCCGTGATAATGCCGAGCGTGCCTTCCGCGCCGAGGAAAAGACGGTTGAGATCATAGCCCGTATTGTCTTTGCGTAGATTGGTCAGCCCGTTGAAAATATCGCCATTGGGCAGGACCGCTTCCACGCCGAAGACGAGTTCCTTAGTTGTGCCGTATTTGAGGACATGATTGCCGCCCGCATTGGTCGAGAGAACGCCGCCGACCGTGCAGCTGCCCTGGCTGGACAAAGTCATCGGGAATTTGCGGTTGGCGTCATTGGCCGCGTCGAGGACATTTTGCAAAATGGCCCCAGCTTCGACAATCATATTGTTCGAGGTCGGATTTATTTCGCGGATTTTGGTCATTTTCTTGAGCGAGATAAGCACTTCGCCCTGGGGGGTGTTGCCGCCGACCAAGCCGGTATTGCCACCTTGGGGCATGATGGCGATTTTATGCTTGGCGCAGATTTTGACGGCCTCCGAACATTCCTCCGTCGTGCGCGGGGTGAGCATGAGCGGTGTTTTGCCGAAATATTTATCCCGCCATTCCGTCAGATGCGGCTCGATAATATCTTTGTCTTGGGTCCAGGCCTCGTCGGGAAGGGAGGATTTGAGGGCGTCGATCTTTTCTTTATCAGTCATGTAATACCAAATGGCTTGAGAGAGGAGAGAGGTAAAGCCCCCTCTCGCAGAAGACGCGGCGGGTTTTCGGCGAGGCTGATAATCGTTGAGGCATCTTCCAGCGCGCAGTCCTCGGCCAAGAGCATGTCGTCCACGTCATAACCCAGCGACTTAGACGCTTCTGAGGCCTTAGTTGGGGCGGGCTCTCCAGACCGGTTCGCGCTCGTTAGGGCAACAGGGTATTCAATCTTCGCAAAGGTGGTTTCTGTCCTCCAAATTGCGTCGGGACAGCGAATGGCGATAGTCGGCGTTCCGTCCGGTGCGGTGGAATATAACTGCGGAGCGAGGCGGGTAAACAAGGAAGGATCGCGGGCTGGTAAAACCAATGTCAGAGGGCCAGGCCAAAATTTTTTGGCTATGCGTTTGGCAAGACGGTCAAAGGTCACGTAATGTTTGGCGGCGTCTATCCCGCTGACGCATAGCGCGAGAGGCTTGTCAAAATCCCGTCCTTTTATGGCGTAAAGTCGGTTGATCGCCTCAGGTCGGTCGGCGCGGGCCGCAACGCCGTAAACTGTTTCCGTGGGCAGGATGACCACACCGCCCGAATGCAAGACATTCAAAACTTCTGCGCGCGTTCCCACTTTAATTCGCCTCGTTAAACTCGGTTTCAATCCGGAGCGTGATTTTATCCCCGATATTTCCAAGCGTTATCAGATAATCCAGACCGAAATCCGATCGATTAAACGCCCCCGTTGCGGAAAATCCAATTGTCTCTCCGGCGTGACCGAAGCTCTTGCCGACGCCGTTAAACCTAGTCTCCAAAGTGACGGATTTGGTTACGCCGCGTAAAGTCAGATCGCCTGTGACGAGGCCGCTATTTTTATCAGTTAACCTGATGGATGTGGAGGTGAAACGGATGTCCGGAAATTTTTCCGCATCTAGATATTTACCGTCCATTGCGATCGTTTTGTCGAACTCCGGAAGGCCCGTATTAACGCTCATTGGGTCAATCACAATTTCAACGCGGCTGTTCTCCGGCGCGTTGGGGTCAAAATCAAGGGCGCCTGTGATGTCGTCGAAGCGCGCCGTATATTGCGATAATCCTGTATGAGAAAGAGACCACAGGACGCTCGTATGGGTTGGATCAAGTTTATAGTCGCCCCGCGGAGCGGCCTGCGGGGATGGGTCCGGTGGTGTCGCGCAGGCTGAAAATAAAAACAGCGCAAAAAAAGCAGTCAAAAACGGTCTCATAGGGTCTCTTACTCTTGATATTCTGACAATGAAATATCTTTCACGATACTGATATATCCTCAATTCCGACTTGATAAGCCGACCGCCACGCGGCATTGCCTATGCGATGACTCAGAAGGCTGATAGCGTAAATATGACGACCCAAGTGACAGAAAATGCGCCGGAGAAAAAAAGCCAGAGTTTTGGCCAGTGGCTATGGTCGGAAATTAAATTTTTCCTTGGATTATTTACCTTTGTTATAGCCATGTTGACCTTGGTTTGGGGTCATTTCAAGATTCCCAGTGAAAGCATGCTCCCTACACTTGAAGTTGGCGACCATCTTTATGTTTCGAAATTCGCTTATGGTTATTCAAGCCATTCTCTTCCGTTTTTGTTGCACAAATTACCATTGCCAGAGGGGCAAGTTTTTTCCCGACTTCCAAAACGCGGCGACGTTGTGGTGTTCCGCAATCCCAAAAGTGGACAAATCATGATTAAACGTCTGATTGGTCTTCCGGGGGATCAAATCCAAGTTTTGGGTGGTCAGCTCTATTTGAACGGCCAAAGTGTCGGACGGTCCAAAGTTGATAGCTATCTATTCCGGGAACATAAAGGGCGTGTTGTCGGGGTAGAGGTTTACCGCGAAAAACTTCCGGGTGAAAAAGACAGTCATTTAATATATGAAAAGACCGATCAGGGGCCTTTGGACAACACTGAGGCTTTTAATGTGCCGGAGGGACATGTTTTTTTCATGGGCGATAACCGCGATAATTCAACAGATAGCCGCGCACCCGAAGGGCCGGGCTTTGTGCCTCAAACTCATCTAATTGGGCGGGCTGATATGATGATGTTTTCTTTTAAACGTTGCGAATCGGAGGAAGGCCTTCGGTGTCCTGGTATTCGCTTCGGTCAGAAGCTCTGACTCTTGGAGCCTGAGCCGGATATCCCGCAGACGCGGTCAAGTGAAGCTCGGCCTGTTAACACGCTCATAATCGCCCGTCATGGCAAACCATCTCTGTCGCGAAAGGTTTATATGACCTGGCAAGGCTATCGCGACTGGTGGATACGCTATGACGAAGGCGGCATTGTCCCAGGACAGCGCGTTCCCCCCAAACTCTTATTCTGGGTTAATCAGGCAGATCTCATTATAGCCAGCCCACTCAAGCGGGCCATAGAAAGCGCTGAACTTGCTGCCGGGCGAGAGGTTGATATTATTGATGACCACTTAATTGAAGCGGCTTTACCATCGCCGCCTTTTGGGAAATTTAAAATGCGTCCGAAAAGTTGGGGAACGGCGGCGCGGATTTTCTGGTATTTCGGATGGTCAGATGGCCTAGAGAGTCACACAGAAGCCCGCGCCCGCGTTGAAAATATGTGTGACCGCTTGGCAGACTATGCTACGGACGGCAAAATTATATATGTCTCTGCCCATGGGTGGATAAACCGGATGCTCAAAGGCTCGCTTGTAAAACGCGGGTGGAAAATGCGTTCTCAAAACGGCGATCTGCATTGGTCGTTCCGCCGCTATGAGCGCCCTGTAAATTACGAGGAAAAATAATGGCTGAGAAACAAGCTGAGAAACCTATCAAAGACTTGTCCTTCGAAGACGCTTTGAAAGAATTAGAAGGTATCGTGCAGCGTTTGGAACGCGGTGATGCGCCCCTTGAGGAGAGCATTACGATTTATCAACGCGGCGCGGCGCTCAAGGCCCATTGCGACGCCAAGCTCAAGGACGCGCAAATGAAGGTGGAAAAAATCGTGCTCGACGGAAGCGGGAAGGTCAGCACTGAAAATTTTGATGAGTAGAGGCGAAGGCCGATAGGTCAGAGGCGCGTCTGAATGACACCTAACTTTCAATTCCAACTTGCGTCTGTTGCCAATCAGATTGAAACGGCTCTTGAGCGGTTACTGCCTCACCCTGTAGGAGAGCAGGCCGTTGTGGCGAAGGCCATGCGCTATGCGGTGTTGGGCGGGGGGAAACGGTTGCGGCCATTTCTTGTCGTTGAAACGGCGCGTATGATCGGCGGAAATATTGAATCCGCATTGACGGTGGGGTCTGCTCTGGAATGTCTTCATGTGTATAGTCTTGTCCATGACGATCTCCCTTGTATGGATGATGATGATTTGCGCCGCGGCAAACCCACGGTTCATAAACATTTTGGCGAAGCGATAGCGGTCTTGGCGGGAGATGGGTTGTTGACTCACGCTTTTGGGCTTCTCGGAGAGGAAACCGCCCACCCGGATTCAAGGATACGCGCCAAGTTAGTTTGCGAACTTGCGCAAAAAGGCGGGGTATCCGGCATGATTGGCGGGCAAGTCATAGACATTACCGTGTCAGAAACAGATCGCGACGAAGACCTCATCACCCGCTTGCAGGAGATGAAAACAGGGGCGCTTATTGATTTCGCGGTGAGAGCCGGCGGACTCATCAGCGGTGCAGATGAAATGACATTGAACGCCCTTTCTGGTTACGCCCGCGATATGGGTCTCGCTTTCCAAATACAGGACGATATTCTGGATGTCGAAGGTGATGCGGCCTTGATGGGTAAGGCTGTCGGGAAAGATGAAAACCTTGGGAAGGCCACGTTTGTGTCACTCTTGGGTCTTGAAAAGGCGAAAGAAATGGCAAAGGGACTGGGCGAACAGGCAAAAGGTCACCTTGCTCCTTTCGGTGAAAAAGCGCAGACCCTGAAAGACACTGTAGATTTTGTGCTCCAAAGACAGCATTAGAGCGTATCTAAAAGTAAGCTCAAATCTATATGAGCAGACAGAGGAAGAGATTTAAATGGTGAGCACACCGCTTCTGGATACAGTTAAATTCCCTGCCGACATGCGGGAATTTTCGCGTGAGCAATTAAAACAACTCGCCGAAGAAGTTCGTTCGGAAGTCATTGACGCGGTCTCCGTTACCGGGGGACATCTCGGCGCGGGGCTGGGCGTGGTCGAACTGACCGTGGCTATTCACCATGTTTTCAACACACCGACGGATAAGCTTATCTGGGATGTCGGACATCAATGCTATCCGCATAAGGTTCTCACCGGGCGTCGCGACCGGATGCGCACAATTCGTAAAGGCGGCGGGCTGTCCGGCTTTACCAAGCGCGCCGAGAGCGAATATGATCCATTCGGGGCCGCGCATAGCTCCACCTCTATTTCTGCCGGAATGGGATTTGCTACGGCGCGCGATCTGGACGGACGCGATGGTCATGTGATCTCAGTGATTGGCGATGGCTCAATTACGGCGGGCATGGCCTACGAAGCAATGAATAATGCTGGCGCAACAGATTCTCGCCAAATTGTCATCCTCAATGATAATGATATGTCAATTGCGCCGCCTGTCGGCGCGATGAGCCATATGTTGGCCAAAATGGTCAGCTCTGGCGGATATCAAAAATTACGCGGCGCCGGCAAAGCTTTTGTCAGAGACGCTCCGCGACCGATTAAATCCACTGCCCGCAAGGCTGAAGAATATACGCGCGGCATGTTTATGGGCGGCACATGGTTTGAAGAGCTAGGGTTTTATTATGTCGGGCCGGTGGATGGTCACGATATTGACGCGTTGGTTTCTGTTTTAGAAAACGTCAAAAAGATGAAAGACGGTCCGACGCTTATTCATGTTGTGACGCAAAAAGGTAAAGGCTACGCCCCGGCTGAAAACTCCGCCGATAAATATCATGGCGTCAGTAAGTTCAACGTCATTACGGGCGAGCAAAGCAAATCCATACCGAACGCGCCAAGCTATACGTCCGTGTTTGGAGAGCAGCTTATCAAGCAAGCCGAGAAGGACGATAAAGTTGTCGGCATTACCGCGGCCATGCCAGGCGGGACCGGGATGAATATGTTTGGAAAAGCCTTTCCCGATCGGATGTTCGATGTCGGCATTGCCGAGCAACACGCCGTTACTTTTGCTGCTGGATTGGCCGCTGATGGGTTTAAACCTTTTTGCGCGATCTACTCGACCTTTCTGCAACGGGGTTATGATCAGGTGGTGCATGATGTGGCAATCCAGAATCTGCCTGTTCGCTTTGCTATGGACCGCGCGGGGCTCGTCGGAGCGGACGGCCCGACCCATGCCGGGTCTTTCGATATTGCCTATTTAGGATGTCTGCCGAATTTTACCTTGATGGCGGCGGCGGATGAAGCGGAGCTGGCCCGTATGGTGGTCACGGCGGTCGCTCATGATAGCGGACCGATAGGCTTCCGTTATGCACGCGGCGAAGCGACCGGCATTAAAATTCCAGAAAACCCTGAGCCTCTCGAAATCGGCAAAGGCCGCATCATGAAAGAGGGCTCCCGCGTGGCGATCCTGTCCTATGGAACACGCCTCGCCGAAGCGCTGGATGCCGCGACACAGCTAGACACATTAGGCCTGTCCACCACTGTGGCGGATGCGCGATTTGCAAAACCTTTGGATAAAGATTTGGTCCGCCGACTGGCTAATGAGCACGAAGTCCTGATTACGATTGAAGAAGGCTCCGTCGGCGGGTTCGGCGCTTTTGTCCTACACGAACTTGCGGAGTCCGGGTGTTTGGATAACGGCTTGAAAATCCGAACTATGACCCTGCCGGATCGCTTTATAGACCAAGATACACCTGCCAAAATGTATAAAGAAGCAGGGCTTGATTCTGACGCCATTGTCGAAACCGTATTCAAAGCCTTGGGGCAGGACTTCAATGCGCAGATGAATTTGGCCTAGGTCTCTCTGTCATGAGGGCCGACCAATATCTCGTCAATCATGGTCACTACGATTCCCGCGCTCGGGCGCAGTCGGCCATTAAGGCAGGTAAGGTCACGATTGACGGTGTTGCTGCCCGTAAAGCCTCGCAAACCATCCCCAAAGGCGCAGAGGTTATCGCCGAGCTTGAGCATCCATGGGTGTCGCGAGGCGGATTAAAATTAGTTCATGCGCTGGAGGTATTCGACGTAGATCCATCGGGGCGCCTCTGTCTGGATGTCGGGTCTTCAACGGGCGGTTTTACACAAGTTTTGTTGGAACGCGGAGCGGCCAAAGTTTGCGCGGTGGATGTCGGGCAGGGGCAGCTTCATGCCTCACTTCACAATCATCCCCGTCTTTTATCGCTTGAAAATCAGGATGCGCGGGAGTTGACCGAAGACCTTATTGGCTATGCGCCTGACTTAATCGTCTGTGACGCAAGCTTTATTGGCTTGTCTAAAGTTCTCGAAATTCCGCTTTCATTGGCAGCGCAAAAGGCGACTTTAGTGAGTCTGGTCAAACCTCAATTCGAAGTCGGGAGGGACGGAATTGGTCGGGGTGGATTGGTCAAAAGCGAAGAGCGGGCTTTGCAATCTCTGAAAGAGGTGAAAATCTGGCTGTCTGATCTGGGATGGAGGGTAAAAGGCGAAGATACTTCTCCGATCAAGGGTGGCTCCGGGAATACGGAATATTTACTTTGGGCGACGCGCTCATAACGCCCATTCTAGAATGTAATTGATACAGTCCGTCTTTCCTTCTATCCCATGGAAGGGGCGCCTCTGGTGCGGGGAACAATTATGAAAAGACCACACGGTTTTAACTTGGCGTTACTGATTTTACTCCTTTTTGCCGTGGCGACTTTGCGGCAATTCAGTGTGTCTCCGCCAGATGTAAAAACCGATCATGCTTTTAACACAGCACAGGCTTTCACGCGTCTTGAGCGCTTACTTGGTGACGAGACCCCCCATCCCGTAGATTCAGATGCTAATGACGCTATGCGCCAAAGACTCGTTACCGAGATATTGGAGCTAGGGTTTGAGCCCATTATCCGGGACGATTTTAATTGTAAGCCCTACCCAAAGTCTGCCAGTTGTGCCCGCGTTCAAAATGTTATGTTTTGGCTGAACGAGCCCGGGCCGGACGCCGTGATGATAGCGTCGCATTATGACTCTGTTCCGGCAGGACCCGGCGCAAGCGATGACGGAATCGGCGTGGCTGCTAGCCTAGAAATAGCCTCAGTCTTAAAACAAGATGAGCTTCCTAAACCTGTTCTAGTTTTAATGACGGATGGAGAAGAGACGGGTCTTATCGGCGCGCATTCTTTTGTCAAAACAGATCCCTTCGCCTCTCTCATTGGGTCTGTAGTGAGTATGGAAGCCCGGGGCATAAGAGGCCCGGTAGCAATGTTCCAGACGGGTACGCCCAATCAACGGGATATTCAGGCCCTGAAGACCGACATCCAGAAACCGCTAACGAGTTCACTGGCAGCGGCGGTTTACGACGTTATGCCCAATGATACCGATGTGACTGAGTTTTTGCTTCTGCAGCCAGACGTTGCCAATTATGCTGTCGGGGAAGGGGTCGCTTTTTACCATACGCCCGGAGACAATCTGGCGAATTTGGATAAGCGATCCTTGTTTCACATGGGCGCCAATGGATTATCCGCTGTAGAGGCTTTTCTTGATACGCCTAAAAATAATTCGGAAGGACAATGGCTCTACACGGACATTTTTGGCCTGTTCATCCTTTCCATGCCTGTCTTTTGGGGAGTTGTATTTGTTGGGTTTGGCCTGTTGGGAGCGATAATTATCTTTGTGAAATCGGATCGGGACGGCGGGATGCGAGCGCTTCTCTTTCCGCCAACCGCGCTCTTACTAGGTGTCGGATTTGCTGTCGCTTTGACATTCCTAGTGGCGGTTATTCGGCCAGAAGCCAATTATGCTTCTGCACACACTTGGGCGTTAAGGGCGGCGCAGAGTGCAGCCGGTTTGCTGGGTGCCTTTTTGGCTTTGAAAATATGGGCCCGAAATATTTCGGGTCTCCGATTGGCGGCGGCTGGCTGGATCTGGTTTGCTTTATTCGGAGGCTTAATGAGTGTTTATTTACCGGGCGGTTTAATTCTGTTTGCGCCGTCTCTGGCGATAATAGCTTTGGCAGGCCTAATGTCGCTTTTGGGGACGAGACTTGTATCAGCTCTGTTTTCCATTTTAGCAACTCTGGTCTTTATTATAATAATTTTACCGGCGTCTGCCTTTGCAGAAATCATGTTGTTTCCGGAGCAGTCCGCGCCTCTAACGATCTTATTCGTCTTTTGTTTTATTTTTCTGGCGCCGCTTTGCTTGTCGGACAGGTTAAAGCGTCAGCCTCTGGGCTGGGCTCCGGCTATTGGTTTGGCTATAGTGAGTTTAGGCTTTTTAGTCTGCGCGATATTCGTTCCAGCTTACAGTCCGCAGGCCCCGCAACCAATTTCCATTACGCATATTGAGGATGAGGGTGACGGCTCGTCTCAATGGGTCTTCGGTAAACGTGACCCTCTCCCGAAGAGTATGCGCGAAGTCGGCGAATTTAAAACTTCGTCAGATAATTCCTCTGAAGTTTCGGCTCAAGCGCCTGATATGTCCGCGGACGAGATGGTCCTTAATGTTATTCGCGACAGCGTGGCGGCGGACGGGCGGCGCGTTACGGTCAGGTTAAAAGCCCCTGAGACGGACCGAGTATTTATCGGATTGGAAGGTTCGGCCAACGCAAAATTTGTGTCCGTTAACGAGCTCCAGATAAAGGGTTCGAAGCAAAATGTGGTTTGTTCGGGACGGAGCTGTCAGACCCTAGAGGTGAGGGTGCAGCTTCCTATCGACGCCAAAGCCTCAACATTGCGCATCTCTACGTCCTATTTTGGTTTAGGGCCCGAGAGCCGCGCGCTGCAGGAGGCACGTCCGAATTGGGCGATGCCAATTCAGCTCGGCGATCGCCGCGTGAGAACCAAAAGTCTTCAACTGGGCCAATAAAGCTAATTGACTTTTACACGCAAAATAAAACCCCGCCGGAGCGGGGTTAGGTAAGATTTTAATGACGACCGCGACGTCCGTGGTGACCCCGACGGCCATGATGGCCACGATTGCGGTAGTGACCGCGGTGACGATAATTATGTCCACGGGGGCGATAATAACGTCCGCGATTATAGTGATTTCCGCGACTATTTAAATTTATCGAGATCGCTGCGCCTGAACGTGGGTAATAGGAATTATAATAAGGCTGGGAATAAGTTCTGGTATATGTGGTCCGATAGCCTGGATTATAATATCCGTTATTATAGGTCGTTCTGCCATAATATCCGGTATTTGAATTGTAATACCCGCCATTATTGTAATAGCCATTATTGTAACGAACATTGCTCCGTCGACCATCGCTTGCAATCGCAGCGCCGGCAACTCCGCCGATGACTGCGCCTAAGACAGAACCCTCGGTTCTGGCGCCATTCCCGGCGACTTGGCTCCCTAGCACAGCTCCGGCGACAGCGCCAATTCCTGCGCCGACCAATTGGTCATCTCCGTTGGAACCTTGATGATAGTGATTATAGCCATTATCATGGGCCGAGGCGGCTAATGGGGCCATTGCAACGGCCGCAACGGCGGCGATAGTGAATCCAATTTTGAAACGCATGAGATACTCCTTTGATAGTCGTTTTCGACGAGCCTCTCCCTAATTAACCCGACATCAATTGCTTTTAACATACACAACCAAAGATGAACGGTTGCGGAACGAAGCGTTAAACAAGATTACAATTCAGTCATAAAAAAGGCCGCTCTCAACTAGAGAACGGCCAATCGCGCCCCGAAGTGAGAGTAAGTTAGTGGTGTTTTTTGCAACGCCCCGTCTCGTGATTATACCCGATCAACGCCCCGTTTCCGTCATAGCGTTTATGACTATCGGAATAGCAATAGACTTGCGGCTGAGGAATAGGACGAATGATCGGCGTAGGTTCGACTATCACCTTCGGAGACGCCAGACAGGTTCCGTCGCCCTGATCTGATGTTCCGGCCGGGCAATGTTGAGGAATAACAATCGGCGCTTGTCCCAATACGGTTTTGGCAGGTTCAAGGCAGGTTCCATCGCCTTGATCGGTGGTTCCTGCAGGGCAATATTGCTCGATAACAATCGGCGCTTGGCCAAGAATTGTTTTTGCGGGTTCGAGACAGGTGCCGTTGCCTTGATCCGTTGTACCTGCCGGGCAGTGAGAGGGGATGACAGTCGGAGCAGGTTCATAAACAGTTCGCGGCGGCGTCATGCATGTGCCGTCTGATTGTTCATATGTTCCTTGAGGACAGTCTGCGTCAACAATGACTCTCTCTTTGCGGATTATTTCGCGTTGAACGCGAATCTTTGGAGCCGGGGCACAAGGCGAGCCGCAAGAGGGCGCATATCGCGTGACCGGAATGACCGGCCCGGCGACATATTCACCGCGATGATATGTGCCCGGAGACGTCGCGAGGACGGGACCTGAATTCAGCCCTGTCAGCGGTCCGTAAAACGGGCCGAAGGCTGGCGTAGCCACACTATGTGACGAGGTCGGGATGCGTTGGAAGCGTGACGACCCGCCGCGATATGTTGTCGGTATGCTCACCTGCCTTGAATAAGATGTGCCGCGATAGTTTGTTGGAATTGTGACGCTTCCGCCTGTGTAAGCCGTCGGCGCATATGGCACAGGGACGTAGGCGCCCGTCGCCCCGTTATATCCGCCGCCATAGCCATAGCCATTGCCAGCATAAGCCTGGCCATTATAGCGGGGGCGAGCTGTGCGGTTGGCGAGGCTATAGCCTGCAACGCCGCCTAAAACCGCGCCAATAGCTGTGCCTTCCTGACGCTGGCCTGATCCGGCAAGATTGGAGCCGATAGCGCCTCCAATGCCCGCCCCGATGGCGGTGCCGGCTAGATTTCGGCCATTAAAACCCGGATTGAATTGTCCGGCATAAGGGTTTCCGGCATAAGTACTACGGCTATTGCCATAAGCGGCTCCGGCGAGCCCACCTGCTACGGCGCCAATGGCCGTATATTCGTCGCCCTGTCCGTTCGGGGCAATATTTGATCCGATAACCCCGCCAAGTCCCGCGCCGACGGCGCCGCCAAGAAGCGTGCTATTATCAAGGTTTCCGATGAGTTGAGCCTCGGCGGAGGGGGAGCATAAAGCCAAAGCCAGTAAAGTGGCTGTTCCCATTAAAAGCGTGTTTCGAATTTGTGTCATCTTTCTAACTCCCTGAAAGCGGCCGTTTCGTATCTATCCGGGCTCTGCGTCTCATTTTGAAAGGGAGATGCAAATTTCGCGCCTATTCTGCGGAGAATAGCTAAGTCTGAGAGAGTAGACAAAACTAATCGCGTAACAGGCGAAAAGATTGTTAAATCATCATGCAAAAAGTCCCGGCGCAGTGCCGAGACTTTCTCTTCTCTAACCCCGCCCCTTCTACTGACAGGGAGAGTAAGCTTTAGTGATTGCTGTAACAGAGGTTACGTGAATTTCCGTGATAGTGACCGCGGCGATAATCATTGCGGTGACTATTGTAATTACCGTTTCGGCGGACATCTTTCAGCCGATCCAGTTCACGTCCCACCTCAGCTATACGGCGGTCAATCCAGCGGCTCCGGTCATACCGATTGCGCCGTTTTAACTGGTCACGTTCCCGGCGAAGGGCTTCAATTTGCCGGTCAATATTCCCGTAATTATTATAGTTACGGTTATTGTGACGATAATTCCGATTGCCGTGACCGCGATGCGCGACGTTTACAACAGCGGGTTGATAGCCATTATTGTTATACCCGTAATCGGCATTGCGATAATTGTTATTCCCTGTCTCGCGGCGACATTTTACGCTCTCATCACCCAGTCCGGCGCCAGCAGCGGCTCCGAGGGCGGCCCCGAGAAAAGCTCCTTCATTCCCATTGCCGCGGGCTGCAACTTCAGAGCCCACAACGCCGCCCAGCACAGCGCCGAGCACGCCCCCAATAATTTGGGCATCATCATTCTTTTTCTCGCAGCGATAATCATTTGCAGAGGCCGCTACGGGTAGGGCGGTAAAGGCAGTCGCGGCAAGGGCGACTGCAGTCAATGTTTTGGCTTTGTTAAATAAGGCCATGTTCAGTCTCCTGTCTTCAGTTGCGGCGGGGCGGGAGTGCCTTTGCCGATGAATACAGGTATAGAGGGGACGCTCTGAACTCTCCCTGAGCCGGGAGTTCAGAAATGGTTCAGAAAGCTGATTATGTCTTATAATTTTCCTAAGTTATTGTTATATATGATTATTTAAGAAGTCCCCAGCCTTATCCAGAGCGTCCGAAGCCGCCTCTATATATGTGTCGAACATCTGAAAGACATGCGGAACGCGCGACCAGCTCTGTAAAATGACCGGAGATCCAGCCTCTCTAAGCTTATTGGCATAGCGAACCGAATCGTCGTGGAGCATCTCCGCCGTACTCATTTGCATTAAAGTCGGCGGCAGGCCGGAAAGATCATCATGGATGGGCGAAATATCGGGACTGGTGGGACGATAGCCGGACATTTTTTTGAGGCCGGATAGCAGGACAAGGCGCGGGAGTTTTAAAAAAGGCCCGATAAGCGGTTGCAGCATCAAATCTGTCTCGAAATTTTCTTTCAAGGACGGGCTTGAAACCGTCGAATCGGTCGGCGCGGAGAGCACATACACCGCATCGGCCTGACGTCTTTTTGTCCGGCTTAACCAGTTGACCAGTGTTAAAGAGAGATTAGCCCCGGCACTGTCACCGCAAACGGCCACTGTTTTTGCGCGGGAAGGTCCGTCCGGGCCATTTTCCAATATCCAGCGGTAACTCGCCCGTGTGTCCTCAATAGAGGCGCGGCGTGGATGCTCCGGCATGAGCCGGTAATTCGGGGCAAATACCGCTGCCTTTGTGCGCTTGGCCAGATTTGTCGTTAAAGCGCGGTGACTGAGCGCGCTGCCCACGGTCCCCCCACCGCCATGCAAATATAATAGACGTCTGCCGGAGTCGTAGCCTTTGACCAAAACCCATTCGCCGCTCACTCCTTTGCCGTTAAAATCAATTTTATCCGCGCGATACTCTACATCCGGATCTGTTCGCGCCCGTCCGCCCTCGTCAAACATGTCACGTTTTTTCTGAAGGCTTTCCCTACGCGGCCCTTTTATCTTGGCCGGTTCGATGAAATTCTCGGTCAGATAGGTATTGAGTCGGTCTAGGCCTTCGCTGTCCGCCGGCACGTCAAAATCCGCCGGACGGGGCCCGCCATAGCGCGATAAATCAGGCCCTTCGAGTGCTTTGAGGCGGCGGCGATAAACAAGACTTCCGGCCCCGACGGCTGCAAGACTTCCGAAAAGAATAAATGGGAGCATAATACCAAACTAATAGGGTGTGATCATTTTGTCAGGCTTTCTTTTTTGTTTTCTTATTAATCAATTTTGGAAAAATGGGCTGTCTGCGGGGTGTGGGTATCGAGCGTGGAAACGTGAATAAGGAGTGGTTTTTACGACCCCACTTCCGCTATTGCTAGAAGCGAAGCCCCGCA